>Ga0214545_1002573_pt1 | contig 34957 bp, 20 predicted proteins | sample CNSS4metaG_FD_160064 | JGI IMG/M metagenome (GOLD analysis project Ga0214545, IMG submission 160064) | Root nodule microbial communities from cowpea collected in UCLA plant growth center, Los Angeles, California, USA - CNSS4 | ecosystem: Host-associated > Plants > Roots > Nodule | place: USA...
AACTTGGCATGTGATTTAAATGAGATGGTTGGTATCAAGGAGACATGGTATTGATATGAAATACAAATATATATTCACTATTTGGGAATGATGAGTTGGTATGGATTCAACATTTGGTTATGAATGAGAATGGGTTGTAAAGGTTGGCATGAGATATTGTGTATGGTAAACATTACTTGATTGATTGAACATGATTGGTCTGTGGTCAGTGCGTAATTCTTTGAAATCTCTAGGTGGGATTTCAGGGTCGTGCTTCAGTGGTCGAGACGTAATTCCATGGCCCCTGTTAGTGGGTGTCCATGGTGGTGCCCCATCTATATAATTTGGTAAGGATTCAAGGTAAGGATTACATCCTGACACTCTAAGGAGTCAGTTAGTCTCACTTAGAGCATACTGACTCCTGTGGTGAGAGTAGCAGGAGACCTAATATTCATTAAGGGTTAACCTTGTGTGTGAGGGAATTGATTCATTGTAACACTTGTAACACATAGCTCGGGGGTGAACAGCTCGGGGGTGAGCAGCTCGGGGGTGAGCAGAGGTATCCACCACAAGTGCGAGCATCCGCTAAATTCGACCAGATTATATGTATCCGGATGAGTCGAGTCGAGTCCCAATGTATTGATTGGGAGGTCATAACATGCTTGGATGACGTATGTATATTGGACTGTGAAAGTATATATGATTGCATGATAAAATCTTTTTGGCTCTAGCTTACCCTTCTGCTTGTTTGATTGCCTTGTATGTTGTTCTTCTACCGTTGCGATGATCATCAATTTATTTATGAGAGCAGATGCGAGAGGTACTCGAGGTCAACAGAGAAAGGATGGTTCCGCTGCACAGCCTACCCGTGCTGGATTTCATGTCTCTTTGGGCTTTTCTTTAGGGTGAAAGCCCGTGTATTGTATTGCCCCTAAGGCTTTATTTCAAATATTGGTTATCTTTTACTCCTTTTGGGTTATAGGCATGGTAGTGAGCTTTAGTATTTCCTTTTAAGTACCTTGAATAAGTGTAAGGAGTGACTTTATACTCTGCAACTTGGCTCTTTATATTATCTGGTATAAGATTTCATTTAATTATATTATTATTTAAATGGGATGTTACAATTTACATCCATTGTTATTTATTATGATTTATTATTATTGATTATTGTTTATTAAAAAATATTTTATTGTAATTTACTATCTATTGTGGATTATAAAAAAGCACATTTTTTTAAACTTGGTGGAGTATTACTTATTCGGACTTCTCAATCACAATTATATAATGAAATATCTATTGTGCTTTTATGACATTAAAAAAATATGATATTTAAATCCAAAAATTTATTAACATATTTCAAATCTTTTATTTTTTTAAAATTTGGAATACATTAAATATTTTCAAATATTAATATAGTATGAGTGCTTTATTTCTAGCATTTGCACCGTGATTTTAAAAATAAAATAAAATAAAATTATTATTTTAATAATATAAGTATTTTATTTTGTAAAAAATTAATAATATTTTATTATTTATATATGTTTTCAAATAAAATGTATTTTATTTTAAAATTGTTTTAAATATATGATAGAACCGTCTAATGAACATGCTTGTTGACCTAATTTGTTGAATTTGTGTGCCTAACTTGTCTTATAGACTCTTCTAGTAAACTCGTCTAGTGATCTCTTCTAATGGATTTATCCAGTAGACTTTCTTGATTAGACTTGTGAAGTCGTTTAAAAAACTCGTTGATATTATTTACTATTTGTATTCTTATTTATATTACTTATTTATTATTTATATTTATTATTATCAATTGTTAATTGTTAATTGTTAACTATTATTTAATGTGATTTATTATTTTTTATTACAAACTATTTTTTTATTATTTATTATTTATTATAGATTCATATGAAAATCTAAATTTTTTAAGTCTTAAACATTATTTTTTTTCAGATCTAACAATTATGGCTATGCAAAATGAAATATTTATTGGTTTTTTATGATATCAACAAATTATGATTTTATTAAATTCAAATATTTATTCACGTGTTTTAATTTTTTTTACTTTTTACATTTTGAACACATTAAATATTTGCATATATCAATATCTTGTTAGTGTTTTATTTTAGGTTTAAATGCTACTTTGCTCTTGATTTTCATTCAGTTTTTTAATGTGGTATTTTTTTTTCAATGTAGTCCCAATTTTCGTTAATTATGTTCAATTTCATCCTTTTTTTTCATAATTTCATTTAAATCGTTAACGGATTAGTGTTTAAGGTGTCACTATTTGACTTACATATAAAATATTTAATTATATGGACCCATTTGCTTTGTATTCATTTTAATTTTGAATTAATTAGGGTAAAATCAACATATGGTGAAACCAAAATAGGGTAAAAGGAAAATATGGTGAAATATGATATAAAAGTGAATTAAAAGAGTATTTTTGTGGTAGTTTGGCATATCAACTACATCAATTATCAATTATATAACTAATAAAATAAAGTACTATGGAAAATACCAACATGCCCATGCTTAATATTTTGACTGTTGTCCATTTTCCTGGCATTTTTGTCATTTTCAATATCAAATTTATGGTTTTACCCATTCATCTTCATTTGACATGGGTCTCGTTATTTGGTAATTTTTTCATTTTCGAACTCCCTTTCTGGTTGGACCTTTAGACAACTTAAAATATCCAGTTTACCCATTGTAGAGCTTATAAATTGTGTGCCATGCAGTAGTTTATGCGTCATTCCTAGGCCTTTATCTGTATTGTATAGAAGCTTCTCCAAGATTTTGAATCCATTATGTTTGTCTTTGTGGCGCAAACACTATACATGATTGAGATTGATGGGAAGGGTTGATCACATTGTAGTATTGTTTAGTTCTAATATCAATATGAATGCAATGTTGGCTTTCTCATCGAGTCTCCATTGGCTTTTTTTTTTTAAAAAAAGAGAGAGGAAGAAGAAATGGGTTAATGATTTTACCTTCAATTTTTGAATTTCCAAGTTGTTAAGGCAGTAATTAGGTGTTATTGCCAAGAAGAAAACTTGAGTTTGGAAGCGATGTTCTTTCATACAATTGTTGGGGCAAAGGTACAAGCTTGGCAGCTATAATTAGATTCAAAGGGTGTAGAGAAATTGATGGACCATATGAAAAATATATTAAAATTGTGTATGAAAAGCCTAGTTTGCTTTTAAGGCCTATTTTACCTAAGCACCAAACTCTACATCGGAGGAAAAATGGATTGTCTAGGGGTTTCAATCATGGTTTTGTTGTTTTATAAGCATATGGAAGTGAAAGCTTGTTATCAAAAAAACAGTTTCAGAAATTGTTGATTGGTTTTGAACTAATAAGTTTTCCATTTCTTGCAACTTTTAAGCTTCCTAATATATATAAGTCTAAGTCTATTGAAGAAGCTATATGTAGAGCTGGGCAAAAATAATTGTAATGTACTGAACTACCAAAAACTGCACTGAACTAAAAAACAGTTCGTATGAACTGCACTGAGCTAAAAAACAGTTCAGACGAACTGAACTGTTTTTCTGAAAAATAAACTGCACTGAATTGCACTGCACTATAATATGAATTGTACTGAACTGTTATAAACTAAACTGTTTTATGAACTGCACTATTTTTTAACTGAACTGCATGATTTTTTACTGAACTGCACTATTCTTGAATTGAACTGCACTAATTATTAACTTAACTACACTATCTTTGAACCGTTTTTTAATCGAATTGCACTGATTTTGAATAAATTTCACTATTTTTTGAACCGAATTGTACTATTTTTGAACCGAATTGCATTAATTTTAAACTGAATTGCACTATTTTTGAACTGAATTGCACTGTTTTTGAACTGAATTACATTATTTTGAACCAAATTGCACTAATTACATATGATTGTAATACGCAATAATAATATAAAGTTTATAATTTGAAAGTGCTTAGGAAATAATACTTGAAATAAGCCTCATACTTCAATACACCAAAATCAAAATATTTATACATCTTAATACATAGGTTCTCCAGTAGGTTCTCCCATAAACAACATCAAAATGTTAATACATCTTAATACATCTTCAATCATCTAAATTAATTGCACTTGAAGGTCCCACTTCGTCTTGAGAAGTTATATCTACAAAAAAATATATATTTTAGGCTTTCATATAAAGTATCAACCAAAAAATATATAAAGTTTTCATATAAACTCACCTTGCTCAAATTCATCAAGCTCTTTAGGATCCTCATTAAAAAGTATAGAGAAAGGTGTTCCTCTTAACCAATCTTGTGTGCAAACAAGTACTTCCACTATTTTAGGCGTTAGGCAACTACGATAAGGATTAACCACCCTTCCTCCTGTACTGAATGCACACTCTGATGCTACGGTAGAGATGGGAATGGCTAACACCTCTCGAGCCATGTTTGCAAGGATAGGAAATCTAGTTGAGTTGACCTTCCACCAATGTAAAACATCAAGCTCAACTGACTTTGTATAAGGTTCAGGATCCTCTCTCAAATATTTATCAAGCTCTGATATATAATCAAATCTACGTCCTGTAGCTCTTAGGTAGAAGCTCATGCCATGAGGATCATCATCTTCATCATCTAGTTGGGATTCTTGTTGGCTACTTTGAGAACCCTCCTCAACCCCTTGATATTGATCATAAAGTGTTTTTAAAGATGACAATAATTTTGATTTCAATCCACTGGCCATGCTAGGTTCAAATATATAGTCAATGAAGTAATTAACAAAATCCAACTTACTCCTTGGGTCAAGCACAACAGCAATCAATAATAAGATATTAATTCCATTGGGATTTCCCCAATATTTGTCATACTTACCCTTCATCCTCATTGCCATCAATCTTATGCTCACATCAGTACTCTCAGAATATTGTCGAATCTTTTTACCAATTCCAAACACTTCCTTCATATACATATGACTAGTGACATAAGAAGAACCAGAAATCCGCATGGTAGAGTCATAAAACATCTTTAAGAATGGTAGAACAGACCTCGCATATTCCCAATCCTCTTCTAGTGGCACACCACTACTTTTGGCCATTTCAGCACCAAATTTCTTATCTTGCATATCTAGCAAGACAAAGGCATCTTTGTACTTCAAGCTTGCCTCTAACATTAGATAAGTTGAATTCCATCTGGTTTCAACATCAAGGCAAACAAGACCTCTATAAGAAATTCCCTCTTGTTCAACACAGGCCTTGAATCTAGCAAATCGAGCTGGAGAAGATTTGACATATTTAACTGCACTCCGAATTTTTGAAATTGAATCTTTTATCTCTTTTAACCCATCCTTCACAATCAAACTTAATATATGTGCGCAACAACGCATATGAACATATTCTCCCTTTAAGACAAGACAATTCCATGATAACATCCTTCTTTTGAGGTATTGGACCCCAACATCATTTGCTGTAGCATTATCCACAGTGACACTAAGGACTCGCTTCAACTCCCAGTTATTCAAACAAGCCTCAACATGTTTAGCAATGAGCTCCCCTGAATGACCTGTTGTTTGAGAAAAATTCAAAATTTTCTTATGAAGCTTCCAATCTTCATCAATAAAGTGAGCTGTTAAACTCATGTAGTTTAGGTTTTGGATTGAAGTCCATGTGTCTGTAGTTAAGCAAACCCTCCCACACTGCTTTGATAGAAAAAAATTTAACTTTGCTTTTTCCTCTTCATAGAGTTCCCACATTTCACGCCTCAATGTAGTGCGGGATGAGACCTCAAACCGTGGCTGCAAGGATCGTACAAAGTCACGGAAGTCTTCATCTTTCACAAATCGAAAAGGAAGCTCGGACTTCACAAACATCTTCACCAACTTCATTCGAGATGCATTTTGGTCAAACTTAGAAATTATTGGTGAAGGGCCAACACTAGCCCCTTCTGTAGTTGATGATGACAATTTTTTCCTTTTGAATGCTTCTCTATTAGGATTTTCCTTGCATCTTATCAAATGATTCCTCATTCCACTTGTTCCAGCCAAATATTTAATCAAATCACCACAGTAATTGCATTTAGCCTTCTTCTCAGAATAAGGATCTTGTTTGATAAAATGCCCTCACACATCTGACCGACCTTTACTATGCTCAGTTGATGATGTAGCCATACAAGGAGGTAAAGGATCAATCTCAGAAGTAGTTGGTGTGAGAGTTTCGACAGTTTCTGGCAATGTAAAATCCATCTGATCCAAGATTGCAGCTTATAAACTTGACAGTTTTGTTCTCCAACCTGAATTCATCTTCTCCAACCTGATTACATATTTATATCAGTAAAAAAAAGAAATGTTCCAAGAGACCATTGGCTACTTTTCATGTTAAATTATAAATATGTACAACTAAAGAGAATCATTAATCAAATTATTCAGAGCCAATATCTGGCTTTAAAACAACAACGCCACGAAAATATTGCTACCTATAACTAAAGAGATTAATTACAATCAATCAAAATAGTACATAAATAACAACAGCACAATAACTAAAAATGCACAATCACATTAAATAAAGTTATAGTATTCATAAAAGAAGAAATTAAGAAGGTAACCAATCAAACAATGGTTGATGATAATTTGTTTTGTTCAATTCTTATAATTAGTACTGTCTTCCTCATATCTTTTAATCTCTAAACACATAAGTTTTGTTCCTTATGATACAACAAGATAAGACTTTCTGATAATATAATACTGCTATACAAACTCTTTGGACAGTGATAAACTGCAAAGAAAGGTTGTGCAGAAATTAAAATTACAATCTTAAAATAGAGATAACTATATAAAGATGAAAAGAATAGTTTAATAATGAATTTGATCATATGAAGTTCTTTATTATTATACTATTGAGCTTGTGACATTTTTTTTTCTTTTCTGAAATGAACAACCTATTTAGTTAAATATCTACAATATAGTAGTTTATGTATATGATGAGTTTCCAATATCATTATTAACCGTTCTTTCTTTCCCGGTTTTAACTATATAGGGTAATGGAAAAGCTTTTTGTGCTAGTGGTGATGTGGTATCAGTGATTACGTCTTCAGTTGCAGGTACAACTTGTCCAAAACTAGCAAAATTTATACAAAAAATTCCCTAATCCAACATGTTTCAAGAACTCATCTTGTTGTGTATTTCACTTAAAAGCATTCTTCAGTAGGCTTCAGGCCACAAATCTGCGTCAAGTGTTGTGCTAGAGAATCCGGTTCTTTAGCCTTTATGCTTTTTCCACTCTATATACTTTTTGCCTATGGCCAAAGTTGGGTATTGTGCTTTGCTACATAGGTAAGGGAATGGGTTTTGTTATATAACCGTTTTCCTTTTTTTTTGTTTTTTACACTTTACCAACATAATGTTTCTTTTTCTCCAAATAACTTTGTTACTTGTCCTTTCTCTAGCTTAAGAAAAGTCTCAGATTCTATCTTATGAAATGCCACAGGATTTAAGATGAGAGTTAAATATATTCTTCTCACCATAAACAAGAAAGCATATACCATTTTCCATTTACTAACAAATAAGTGAAGTAGGATTTTCCATCAGTGATGGATACATGGTGACCGACACAACACAAGTAACAAACACTTAGCTTCAAATATTAAGGACATTTATACAATGCTGGACTTCTTAATTCGACATATACATATTACACATATAATGCCAAAAATATTTACTGAGATAAGATCACTTGGACTTAAAATAATTTACACATTTTATTTTTCCTCAAGCTTGCTTTGCCTGGCACATCCACTTTAATGCTTCATTGGCGAAACTAGAGTTTCAACATAGACCTCTGCATCAAACCAGCCCTTCTCACTCTCAATCCTAGGGTACTTAAAAGAGTTATCTCTTGGATCATAGAGGATCAAGTCAAACTCAAACATCAACAACACTTCACCATTCTCTGAAACGTAATAAGGCCCTGAGTATGAAAAATCTTTAGGATTTGGCAGATAAGAAATGCTTACCAGCTTAAACCAAGACTCTTTCATCCCATAATCCTTCATCATCCACACAACAAAATGAGTTTTCTTGTAATCATAATTCATGCACAAATCTAATCCAAAGGATACAATTAATCAACCACCCAACCTATAAACACAATGTGTAAAGAAACCAAAACTTACCCTTTTGAAGTGACTTCACAGGCCAATGATCATGACACAAGAAAGGGTTCTTCCCTACAATCCTAATTAATTACCTCGTGGTCATCAAAAGAGCCCTTGCCATGCTCCTTCAGTTGTGACAAATCTTTCTCCAGTGTCCACCTCCTGCCACTTCCCTGACCTGAAACTAGAAGCAAAAAATCGAATTTGTTCACTGATGGGTCAAATAAATTAATTATACAGAATGATTGAAGGGAAAAGTCGAATTGGAGAAAAAAGAGAAGTGAAATGAAAACCTAAAGCTATAAAGAGATGAAAAGCAACAAGAGATACCTCAAGAAAGACGACGCAACCTTCGACGGCGACCTTCGACGGCGACCTTCGACGACGGCGAGACAACAGAGACAAGAAACTTTGGTGGTGGTTGAATCTCGGTGGTGATTGAATATCGATGGAGCTTGCGGAGCGAACGTGATTTAAGAGACTGAATTGGATTCAAGATAAATGAAAACAGTTCAGTGTACTGCTCTAAACAGTTAACTGTTTGCAGTACATATTTTTAAACTTTAACTTAAACAATAGTACAATTTAATTTTACTATTAATAATTTAGTTTTTTTAGTTTAAAATAGTATAGTTAACGTAAGTTTAGTACAATACAGTTATTTTTGCCCAACCCTAACTATATGAGAATGGTTTAGAGAAACGGTTGAAGGAAGAATGATTGTATATGGAGGTTGGGTGCCATGACAATTGATATTAGGACACCCTTTTGTTGGATAGTTTACTTTTGAATTGTATGAGTGAACTTTGATATGGTCATTGTCATTATCATTGTTGTTTTAAGTTGTTTGTGGAAAACATCTTCATTGTTATTTTTAGTTATTTTGTCAAAAATGTACTCATTGTTGTTTTGAGTTATTTGAATTGCTTACTGCGATTATCGTATAGTTTGATTACAACATCATGTTTTTAAAAGCTTTTACAAAGTGAGGCTAGACTTCCACAATTATTAGTATTATTATTAGTATTACTATTATTAGTATTATTATTAATATTATAATAAGTATTATTATTATTAATATTATAACTATTATTATTATTAGTAATAGTGTTATTATTATTATTATTAATAGTATTAGTATTAATACTATTTTTATAATAATAATTATTATTATTGATTATTATTATTAGTAATAATAGTAGTATAATTATTATTTTTATTATTACTACCAACATTACATTAGCGTTATTATTATTATTATTATAATAGTATTTTTTAAAATTATTATTATTATTTTTATTATTTATAATATTATAATAATAATAATTATTATTGCTAATATTATTATTATTATTACAAATTGTTGTTATTATTATTAGTATTATTATTACTATTATTATTGTTAATGATAATAAACTGTTATTCTTGTTATTATTATAATTATAAAATTAAATAGAAATAAATTTTATAATTTTATTGTAAATACTTTTTTAAAATTTTTGGTAATTTTTAATTAAAAAATAGTTAAGTTTAAAAAGTGGTCAAATACAAAAAAAATGGTTAAAATATAAATAAATGATCATTAAATATATTAAAATTGGTAAAATAATTATTTTAATTTAAAAATATTTTATTTAAAGGATAAAATTAGAAAATAAACATAGAAAGAATCTCATATATATATATATATATATATATATATATATATATATATATATTATTAAAATTAACATTATATTAACATTGCCATCAATATTATTGACATAACCATCTATAATGACGATTATTGTCATCTAAAGAGTTGTTGTTCATTAGATAAACAAAATCAAGATTTCACCAAGACTTAAACTTCAAGTTATAACCTTTATTCACAGTGAATTCTGATGTGGACACAAATTGAAGTTTGTCAATACTTAAATTAAATTATTGCTTTTTTGTGTGTGATCCTTTCTTGTTTTCCTTACTTTATCTTCTACCATTTACATTGGTGGGTTCTTTGTTTTCATATTATCATTTACGTCGTAGATGCTTCTATAGTGAGTTTGATTAAGCTTTTCCACAACATGAATTATGTTTGTTTTCTTCTTTTTCTTCGTGTACCAGAAAAAAGTATTTCAAAGAATTATTTTAATACCATCTTAAGTACAAAACCATCAAGGGAGAAAAAGCATCCAGTGGACTTCAATACCTAACACAAAGAAGAAATTTTTGGAGATGAAGAATAACTAAATTCAAGGACATGTTTCTTTCAATAAAGGGGAAATGATCTAAACCTAAAAGAGGATTTTTCAAATAAAGAAAAGTTTGAAGAATACTTCTTAGAGGACAAGTTAAAGAGTACAACAATATAAAAAGTATTGAAGAAATCCTCCCTTATGATAAAAATAGCTTCATAAGTGGTATATGTTAGAACAATTGCTTGTATAGTAGAATAAGGCTAAGCCAGAGATTTTATCAGAATTGAATATGAATGTAATGAAGAAGGAGAAAATGAACTATAAGAAGAATTAAAAATACAAATAATAAGCATGACAATAAAAGAACAAGATGAAGAAATAAAGAAGAATTCCAAAGAAAGATTACAAGAGAGAAACTTAAAGAAAGAAAAATATCAAATGACTACATATTTTGACCACTTCTCTTACCACCTTAGTTGTCCCCACACATTTTATTTTATTTTTTTCTAATTTAATTAAAAGATGAACTCATTATGTGCAAGCTGCAGTTTTTCACTCGTGCGTTAGTGAACCCAGCCCCATTTGCTTTGCACCCACTATGAAACAAAACCCTTTCCCTAAACCCTTTTTTCTCCTTTCAATTTTCAAAATTTGCCAAACCTAAACCCTAAACCCTAAACCCTGAACCCTGAACCTTGAATTTAGGAACCCCACATTCCTATTTGTTGTGCACTCACAAAACATAACCCTTTCCCTTCCACTGTGAAAAATCCAAAAACCCCTTTCTCCTTTCAATTTTGAGAATTTGAGAAACCTTGAACCTTGAATTTAGGAACCCGAACTCCATTTGCGAAGCACCCACGAAATAGATCATTTTCCCCTCCACTATGAGAAATCCATAAACCCCTTTCTCCTTTGCCCTCCACTTCATTCTCTCGACGAACCCCACATCAATCGCGAATACCAAAGAATCGCACTTGTAAGAATTGCAAAAGCCACTGAAGAACCATCCTATAAAGAAGCAAACGCAAAAGGGTAACTTTTTCTCCATTTTCACTTAGGGTTTATTTATTCACCCATTGTAATGTTGTCCTTCTTGGGTTGATTTAATGGTTTTAAGAAATTGGTGATTGTGTTGATTTAATGGTTTTAATAAGTTCGATTGGTTGTGATTTTTGTGGTTTTATGCATTTTGATTGCTTGTGGTTCTATTGGTGTTTGTTCATTTTGTGATTTTTGTGACGTGATGGTTGTTGTTGAACATACAATCTACCAAGGAATTGAGCTACCATATGGTGTTTTTTTTCTTGGTTTTCCATGTTTATTTGTCTTGATCTGTTTCAACATTCGCGCTACTAATATGTTCATCACTTTATGAAGCTAAACCATGATCCTTGGGTCAATTAAGCTGTTTCCTAGACCATTTCTACAAATTGTATATTTGTGGTTAATCGCGAAGATATAGTTGGGTGTGGTCTTTCTTATTCTATTTTTTCAATACCAGTGTTGTATTAATTGTTTACCTCAATTATCTATTTTGGTGATTGAAGCTTTATATTTGAATACCTATGTGCGTTTATGTGTCTTGGAGAAGTTGTACCATTCCATGAGTAATATATCCCCTGTGTGTAAGCATGTGATATTTGATTTAGATTATATCCCCCTATGTGTAAGCATTTGATATTTGATTTAGATTATATCCCCTGTGTTTAAACATGTGATATTTGATTTGGAATATATCCCCTGTGTGTAACCATGATATATTTGATTTATATTATTTTTGGTGAAGTGAAGATTTGATTTGGGAATGATGAGTCATGTTAGTGAAGACGATGTTGTACAACAAAGAGGAAGGTACGATTTTGGAAATGGTTTTATAAGCTTCTTCAATATATTGACTAAAGAATGACTTTATGTGGTTTTGTATGGTGGATGCAAATTTATTTCAGACATTCATGTCAGACGCAATATGTTGGTTCTTTGAATAAGAACTTAACACTAGAACAAGTTATTTGTCTAGAAAGAACATTGTTTGCCCAAATGCCCAAGTTGAAAGAGTCTATAAAGATAAGTAGAAATCTTCTAAATGAGTGAGTTAATGTGTGTGTTGAAAGGAGAGGTGGTTTTCGCCTTAGTAAAGAAATTGTTAGATTTTCTTTATTAGATGTCTGGTTAGGTTTAGGGTTGAGGGTGGTTGGACCTAAAATTGATTTGAATGAGGGTGTTGTTCATAGTAAGTGTAGGAAACACTTTGATGACGAAAATGTAGATGTGAAAATTATTTATAAATTCTTATTGCAACATCATGAAAATTTAAGTGTATTAGATATTTGTAGATTGTATGTATTGATATGCATATGTGAGTTTCTATTGTCAAGTTACAGTGGTAGAATTTTTCCAATATTGTTCAACATTGTGGATGACATTGGAAGTCTTGGAAAATATAATTGGGGTAGTCTTGTGTATAGACATGTCAAAGTGAGCCAACCCGGCTCACACGGGTTGGCTCACCACGAGCCGGGTTGAAAATGAGTGAACCCAACCCGGCTCACTTTATGGTGAGCCAGAAATTTTGTAACCCGGCTCAACCCACCACGGGTTAGTGGGTTAAGTGGATTGGCTCACCAACCCACCTAAAAAAATTATTTATTTATTTATATTTTAGTATTCAAATATTTAAATAAATTTTTAAGTAACCCATGAGATAACAATCATAGCAAAATCAAGAACCAATATTTTGATCATGCTCACCACCAATATATGAAGAATTATTTTCAAGAAAGTATCCATATAGTTTAAGAAAGAATGGCTAATATTACAAATTTTCTGTCATGCTATTCAACAAAATATAAATTAAAAAAATATACAATTTTTTTCATGCTAATTTAGAAAAAAATGTTTATAAGACCGTTACTTGAGTAATTTAGTATAAAGATTATAATTAAAGATTAAAGTATCAACATATATAACTCGACAATCAAATTAATTAAACATTCAAACTATTCAAATATAATTAAGCAACATTCTAGCATTTAAAAATATGAAATTGTGAAAAAATATAATAGGAGTAGTAAATAATTATTAAAAAAATTAAAAAAAAATTTAAAAAAAAATTTTAAAATTTTTAAAAAATTGTAAAAAAATGTTGGTGGGTTAAGTGAGCCAACCCACCTTCAACCCGGCTCGAACCCGTTTAACCCGTGGGTTAAGTGAGCCGGGTTGAGTTCAACCCACTTTTGAAAAAGTTAAATTTTTCTCAACCCAACCCGACTCGAACCCGTGGTGAGTCGGGTTGGCTCACGGGTTGAAACCCATTTTGACATCTCTACTTGTGTATAAGTACTTGGTTGGGAGTCTATGTACTGCTTCATTGTTGTTGAGAGACGAAAGAAATGCGAAATATTTTCATGTTGATGGTTATGTTTATTTATTACATGTATAATAAATTAATCCTAAATTTGTTGTTTTATAAAATATGATCCTAAATTATTAATTAAGTCTGTTAAAAAAATTGCAGTTATGAGCTTTTGAGCATTTGTTGATTTGGAAGAGAAAGGGAGGAACTCCGACCACTCGATTCCCACGAATATTGCATTGGATGGATGTTAAAGTAGGGGATTCTGTAGTTAGTAGTAGTTTGAAGAAGAAAACGGTTAGTTATGTCTTTGTTTACAATTTATAATTTTATGGTGTTTATTAGTGCATGAATTTGTTCAATGCATTAATTGAAGTTGTTGGTTGATGTTGGTAATAATGGCAGGTTTTGCATAAACATGTTGTTGTTCAAGAAGTTTTTCTTGAATATAGGTGTGGGTTTTGGAAAGTTCAAAGGATGGATAAAGGAGGGGATTTTTTAGAAGAGAAGGAAAAGCTTATGCATGAAATTTTACAACAAGAAGCGGTTATTAAGGAACTTAAACAACAAATTCAGAATCTAAAAGTAAAGATGAAGGAGAGGAGGAAACAACTGCCTAAGGGATATTTTCCATCTTATGAAGAAAATGGTTCTCCTGCTTACACACATCGTAATAGTTTTGATTTGGGTGCCAATTCTATTGATGAAGATCATCAAGGTCATAAAAGTAATGAAAACGATGTCCAATTGAAGGAAAGCAATATGTATGCACAAATGAAGCATCAACCACACAAACTTTACAAAAGTCGTTCTATTCGAACTTAATTTTCGTGTTATGGGATGAGGAGGTTGATGAAATAGTTGGAAAGTGTCATGACGTGTGGAATAATTTGAATTGTTTTCATTTTTCATGGAAGTTTAAACGTTCTATTATTCCCCTAAGTTATGACCTTCTTATTTATGAAATTGTTCTTTCAGAACTACTTTTGAATTTGAAGTCAATGTTATAGTATTTGATGTTATGTTTTGTAATTGCTAATGACAGGTTCTACTTTTTGACAGTTAAATTTCTGTGTACATAGGTCTTGTAATTGCATTCATGAATTTTGTCGACATCTTTTAAATAATCCTACTATAGGTTGGATATATTTTGCACCATTCAACAACTTCTTCCAAATCTTCCTTTTTAAGCCTTTTCAACATTTTTAATTCATAAAATATAATTAGGATGGTCAAATGAAAAAAAAAAAAAAAATATATATATATATATATATATATATATATATATAACTCATACAATATTACTCCAATCCAATACATAGAGTATGTGGTTTACACTCAAATGTTGTAAGGATAATTCAAATATGTTGGATCAATCATGAAGAAAATTAAATTTTGTTATTGTGGAATAAAAAGAAAAAGTGGTGGCATACTTATACTTAACAAAATCAAAATGTATAGTGCAAAAAATTGAAACAGATGAAGTTATTTGAAAACTAGCCATGGACCATACGGTAAGTGTATGACACTATTAAATGTGGAGTGAAAACTATTGTACTGTATGATAGACACTATTATTGGTATCAGAACAACGAACACCAGAACTAGAAACAATGAAAATACTTAAGACTACAAAAATCAAACTCAAGAACTTCTAAAATCCCCACAATCACCAACTTCTTTGCAATCACTAAATGGAGGGGTCAAATTGGAATGTCCTTTCCAAAACCAATAAACAATTGCACAATATAATGGGACACAAATAAAAACTGATTGCGTGGAGAAAAACTTATCGAACAAGGAGAAACATTGAACATTTTTCATCGATGAGAGAAAAACCAGGGCGACCAAGCACTACTAAACATCCATGCACATCATGAAATGAAGTGACGATAGGAAGAACATTAAAAGGAACGATTGAGAACGAAGGAAGAAAAATGCAGGGTTCCAAAATGGCACACTTGAAAGGGATTGTTGGGTGGCATTCGCGTTTGCTTCTTGATTGTAGTGGGGTTCTTTAGTGCCTTTCACCCTTCTTGTTGGTGGGGGTTCCCCCTGGATGCGAGGGCTTAACGATTGTTGTGGGATTCAAAGAGATAACAGAGTGGAGGGGAAATGAGAAAGGGGTTTGTGGATTTTTCACAATGGGGGAGAGGGTTATGTTTCGTGGGTGCACATCAAATGGGGGTGGGGTTCCTAAGTTCAAGGTTCAGGGTTTGACAAATTTTGAAAATTGAAAGGAGAAAAGGGGTTTGGAGAAAGGGTTCTGTTTCACAATGGGTGCAAAGCAAATATGGGTGGGTTCACTCACGTGCGAATGACAAACTGCAACTTGCACATAATGAGTTCAACTTTTAATTAAAAATATAAAAAATAGAATGTGTCAGAACAACTAAGGTGGTAAGAGAAGTGGTCAAAAAATGTAGTCATTTGATCATTTTTGTTAAAGAAATTGAGGAAGAAATATAGAGAAAAAAAATGTAAGTCTTTTAGAGTTTTATTATATTTTAAAGGAATAAAAGAATATTCTATACATCCTAAAAGGCAAGCTTGGACTTCAAAGGTAGATAAATAAGCACATGAAATGTTCAACATGCCACTCATATATACGTTAAGTTGCAAGTGCATGTGAAGTAACTATTGATATTTGTCTCCCCCACATGTAAGGATGATCCATGTGTTAAATCTAAATTAGGAAGTTAATTTTTAGTTAATTATAGAATTAATTATACATGAAGTATAATAATTAATTTAAGTATCATCATTAGGATTGTGTTCACAATGCACTACAAGAAAATTATATAGACCAAAATAACTAGTCACCACATTGACAAGTTAAATGCCATTTTTCAAACTAAAAATTAATGGTATCAAAAGTAGTTTATATTATGAACAAAAAATTATAATTGGTTTGTGAATTAAAGTTTAAATTGGTTTTTAATATTAACTATCAAAATTTTAACTACTTATTATTATTGATTTTAAATTGGTCTCTAATATAAAATTAGAGAATAATTTAGACATTAATTTCTTGGTGATGTCAGAAATTGATTAAAATTTTCTTAATATTAAAAAAAAAATAGAAGGTGAAATCTACAATTAAATTTTTATAAAGATTAGAATTTGCTATAGTGACTAAAAAGTAGATTTAAGGTTTTATTATTAAATACTAAAGTGTAGTTGGATTGCATTAACTTCCATGGCACGAAAATGAATTTGATTTGGTTTGGAATTTGGATATGCTATGCTTTGTGGAAAGCAGAATAATGGGACACTCCAATACCCTTCTTTATTATCTTTTTCTCTTTTTTTCTTTGGCTTATAACAATAATTGTGATGATGTGAGGAACCAAAGTGGAAGTTACTTTGGGAGTGTGGAAAAGACCAAATTTGTAATAATAAAGAAAAAAGTTATAGTGCATGCTGAAAATGAAATGGGATACAAAGAATAAAAAAAAAAGGAAAGAAATCATTTACTTTTTGTAACTTTGCCACATTCTAATGTTTGATTCACGACAATGGAGTGAAGTAATTTGAAAATCTTAACTAATTTGAAGAAGTTTGGATTTTCATATTATGAAACTTTGTTTTGGTGTTTTTTATTGGGAAAACAATGGTATCAAATAAAAAGTGAAATATATTCTTTCAAGTCACTTCTTTCTAAATAAAAAAGATAGAAAAAATTAATATTCCTCTTGTTTTAAAAAGAAGACAATATTGTTTTGGGTGAACATATATTCTTTTATTCTTGAAAGGCATAAAAATTTGTATTTTCTCTATTTTGGTATTTCTAAAGTTCCAAATCTCTTGTGAACTATGAAGTCGGGGAAAACTAATAAATGAAACAACTTTGCGAATAAAAAAATATCTTATCGAATAATTGTTACGTAACGTGTAAAGTTTTTTGTTTAAGCATAGTCGAGAAAAGTTAAAGAATCATAAAGCAAATCTTTAAAAATAAATGACGTTAATTGAATCGTTAATATATATATATATATATATATATATATATATATATATATATATTAATTTTTTTACATTAAATTGTGATCCACAACGTATTTTGCATCCTTATCAGCAGTCACGGAGCTTCTGAGTGTTATAAAGGGACTTTGGCCACCCAATTTTTTTTAATATAAGTTAACTAATATATAAAAGATAATAATTGATTTTAATTTAAGTTAGTCTCTCTTCACAATAAAAAAACAATGATGAGAAGAATTATAAATTTCTTAATAAACTTCGTACCATTAAAAAAATCTGACTTGTACCACTAAAAGAATTTGACTTCAAATGAATTATGTTAGCTAATAAATTCATTTGATATTCAAGACAATAGATTTATAAATTATTTTATATATTTAAGATAGATAAATTGTAAACAAATTCAAATAAAAGTTCAGAATATCATTTTTAATCCAAACTTTTAAGATTTATGAGTCATTATATATATTATTCATTTTACCTTTTTTCTAAACTTATATAAGACTTTTTTTAACTCACTTAAAATTTCTAACAAACTTCTCCTCTATCGTGAGCCTTCTCCACAATAACCTTTATCCAACTTTCATTCGATACTAGAATTTTGGTTTTAACTTGAGTTATTTTACCAAAGTGATCAAGTCTTGTATTATGTTTTCATAGATAATTTTAATAGGGTAAAAATTTTTGAAAATTTGAAATGTTTGTGGAAAATATATTGTTTTGTTAAGAAATTTTGAAAAAAAAATTAGAATTTTATTAAAGTAATTGGATTTGTAAGGCCCAATTTTTCCTGCCCTAGCATTTTATGGGCTGCCTTGCGTCTATTGGGCTTGAGGGTTGGCTCAAAGGTTAAAAACCATTCCTAGTTGCCCTAATCTGCACTTTCACTCTTGCAGAAGTATCAGCCGTCACCTTGCGCCTCTCGTACAGAACGCTCCGCTAGGGTTCACTCTGAACCTTCTTCGAGCCAACTCAAACCCAACTCCTGCTCCTCGTAAGTATTTCTCAGCTCATGTTTCCCTTGTTATGGGCCTAGGACCACTGTTTGCCGTTAGGGTTTGATAATAATCTGTCCTTGTTCCTACTTTTACCGTTCATTTCAGCTCCTTGGCCATCCTTAGGACCACCATGTGCACTGTATTCGTGTCGGAGTGTCCCGCTAGCTTGTTTTCCAGGTAAGGGAAGCTAGGACCCTCGATTGTTGGTGTTTTTCTGATGTTTTGTCGATTATTTCATGATTGTATTGGTTGGTGGTCGTTGTGCCCGATTGGGATTGATTTAAGCATGTCTTGGGTTGTGATTTTGGCTGTTGTACGCAAAAACAGTGGCGGGTGCTGGTGTTCTCGCCCAAGCGAGCTAGTCTCACCTAAGCGAGCTAGTCTCGCCTAAGCGAGACTATCAGAGGCTCGCCCAGGACTTTTCCTCTTGAATTGTTGCCTAGGCGACTTGTGTTCTTTTTAAGCGAGGGGTGCTCTCGCCTAGGCGAGAAGGGACTCGCCTGAGCGAGACCTCGTAGAGCCCTTTGGCCCCTTGTCGCGCCCTCGCCTAGGCGAGATGGGGTTCGTCTAAGCGAGAGGGTTCCACTCGCCTGAGCGAGCCCTGTTAGCTTGAGCGAGACAAAGGGCAGTGTTTGATGTTATTATTGAGTGGTTCACCGATGTGTGACTTGGTTATCTGCCCCAAATACTTTACTCGAAGGATTGCGTGATGATAGCATGATTAATATGTTACTCTTGAAATGGAATTGCATGATATTTGATTGAGTGTGAATTGAAAAGCATGACTGGTATGAATTGTGGGTTACACATGATATTTATGTTATGGGAAATTATTGATTTGTGGGAGGAACATGTACAAAGTATGGGTAGAGCGTAATTCCATGTCTCTTGTAGTGAGAGATCTTGGTGGCGCCTCATCGGTTGGATGTAATTCCATGGGCCCTCTTAAGGGGAGTTCCTGGTGGTGCCTTGATAGAAGGACGTAATTCCACGGGAGGTCGTGGTGGTGCCTCAGGGCCAGGGCGTAATTCCATGAAGGCCATGTGGTGGTGCCTCCCATAAGGGTATAATTCCGCGAAGGCCTCGCGGTGACACCTCGTTTCCAGGACATAATTCCACTACCACGTGGTGGTGCCTCATTCTGAGTATCCGGATAGTCAAGTCTTGGGGGGATCTTAGATGGTTTCGGTGATTTGTGTGTGAATGTCGGTTATTCATGTTTGACTCTGAGATTGTATGTTGACTCGCATGATATAGGATTTCTTTGCACTAACTTACCCTGTTTACTTGTTTGGTTGTCTTGTATGTGGCTCATCTCTTAATTGCAATGATCATCAATTCTGTTGATGTGAGCAGATAATAGAGCATCTGGCAGTGGTAATGATGTTAGGAGTGATACAGCTTGATGGACCGGACGAGCATCGGGCCCAATTTGGGGCCATCACTGAAGACCTTATTTGCTATATTTTCTTATCTGTACTAGACTCGTACTGTTAGCTCACTAGCGTACTTTACTCTAGGCTGTGTGGGGTATCCTTTATGTTTTATGGTTATGTTGGTTATGTTGGGGTATGGTGTGCTTCATATTCCAAATCTTCATACCCTCAAAATATTATGTATGTGACGTTTTATTTAATTGGCTTTATCTTTTATTTGGGACGTTACAGGATTGCTTAAAATTATATCATTTGAAATTTCACCTAAAAAGTTAGAATTTGAAATTTTTTATATTATCTTTTATTTTTGTATTTTTCTCTCAACTCGATTTTAATTTTGGATATCATCAACTTCGTTAAGATCATGACACTGACTGTCATATGATCATGCCAAGTTGTAACTTGTATCATTGATATTAATAAATATTATTTTGTGATTTAAGATGTTAAAATAACTTTTTGTATATCACAATTGTTTCTTACTCATTATTAATTAGTTTTCAAAGTCAATGATAGGGAGATTATCCTTTTGTCAACATTTGCAGTGATTTTTTTTTTCATCAGATATATCGTGTTTTATCAATAATTTTGTTAACTTTTTCCCATTGTTAACTCGAAAACTTCAACCAACATTAATTAGGATATTTTTTTACCGATGTTAATTGAAAAGAAATTTGGGTCGACATTGATAACAAAAAAATTGACAAAAAACCTTCAAACTATCAACATCGTAAAAATAGTCTGGATAAAAATCAGCCTAAATAATTGTGCTTGGCATAAGCGGAAAACAATATCAGTTACATAAATAAATAAAAAGTTTTACAAATATCAATTGAAAAATATGGACTGAAAAATAACATAATTTAATATCAACTAGATAATCAATTTTGATATTTTTTAAACTTTAACCATATTTGATATTTAAATAACTTGTATTTTGTGGTAATTCAAAAACTTTATAAAAAATAATAATATTCATTAAATTTGAATTGACTTATCCAAATAAAACATTTAAAAAATGAAATCGTTTGAAATTAGATAAATTCAAATTGAATGTATTTGAATATCTTGAAAATCGTGAAATTTGTTGCACAAATCAAAGGTTAAGAAATAAATGAATGATGTTTTAAAATCCTTATTAATTAATGATATAACTTTAAGTTTTCTTAATCTTTTAAAATTATATTATTAATTTTGATTCCCAAAATTTTTATGTTTCCTCTTTTCACTGTCTTATAGCGGGATAGGTATGGTCAAGCACATGTAATGCCTATCCATAAATCGATCCACAAAAAAATTATATTCGTTTACCCACCGCTTCAAATATTTAAAAAAATATATTTTATAATTTTTAAAATAAAATTTAAATGAATTACAAAAAATAAAAAATTAAATATAAATTAAATTTAATATAATTAAATTTAACTTAAACATAAATTAAATTTTAATTTTAAACCTAACCTATTTATAAATGAGTTATTAAAATACCTGCTACTCACGAATAATAATTATCCATAACAGATTTTATTCACATGTGAGTATAGGTATTTTGACCATTCTTACTTCCCCTGTTAAATTCTTAGAATATTAGAGAGGGAGGTGCGCGACGCAAAGGAGAAGGGAAAGGGAAAGATGGGGAAGAGAAAGAAGGCTAGAGATTTTACTTTGAGGAGTAAATAGGAAAATTTCAAATTTAGGGAGGTCAATGAAGAACTAAATGAAGGTGCAGGAAGTAGTAGCTTAACATCAAAAGTGATGCTTCACCTCTCTCTGATTCAATTTGCATTCCTTTTCTAGCTCTCAAAATAGGATTTTTTTTATTCTATCAATGATTAAAAAATCTAGTTTAATCTCTAACACACGCTTGGTGCCCTCCAAAACTAACAATTCCTTTGCTTGCCTCTAGATGTGTCTATTTGGCCTCTAGCCAATGGGCCAACCTTGACCCACTCCAAATGAGGGGCTAAACAAAAGTCCTAGTCCCCAAAGTCCCATCTTTAGTAAGTTAGGACTAGAGTTAAGGTGGGATAAACGCCCCTAAAAATATTACTTTGAGTTAGAGTCAAAGATCAAGTTGAGCGACCCAAACGAGATCGACACGACTGACGACACGGACGAGACAAGAGGGCTCGACGACCTGGACGAGCTCGACGAGCCAAACGGGCTCGACTATCCGGACAAACTTGGCAGGCTCGACGACCCGGACGGGTTTGAAGACCTAGATAGGCCTGATGACCCAGACGGGCTTGACGACCTAAACGGGTTCGATTACCTAGATTGGCTCGAGGACCTGGACGGACCCGACTACTCGGATGAACTTGCAACCAAAATTGTTCGACAGACAAGTTGGGCTTGATGACCCTGACGGGCCCAATCACCTAAACGACCCGGACGGGTTTGGTGACAAGGACTGGTCCGAACACCCAGACATGTCAGATGACCCAAAAAGTCAGGCCCGTCCGGCATGGCGTGGCGTGTCCGTTCGGCTCGTCCAGGTCGTTTGGGTCGTTGGGTCCGTTGGGGCATCTAGCCCATCCGACCCGTTCGGGTTGTTGTGCTTGCTCGGCCAATTCGGGTTGTCTGACATGTCTAGGTCGTCGAGCTTGCCAGGCTCGTCTTACTCGTCTGAACAGTTCGGGTCATCAAGCACCTATAGGTCCTCGCGCCCGTAAGGCATGTGTTGCTCACACGAATCATTTGGTTCGTGAGGCATGTCTGAGTTGTTGGGCCTGCCAACCCTATCTTTCTCGCCTGGACTGTTCTATCTTCGACCCATTCTGGGTCGTCGAGCTCGTTTGGGTCTTTGGACTCGTCCAGGTTTTTGAGCCTGTTCGTCCCGTTCGGGTCGTCAAGCTTATTTGTCCCTTCCATATCGTCGGGCCTGCCCGAACCGTCTAGGTCGTGCCGATGACCGAGATGATTCAGACTGACGTCCAAGATGTGTCGACCCTAAATCGAGAACGAAAAGTTTAATAATATATTTTTCATGTTTAAGAAGAAAGCCCATGGGCTGGCCTTGAAAAAAAGATAAAATGGAAAAATATTGCAGTGCTTTGGTATTGCATATGTTGTGTTTATATAAACACAATACAGTACAATCATAATCTCTATAATAAAGTCATCATTGAATACAATAAACAGTATAGGAAATAATTTATAATGATGGTTGTACACATAAGAAATAATACACATACATAATATTAGGAATGTTGGGATAATATTATTGACATAATATTTCTGACATTGATTCTAATAAATAGAATCGTAACTTTCTTTATCTCTTACAATTCTATAATTAAAAGTTGTAAAACATCTAAAGATATTGTACTAAGTTTGGGTCCGGATTACGCTTAATCTATAACCTCTTACTTGTACATATATAAATTCGTGTTTTCAACCTTCTAAGTTCATTAAAACAACTCATGTTATTCCTTAATCTTGATCTTCTAAGACTCCAAAATAATTAATCAATCCCTTGATCAACTTACTTAAATTCTTGCATTAAGAATAGGAACTATATATGGCCGATGTGAAGCTTCAACTCTAGCACTAGTTCAAAAAAAGACGATATATTTTGTAAGAGCAATATCCTATTAATTTTTTATTGAGTGCTTTGCAACAAAGTATAAAATATGATTTTATAGACATCAATTCTTAACATAAGCAAATGTTTCATCTGTCAAAACATATGCATAACATCTACCTATATATCATCTAATAGACTTTAACTTCAACATGCAATGTGTACAAATAGTTTAAAATATTTGATTTATACGCCAAATATTCATAAAAGCATTTTTTATGTTATGTAATGCAAAGATGCGTCTACATCAAACATCTCTTAAAGAAACGCATTGAAATTGGTCTCTACAAATAATTTTTTTGAAAAAGTGAAATGCTAATTCTATGAAGAACTGTTAAGAACAGTAAAACTCTTAACGTGATTGTAAAGTTAAACAATCCTGAAACCTTAGTTTGTAGTACAATTTCCAAGAATAAAATTCCTAAAAAATTAAATGTAAATATTTACTATTATTATTATTATTATTTTTTCTTTATATAACTAGTTAAGCAATTACCACAAGAAAGTATGACAACTTTATAATAAAATGTTACGACAAGGTTCAAATGTTGTACATGAAGATGAGAAAGTTCCATTGTCACTTATTTTAAGTTAAAATTTCCCAAAAAAAAATCTATTTTATGCCAATAGTTGAAAAAAACAGATTTAAAGAGGTAAATAAGCATAGTGACACCCAAAAGTATCATATTCATCTTAAGCACCCCATTATGTAAAAAAACTAGAATATTAGTGTACCAAAGAGTTGCTTGAAATAAGTGAGTGATACACAAAGGAGTTCATATAAGAACTAATAATCAAAACATAACTTTGTATTGCAACATAACAAATGAGTTGCATACATACAAGCATTGACTCATTGTGTAGTAGCTAATCTCTTTGTAGGATCTTGTAAAACATGGATACAAGGGGGGTAAGGAACACCCTTTTGGTGCATGCACCTAAACTCGTTCGTTATTTTTCTGATAAGGAAACAGAAACCAGAAAAGAAGAACAAAAAAGGAGACAGAAACCGAGGTTTAACCAGTGTTTTGCAGACCAGCAGCAATACCCTTCATGGTGAGAATGAGAGTGTCTTCCAAACCAGGAGCATACTCACTTGTTGGGTTAAGTGTTATGAGTTCATCAGCAGGTTTACTTATCTCTATAGACTCTTTGGAGATGTGAGGACGCAGCTTCACGTTGTAGTTTGGATCACGAATGCGTTTCAATGTGTATGCTTGGCACACATTCAGGGTGGTGATGTAAGAATCACGCAGCCGAAGTCTTTGCTTCAAGTGTGGATCTCCTTCAAGAAGATCTCTATGGCCAGCCACCTAAAAATACACAAAATGGAACATCAGCTTGTGGAATAATAACTATAACTATTCACAGTTTCTCATTCATAGGATATACATAAGCTTCAATCTTTAAGAATGAACTACTATTGCATACTTTTTGACCCTACACACATTCCATTTCATGTATTACTAATCAGATACAAGATCAGTTTATAGTATAGAGGTGGAAATAATTCTCACATTACAAGCTGGTTGTGTGAGGATGAATTAAGTTTAAACTCACTAATATGGTATCCTACATCGAGTAGGGATAAAGCCAATTTATAGTATATAAATGGGGTAATTCTTACCTTCCAAGCTGGTTTTGTGATGATGAATTCAGTTAAACTAACTTCCTAATATAATATACCACGTCGGCTTCCTAATATAATATACCACATCGACTAGAGATAAAGTTAATTTATACTATATAAGTAGGATAATTCTAACTTTACAAGCTGGTTTTGTAAGAAAAAGTTTAAACTCAGTTTCTAATAAGGTAAATAAAAGAGAGGGTTTCAAGCATAATTTGAATTAAGTTCAAGGGATGTGAATGTAGTTTGTACTGATATAAAATTTACATGGTAAAAGTATCATTACCTGAAGGAGGAGTGCCTTGGTTTCTTCATACTTGGTCCTTAACTGCTCCCCAAAGGTCCACAGGTCCTCTGAAACAAGGAGCCTGTCATACAGAGCAGCAATCCCTGGGTTTCCTTTGGCAAACACCATTTCCACTAAATCAAGAGTGACCCTAAAGAAAGGCCACTGATTGTACATCTCCTGCAGCACATGAATATTCCTGACATCTTTCTCAATAACATGTTTGAATGCTGCTCCAAAACCTAGCCACACTGGAAGATGGAACCTTGTCTGGGTCCAGGCAAAGATCCAAGGTATAGCACGCAGCGTCTCGATGCCTCCACTCGGCCTCCTCTTTGCCGGTCGACTTCCTATGTTCATCCTTCCATACTCCAACTCAGGTGTAGCCTGCATTCCACAAGGTTCACAGTGATTGTTAAATTCAAATATCAGTTTACCTTCAACAACCAAGGCTCTTTTTTATTGTGTGGAATCAGTTACTCTGATCAAATGATGCCATAATGTTCAATTGTAAATCATGTCTATAGAGAAATCATCTAAATATATGGATCAAGTTCACTTCCTGGAGAGAAAATTGAAAGAAAAAGTACTGGTTTAATATGTTTATTAGTCTTGCAAATGTGACAGATTTTGGTTTCAATTTCTGCAAGAAAACATTATTAGTTCTGGTCCCTAGCACTATTTACCAATGACATGACATGCTTCTAACCACAACAACAAACATGTTCTGCAGAAACAACTTTCTCAACATCACATGTCCGACATGCTTCTAAATGTGTTTAAATTATGAGGACCAAAATCAACAAAAACATTGTACTGTCCATTGGGGTTACATTAGAGGACACAATTTTAAGTTTACATGTTCTAAACATGGTTCTCTTGAAATGGTCATGAACATGATACATCTGACATGACATGCCAAAATTTATGAGTATAAAAGTCAACAAAAACATTTTACACATTTTATTTGCAAGAACCAAGAAATATGTTGGGATTAAACAACATACCAGGCGGAAATACTCAACAAAGCGGGGCTCTTTGAACACAATGGACCGGTATTCCTCAGTGGCAATGACAGCCATCTGATCCATCAAAGCCCTCCATTCTGGTTTAGGTGAGATTGGTGGGTGCATTCCATGTTCTAGAGTAGCAGCAGTGAACCTCTGAAGTGTTCTGAAGCACAAATGCTGCTCTCCAAAGGATTGCTCAATAACTTCACCTTGCACAGTCACACGCAGTGATCCATGAATTGTATCCGGAGGCTGAGACAAAATAGCAAGATGAGTTGGGCCACCTCCTCTTCCAACAGTTCCTCCTCGACCGTGGAACATAGTTAGCTTCACACCATACTCCTTAGCCACCTTTATAAGATCCTCCTGAGCCTTATACAGTTGCCAAGCTGCAGAAAACCTTCCAGCATCCTTGCCTGAATCAGAATACCCTATCATCACTTCTTGCTTCCCATTGATCCTGTTTATGTACCAGTCTATTGAGAACAACCGCGCCAATGCAGCCGGCGCTGCTTCTAGATCGTCCAGCTTCTCAAACAATGGCACAACTCTCAGAGGATGTTTGACATGGCACTCGCGCTGCAGAAGCTCAACTGCAAGCACATCAGATGGTGCAGTTGCCATTGAGATGATGTATGCTCCAAAATTATCGGGTGGAAGCTCTGATATCACATGGAATGTGTCCAAAACATCTCTGATTTCTTCGGTTTTGGGAAGGTCAGGGCCGAATAGGGGCCGTTTGCCACTCAATTCAGATAAAAGCCATTGCTGCCGTTTTTCCTCTGACCATTCCTGGTATGAACCTATTTCCAAGTGCTTGGTGATGGCGTCTAAGACATCAGTGTGGCGGTCAGATTCTTGCCTTATGTCAAGCCTCACAAGGGAGAGTCCAAAAGTAGAGACTTGCCTCAAGAAATCTAGCAGGCTTCCATCAGCAATTGCACGATCGCCACAAGCACAGAGTGATCTGTAACATAGTTCAAGCGGTTCCAAGAACTACACAACATTTTAACTTTGGTTAGTCTAAGAGAAACTTATCTCTCACAAAATGATATATACCAAGTTTGATTTGGCTATCTTTTCCTTGTCTCCAAATATACTGGTTTTTGGTTGAAATCCTTGAAATGTTTTCCTGTTTTATGATTCTTATAGTGTTTATAGTGTATAAACATTGATGATAATTCAACAGCATTAACAAAAACCTAAGAAAACAAAACTGTGTTAAAATCTATCTTGGTGTTGGAGATTTTAACAAACTACACAAATAAAAGAGGAGGAAATAGCTGCATAACATTGATGGTTTGTAATAGATGTAAATAACAGAATGTTAACTATGGAATAGGTACCTCCTCAACATTGGTGAAAGTTTCTTCCTCTGGAATGTCAGAGTAGCCATGAGCTAGCAAATGGCGAGAGCGCTCACGAGTCTGGTAAAGCCTATTCCTTACTTCACCCAGTAACACACGATATGGTTCATTTGGAGGAATGGCTTTCCAAAATTCTGTCATGAATTAAGCAAACCATATAAAGAAGTGAACAAAAATGAACCAAATTTAAAGTACAAAACTTATTCACTGAGTTTAAAGGATCACCTATGTAGTGTTTTGCAACTGCATTTTTCTTGGAAGACCTGTTAAGTTCATCTGCACGGGCCTGTAGCTCATCGTTGCAGCGCCACATTGACAGCTACAGAAACAACATGGGAAATCAGTGCCAGAGTGATAAACCAACATCAATGATCTTATCAAAGGATTTGAGGAACAATCAATTACTTCAAACATAAGATCCTCTATCTGGGAATAGTACATGGTAGCAGCCATCATTCTAGCCAATAAGCAAACATCTCTGGTCACTTCAGGAGTTACTCTTGGATTGCCTGCATCATATTATAGAACATAGTTAAGCACACGAGTTATGGCCTTTAACTTCAGAGATGCTCAATAGAATCATGACTAGTTTTACAAACTAATAGAAGTAAAGTAACCTAGCTAACAGTAGATTGGCAGTATCCAAAGTTTCAAGCTTCACAAACCCCTTGTTTTTGTTCATCAAATACTTATTTAGTTTTGAAATCATACAGGATTTTATTGCAGCATTTTGAAGATAATTAGTAAATGCAGATCATGATAAGTACAAGCACTGAAACTTTGGTCTTTAATTGGTCCAATGATACTGTATGATCCATGCAGCAGATTTCATCTAGTATGTTAAGGCTTCATCATTGTTGTTTGTTCATTATTAACATTCTCCTTCATTTTACATTTTATTGGCCAAAGATAAGAACCATACCATCACGATCTCCACCCATCCAAGAAGAGAATTGAATGAGAGGAGCGTTATAAGGGACACGTTCATTAATCCCTATATTCTTCAAAGCCGTATCAACACGACGAAGAAACGTAGGTACACCCTTCCAGATTGTTTCATGGAAGTAACTCATCCCTGCCCTCATCTCATCTTGTGGGGTTGGAGGGGTCCTTCTGATTTCATCAGTACGGAATGCAGCTTGAATCTACATGAACACAAGTTATTAGAAACTACCATTGACATGCAAGTAGTCTAGTTACATTATAGGAACATAGTTCTTCCCATTATTCTGTGCTTTTGAATGGATCATATAGCTTACAAATTTTCAGTTGTGTGAAATTTTTGATTCAATATTTATAGGTGTATATGATACCAAGAGAAGTAGTGGAAATTGGAATAGTTCATCTGCATTCAGGACAAAAAGTTGCAATAGTTGTACAAAGATTTATGGTGGTTTTGTATGATATAAGTCCACATTTTTCCTTAACAACAGATTTAATATATGGTTTTTTGTTTAAACAAAACTGAACACAAGAACAACACTAGCAAATTGAAACAAAAACTGATAATAAACAAAGTTGTTAAATTTTGATACTCACCTCTCTCTGTAGAGCCTCGTCAAGTTCCTGTTTATCATCAGGAGTGATGTCTTTGGCATACAATTGAGTTAAACAGTTTCTTATCCTGTAAGTCAGAGGAACACATGAAAACTTAGACTCTTCACTTTTTTCAGTAGAGATTTTCATAAGGCAGCAAAAAGGGTAACAACAATTGATACAAACCTTCCGTGCTTTTGAAGCAGAGATCTACGGACTGATTGAGTAGGATGAGCAGTGAGAACCAGATCAACAGTCTGGTTTTTCAGCTCATCAAAAACTTCCTGAGGAGACTTCTTCAAATCCACCACAAGTTTCTTGAGTGTTTCTTCAATGTCTGATTCAGTTGTGGCACTGTTCTCATCAGCAAAATCACCTTTCTTCAACTTGTTCCTTCGCCGATGAGCGATTTGAACCTCTTCAGCTAAGTTGGCCAAGTTAAGCATGTGGGAAAACGACTTGGCAACAACAATGGAATCTCCAGCATCCAAACTAGTTATCAGATTTCCAAGTTCTTCCAGTTTCTTTGGATCATGCTTTCCTTCATACTCAGCAGAAAGCTCATACACTTCTTGAACCTGTTCAAGAACAAATTAAGCATCACCATCATATTTTGCAGTTCATAATTTCAAAGAGAATAATACAAAGGCACATATAAACTGAAATATATGTATATATATTCTTTTAAGCATCAACTTCACAAAAAACAAAATATTATATCAGTAAAAATGATTGTGAAGGCTAAGATCTCTTAAGATCCATTCCGAGGTAACGAGAGACACAGGGGTCAGTTTTTTTTCTCCTTATAAAATTCTACACATTTAGTCAAAACATTTCCAATAAACAAAGGTTTGAATTTGAAATCAACCCCTGATCTTGTGACTCCAGTTTTAGATTTATCAATTAAAATACTTTAGACCTGTGTGTATGATTCACAACAATTGAAATCAAAGAGTCAACTGCCAAATTTGAAAGAAGCAATTGGCATTTAAAGCAAAAACTTAAAGTCAATACTAGAATAACCAAAAAGTAACTCTTCAAGATTCCATTACAGAAAAGCCACAACTTCTGCATACAAGAACAAACCAATTGTTCTGTTTCCTTAACACTTCCCAAACCAATAGACTCAACCCAGTACCCAAAATCCTTTAACACAAGTAAAGTTCCATGCTTTTTCCACACCAAACCATCACGTGAAGTTTCTGAACAAAATTGAGAAACATGGTACTAAAGGGTATTAGTGAAAACTGAAAATCTCACCGTTTCCTTCAGATCCTCCCCATGTAAATCCTGAAGAATATCAAGGAACCGATCCAAGAGCAAAGCATCATACTCAACCAGTTTATCATCCTCACTCACTTTTGCTGGAACCAAAAGCCGAAGCTGAGCATCAATGGATGCCATCTTTTCTAAGTTCCTGTTCGCCATTGCAGCCTATCTAACCCCCCACCTGCAAACACCAAAAGGGTCACACCTAAAGATCCAAAAAAACAAAACTTTAACATAGGAAAATCAAACCAACATCCCCGATGAAAACTTAGTGACAAAAGTAGATAAGGCAAAACGTGTGCCAACAAACACAGCATGCACCGCTAAAAGAAAACAAATGTCACTTTTTTGTGACAGCCATGATGGATCAAACAATGATTAGGATCTAATGCAGTACCAGTGTTGAGGGCCAATTGGATAAGAGGAAGAACCAGATGATGATGCTGACGTCAACCAGAGAAAAACCAAAGAGAGAAAAGAAGTGAGAGAGTCACAGATCCAAAGCGGTGCAGAGTGTCCCCTTATATAGACAAAAAAGAGATGAAAATCCAATAAGAAAAAAAAGAGAAGTTTGTGAAAAACACTATTTTTCTTTTCTCTCTCTCTATCACTACCTTTAGAAAACTAGACTAGAAGTAAAGTCCTAGTACAAGACCTGCTCCAACTTGTTTAATCTCCGACAGTGACTTTATCAGTGTGCGGTTTTGTAGGAACAAGTAATTGCCATGAGATCAAAAGAAGAAGAAGAATATGCCTTCAAAGTTTCAAAGATTCTCTATTTCAGGATAGTTCGTTGGTAGTTTTTTTCACTATTCGGTTCACACGAACGTGAGTATCAATAAGGTCCACTCTGCATTACATTGGCTGAATGTTCTAAAGTAAGTGCCTAATTCATTGCAAAAATGTGTTTTTTTTTCAAGAAAAGTTTTATATGTATAGATGTATGTATATGTATATCTTTTTAATCTTCCTATATCCTTTAAACATCTAATAATAGCAATGTTTTTAGTTTCATATTTGATTACTTTTAAATTATTTTATATTTTAAAGTAACAAATAGTGTGTTTAGTGGAAAGATGTGACTTTTGTCGGTGATAATTTTTCAGTGGTAGAATAGTTTACTTTTGAAATTAGTGGAGAGAGGTTCTTGAAATTTAAAATATTTAATTTTAAAATGACGACTACTCATGGAGTGAGTGAGTGAGTGAGTTTGTTTGGGTTTATTTATCTTAAAAGAATGTTATTTAATAAAATAAGTAGATTTTAGTTTCTGTTTTTTTATATATTTGTCTACTTTATTTTTAAAGATAAGTAACTTTTTTGTTTTTTTCATAAAAAATCCTATTTACTTCTTAGATAAGCAGTTATTTTAAAACTTTCTTATTTTAAAATATTTATTTTAAATGTAACCAAACTAATCCGTGATTTATTTATTGGGAAAACAGAAAATTACTTAATCTTAGAATAAACAAAAACGAAAATCCACTATTTTATTGGAAAAGATTTCTTTTAAATATAATATAAATACAATGAATAAACTCAAATAAACCAAAAGGAAATTTATTGATCAATAAACACTTGTAAAAGATAAAAAAAAAAAAAAGCTAAAACAAAATCACTCATATTATAGGTTAAATACAAATGTGTTTATTAACCGTAGATAGGCTTTTGAAAGGTCAATTTTAGTTTTGTGAAGCTAAACTTTAGCTCTTCCTTTTACTTTGGTGATGGTTTTAAATTGTCATAAATTATTTAATGATGAAAATCAGTTTTCTCAAAATCAAAGTTGACTTTGAGAGAGTTTGCCTGCAAGTAATTATTTTAAACTATTATTAGTATTTTTAAAACAAAAGAAAACTATTTGTTCTATAAAAGAAGGCCGTAGTAAAAATATCTATATATAAAAAAAAAAGTCAATTTGGGGTGGATTGAATGGGAATGAATAGAGATGAAAAGAAAAGGAGAAAGGAAGAAAAAAGAAGAAGAAGAGATGGAGAATAAAAAAAGTAATGGAAGTGATAAAAAAAAGGAAAAATAAATTTAATAATAGACATAAAGAAGATAGAAGTAAAAATGGATATGGCTTTATGATTATTCAAAGCATTTTTTCTATGAGAAAGGTAAGTAAAGTTTTTTGTTTTTTACCTCGTAAGATTAATACTTGCCTTTCCAGCAAATAAATAGTGAAGATTCATTATAATAATATCCTTTTAGACACAATAATCTTAAAAGGAAACAAAGATGACATTATACATTAATTAAGAATATAATAAGGAAAATTCTTTTATTTTCATATTAAGTCATCCTCTACCTTTAAACTAGTTTTAAAATATGAATTAACTTTAAGCACAAAATCTTATACTTAATCCATATTTAAACCATCAAAAACTCTTTTAATTGAAATGGTGTGTTTGATTTTTGGTTTAGTGATATTTTTTCCTTTTAATTATTTCTTTCTATGTTTCCCGTGAAAAATGTCGCAAACTAAAATTAATTTAATCATAATATCTTATAAACAATGGAATATCAATTTAATTTAATATAAAATATACATATTATAGTTTATATATGTAAGATATGAAATTTCTAAAATTATATATATATATATATATATATATATATATATTTATTGTCATTTCATTTGATAATTATGTTGTTATAGTACTTGCAATATAATTTATTTTGTATTATGTATTATCATAAATAATATGAATTAACAAACATATATAAATGTGAATTGTAATTTAATTCATCATTGTACACACAATAAATACATCTCATATTTAAATATTATAATTCGTCAACATGATAATTAACATGTAATACAAAAGTTACACAAGTATATATATTGTTATCAAAGGGATTCTTTGTAACATTCCTAATTAACAATATATACTACAAACATTGTAACACAATGTTAGAATATTTAGTCATATTCTCGATATATAATGTAACTCTCACATAACGTTCTTTTAGAAGATTAATTTGTATGTAGTATGTCTCATTAAAGACTAACATATATCATGTGACAAAGTTAGTTTATAAACCAAGTTAGTTTAGTCTTTTACAAAGTGAAAACACACACACACACACTCACTGAAACCTCATAGGAATACTCTACACTTGAAGAGTAGAATACTAGGATTTTCTTCTTCTTAGTCTTTTACGAAGTGCATATGTGTACAATTTCTTTCTATTTTTGTAAAATTTTCTAGAAGTATAAGTGGACTTAAATGATCCCATATAGGAAAAATTACGATCATTTCTGACTTTGAATTCCTTCTGAAATATAAACAAGAAAATTACAGTTCAAATTCGAATATTTTGGTTAAGGATTATTACACTACAAGAAAGTTACGTATTAGCGAGGGAATAATCCCTAGCAAATCCCTCGCAAAACGATTTAGCGAAGGATTAACGAGAAATTAGTGAAGACATTATGGCGTAGCTAAAATATAGGTAGCTAAGGAGTTAGAGAACCACTTTGTCGCTAATCCCTAGCTAATCCTTAGCTAATCCCTAGCAAACTAGTTGTAGCTAATCCCTAACTAATCCCTAGCAAAATAATTGTAGCTAATTCTTAGCAAATCCCTAGCAAATCAGTTGTAGCTAATCCCTAGCTAATCCCTAGCAAAGTGGTTGTAGCTAATCCCTAGTTAATCCCCAGCAAAGTAGGTGTAGCTAATATCTAGCTAATCCCTAGCAAAAAAGTTGTAGCTAATCCTTAGCTAATCCCTAGCAAATCGGTTGTAGCTAATCCCTATCTAATCCCTAGCAAATAGGTTGTAGCTAATCCCTAGCTAATCCCGAGCAAATAAGTTGTAGCTAATCCCTAGCCAATCCCTAGCAAAAAAGTTGTAGCTAATCCTTAGCTAATCCCTAGCAAACTGCTTGTAGCTAATCCCTAGCTAATCCCTAGCAAATAGGTTGTAGCTAATCCCTAGCTAATCCCTCGCGAATTGAATAATTTATCTCTAGCTAATCCTTAGCAAAATCATAGCAAATTGCATCATTCCAAAATATTCCATACTTTTTTACCTGTACCTTATGAAATGCATTTTAACATAAATATAAAATAAAGTAATAAATTTTGCCAAACATTTTATATGAAACATGTCAAATGTTATCACATTCAAAATACTAAAAGTAATGAGCATAATAAAAGTAGTCTTTACAATTGTCAACATACATCATTAAGTTTAAAAACAAAACAAAAC
>Ga0214545_1002577_pt1 | contig 34948 bp, 16 predicted proteins | sample CNSS4metaG_FD_160064 | JGI IMG/M metagenome (GOLD analysis project Ga0214545, IMG submission 160064) | Root nodule microbial communities from cowpea collected in UCLA plant growth center, Los Angeles, California, USA - CNSS4 | ecosystem: Host-associated > Plants > Roots > Nodule | place: USA...
CTCCCCCTCAAGGGTGAGTCCCTTCAACCACATTGGTACACCCCCCTCCAGCGGAAGCTGCCCAACCACGAGTACTCCTTTTCTGCCCTTTTCTGTACCGCCGTTATTCTTAACGGGACACGCTTTACCTGGAACCCTTATCTGGGACTCTTGCCAGGAAGACTTTCGATACTAGGACCATACTGGTACTGCACTCGTCTGAGCCGGCATTAACCATCGGCTCTGATACCACTTGTCAGGTTTATAAGGAGGAGGTATCACTGGGGAGATACAACACACCAATGAGATCTGAGCCTAACCACATAAGACACTAACATCACTCTCAACCCAAAACCTTAAGACAATGGGTTTATGGGCCTTGATCCTTATATGGTGCTCTACTTTCTCAATTCTGGTCAATGTGGGACTTAGACTCACACTTGGATTCCTAACATTTGTATCCATATTATTTTATCCATTTAAACCGAATCCAAATACAACTAACCGTATCCATGTTTTCTGTCTCAGGTTTCATAGTTTTGGATGGTTTGAATATATATGCTCACCCTTACTTGGTAGGGTAATTGAGTGGAGGGTAGGGGGATATCTCTTGAAACAAAAGTTGAAAGTTCTAAAAATTCTAGTGTAAACATTTTACGAACCATAGAAAAAAATAACGAAAAAAAAAATGTAACAATCCTTTTGTAAATAAGTGTTATTATTATGCAGTGAAGGTTTTGGGTGAGAAATAAAAAAAATAATATTTTTATGTCAGGTTTTGTGAATAAATAGCTTTTCTACCCATGCAACCAGTGAGAAATGTTAGAAGGGGCGAGTGGGGCCATGACCCTCCAAATATTTTGAATTAGGTATTTTTTTTATTTTTTTATAAAGTACAATATTTAATATTAATAAATAATAAAATATAAAATCAAATATAATAAAGAAAAAATATTATTGAGATATTTTTTATTTTCTCTTCCATTGTCTTTTGAGTTTCTCATATATTATATGTTGGACTCATCTCTCTCATGCTTACTTATTTTTGTTGTTGACAAAAAAAAGTTAAACAAAAACTCATTATTTCTGTTCTCATTTTTTCATATATTCTCTTTCATCCTTAAAGAAAAAAAAAGTAATTCTTTTTTGTCTCACTTGATAGTAAAATATTTGTTTACTATTTAGCACTTTTTTTTATCTCTCGTCTCTTTTGTATATTATTTGTTATGAATATAGAAGAAAAAATAATGTATTATATGAATTTTCATAGTCAATTTTTAATTTGACTTGATTATCTTAATTTTTTTAGTAATTATATCTCTCAATTTTTTAATAGATTATTATAAATTATTTTTTAGTCTTAAACTTCTTTTTTAAATAGGTATATTAATGAAGATGAAAAAAGAATAATATGATTGCTCATTGCATAACAACGAAATGAAAGCTTGTGAAAATTTTTGAATCAATCAATGGACACTAATAAAAAGAAAGATTAATATTTTGCAGATAATATGGTTATTTACATTGAAAAATAACTAAAAAAATTATTTATGATTCAATTATTATGAGTTCAAAATTATGAAAAAATGATGGACATTTTTTTATCTATGTTTAATTTCTTTTATACTTTGAAGTAGTGACAATAATATTAAATATATAAAGTTTAAGTAACTCATTTTGGTTACCCTAACAATTTTGGTCAAGATCCGCCACTCATCCAACATACAACACATTTTAAAATATAATTATTTTTTGTTATAAATTTAAGATTTCAATAGAATGACAAAAAAAAGAAAGAAAAAAAATTTTGGAATCACATAGTACTTCATATTTGGATTGCACAAGAACATATTCAAAATGTAACCAAATTTAATCACAAAAAACATTCATTAATAAACACTTTAGTTCAGATGTATGAAATCATTGTCCACTTCAAAGAGAAAAATATATCCCTCTTTTAAGTCATTTTCAGTACAAAATTGCCTCTAACCTTTACCACTATTTGTGGAAGTTCTACGTTTATTCGATAATAGAATTTTGTAGTTGACTCCAGTTGTAGGTCATTGATGGATCACATTTGGTAAATTGTGACTTCAGATGAAGTTGGCAAAGTTTGAAGGCAAGTCCTGCATCAATCATAACTATTAAAAAGCATTGGAATTTTGTGGTTAAGCTCATGTATAATAACAATAATTTTCTCTTGTAATAAAAAAAAGCAAATGAAAAAACATATACCAAGTGACTTACTTTACTTTGATATTTTTTTTTCAATTTTACCACGAACATATATATGTTTTATTATTGAGTGACACGATGTATAAACATTCTCAAACTTAATGGTGTATAACTACCTATAAACACCGTTATCTCAAAAGAAGAATCACCCAAATAGCAAAATTGAATATGTGAGTCACCTTGGATTTATACAAAATCCTCATATTACTCCAATCATATGTGATTTTAGAATCATCTAAATCCATGTTATAGGTCACTAGAATGCTCTTACCTTTTAAGTACACCAAGTGCTACTATGGACCTAGTTCGTGTGCAAAGGAAACAACAAAGTGCCAGTCCACATATTTAAATGTTTACAAATGAACACAATACATAATTATCCCAAAATTCATAATTATTTCCAGTAGCAAGTTTTTCACAAAGAGAGACTTCAAATTTGTTGTCCATATATTGAAAACCTAAGGGTCAACGAATCAAAATTTCATTTTTATATATTGCAAACACAATAATTGCATAAGACATAATCTTAAAAATATCTTGTATATTGTAAACATAAATTATCAAAAACAACACATAATCTGTAAAAAAGATGTCAAAGCGAATATTTGTGAGGAATTTGTGGCATACGTTGTTCGATATGTGTATGGTATTGAACTTCTAGAGTATGATTGTGGCCCTTTGAGAGTGGTTCATCTCTATTGATACAGTCTATTGAGTTTTTTTGTGGAAGAGTAGATGAAGAACAATGAAGAGAGAAGAAATGGAGTTTTCACATATGCTCCAAATTGAAAATTGGGGCTAGAAGAGAGAAAAACTGTTTTTCTTTTCATGTGACAACAATAAAAAAAATCGGTGTGGGGAAGTCAAAATTACATAAATGATCCAATTAACTTTTGTTCATAATGACATAAAGAGAAAGACCATTTTGACCGGTCCATATCTTCATGAATACCTTAAATCCTGTTGAATAAATTAAAATCCTGTTGAATAAATTAAAATCCAATATTGAACAATAAGCTTCATATTTGCATGCAATTTTAATTGTATATGGCCCTGCAATTTGTAAGTTTGCAAAAAAACTATGACCTGAGTTGTTTAATATGTAAACCAACAAACATATTTTATGATACATTGAATAGAATTTGATCACCAAAAAAATAAAAATCATTGAAGTTGTTAGTTTAAAATATTTTGGTAAGGTACTTAAACACTCCATAGATGTTTTTGAAAATATGTATATAATTGTATTCTATTGTGCACTTTCCTGGTTATATAAAGAAGATGACTACAATTAGTAGTAGTTTTAAAATATTATAAATATGTATAGAATTGTATTCATAGAAAACAAACCTGTAGTAGCTTTTTCAGAGAAATGTTTTTTCTTAAATCTGTCACCATTTCATATAATTTCATTTTGAAGACTCTACAAACAATATTAGGCCTGTCTGAAGTAGATAACCCTTTTGCCAAAACAAAATTATGTATTTCACTCCAATTGACATTGCATGTTATAGTAATGAAAAAAATAAGGATATTCAATTTTTTTACAAATAGCTATAACATCTTGATAATTGTTAAACATGCATCTCATACCATCAGTAAATGAAGCATGCACAACTATAGATCTTCCAATTGAAGAAGGATCTATCTCTCCTCTATTAATTGCTTCTTGTAATCCATTGAGAATATCACAAAGAATTAACTTTTAATTTTCTCTAATGAAAGACAATCATTGTGCTTCAATCATTGTGTAGCAATCAACCAAGAATTGTTGAAACAATCGACATGCATTGATAATGTTACCGAATTTCACAAACCTTTCCTAGATTCTAAATGCAATAAACTCTCTCAAAGAAGTACGAATTCTTATCTGTTTTCGACTTTAGGAATGAGATTCTCTTATTGGAATATTCTTTTGAAAACCATCTTTTGCATGTGGAAACATTAGAGGATATTGCAATGGAATGAATGCAGTATGTGTTTCACATAATCTTGTCAATTCACCACAACATTTCTTAACAATTATATCTTTTCCTACGTCTATATTAGAAAAATCTCCAACAATTAATGCAACTATCTCATCACATGAAGGTGTGTCACATACTTTAGGGTCTTCGTGTCAACCTTAAATAGTCTTAGTGTGACGCATCGACTATTATGTAAATAATTATTATTTGATAAAAGATGGAATAAATTTTTCTTTTATACAATAAGATTGTCCTTGAGAAAACACAAACAATAACATAACTTTGTATCCATATAAATATGTCAATAATTTACATCTTTGTAATTGTTCACGAAATATTACAAACATGTGTATTTTGTATTATATTAAAATTTCTACATCAGAATAAAAGATTATTTATATTTTTAATATCTCTTCAAGATATTAATATAAATTATCCATGAGTCAATCTTTAGAAGATCACCCAATTTTCCGAATAGAGCTCTCATTGAGTAGGTTCCTCTTCTACTCGTACAACAAGTACATATGAAAGAAAACTATAAAAGGAGTAAGGTCTTTATAAGCTTTAAATATCGATCTTAATAAACTCAACAAACAATATATACACTAAGGGCCTAGAACTTGACTTCCAACCACATGACTCATACTCATCTTATGAGACATATGGATCCCTATTTCACTTTTGATAATCCACTATGAACATCAAAAGCTATTTTGGAAAGTTATTAGGTAATTGAATATTTCTCATAAAAACATTAGTAGAATCATAATTATTTCTTTCTCGAGAATATTAGCCATTTATACAAATATCATAAAATATGATGACTATCAAATTATGTCATTCTTTACCAATTATATATATATATATATATATATATATATATATAGATAGGTAACTTTCTTTCATCCAAATTTACTGAATAAAATAATATTTATTTTTACTTTATTTTTATATTTTTCAAATTATAAATAATGATAACACAAAAATAAAAATTAAAGCAAAAACTTTAAATAATTAACTGTATACATATTAGAATGTTATAAAATAAAAAATTATAAATTAATATAAGGACATGTGTAAATCTAGAGATAAATGAAATGAATTAATAGGACTAGTATGTACATGGAGATAAAGTACTAAAATAATTAAATAAGAACAATGTGTAACTAAAGATAAACTATATAAAATCAATAAATATGACCAATGCATATTGAAGATAAATTAAATTAAATTAAATAAATAAGACCAATGTATAACTGAAGATAAATTAAATTAAATAAATAAACACGAACAATGAATAATTGGAGGTAAATTAAATTAAATTAAATAATTAGATAGGACCAGTGCATAATTAGATATAGTTTATAATTATAAATAAATAAAAAGGATAACAATCGATTGGAAGTAAATAAAATAATATATAATTCAAAATAAATAAAAGATAAATATAAAATACATAAGCATATCAAGATGAAAAGAGTTTAATCTCACTCCTTCCTTACCTTGTTAGTTAAGGGGATACTCTAGGGATTCTTCTAAAAGAGTAAGAAATCTTTTACTTCAACTCTCTCTCTCTCTCTCTCTCTCTCTCTATATATATATATATATATATATATATATATATATATATATATATATATATATATATATATATATCCTTCTTTTTTTCATTCATCCACTTATAAGCCATGTATGTGCCAACTTGTCCAAGTAATAAATGCATGCATTAAATATAAGGTTAACACTTATAATTATTCTTATCTTCTCGGCCTAGGATGGTTTGACACATCTCGACCAAACTCAATAATCAATAGGATAGGAATCTTCACCACATCAGTTACTAGTGAGCTGAATACGTTTCGGCCATGTTATGATAAGAATCGCGCAGTTAAGGTTTGTAATGATTAACATCTAAGGCGTTACAAAATTTATGATAAAATATTTAAAAATATTTAGGAAGAGAATCTGGACATTACTAAAAAAAATAAAAGAAATCAAGTATATAATAGTGATTATAAGGCATGTAAAAGGTTCTAAAAGGAGGAGAACAAGGTCTTCCAAAATTACTCAATTTCATAGAAAAACAATACTCTAATTTAATTATATTAATATATGTAAAATATTTAAAATTCTCTCATAAAAAAGATTTTTGTAACTCAAATGTAAAATCTGTACAACTAACAAAATCTAATAATAAATTATCCTAATCATCACTAGAATAAACTTTTGTTTTGTTAAGAAATAATAAATTTTGTTAGAATTTTATAATTTGAGTCTAGCTTAATGTCAAAAACTAACCTAAGTGTATATATATATATATATATATATATATATATATATATATATATATATATATATATATATATATATATATATATATGAAATATGAAACCCATAATATATATTTTTTTACACCAAATCCAATATACTTCCATTTATAATAAAACATTCAAACATGAATTATGTAATTTTGTTTGTTCCACCTATAAGAAGTAAAAGAGATTGAATTTTGAAATAGATGTGGTACAAAATGAAAAGATAACAAAAGTACCAAATTAATAAGACAACTCATTGAACACCGAAAAAAGAGCAAAATGTACCTTAAATAAGTTGAGAGACCTTATCCAATGTCATCTTTATGTTGGGGGAACCAAATCACATGTTCTTGGATTCATCTCAATAAAAGACATCACAAAAAAATTCTAATTTCTCATATAATATATATAATGATATAAATTTATTTCATCTTCTTGTTTGTTACTTCTTAACACCTTTTTCTCCTATTAAATCACAATACTTTATCAAAGTGGGACCATCCAGAAAATAATTTTTGGAAAGTGAACTTCTATGACCAATGAAAGTCAAAAAAAGGGTTAAATATGTTTTTGGTCCCTCAAGTTTCAGGGAAATTTGTAATTAGTTCCTCATCAAAACTTTTGACCAATTTAGTCATTCATCTTTCAACATGCATGAATTTAGTCCTTTTAACCAAATTTTGTTAAGTTTATTTGATGTTTCAAGCGCATTTCATGATAGTATTTAAATTATTTACATTGTTTGATACATTTTTACTTCAATGTTAACTTAAATTGAAGTTTAAAAGGACTAAATTCATGCATTTTGAAAGATGAAGGACTAAATTGATATAAACTTTTGATGAGGGACTAATTCCAAAATTCACTGAAACTTGAAGGACCAAAAACATATTTAACCCTAAAAAAATAAGAAACATGGTCATAAACAAAGTCTTATCACTCTTTCACATTCACTATATTTTTTTCTAGAGACAACTGTTTTTATTTTTATTAACCGATCATATTTATCTTAGCCATCCAAATTAACATTTTGAGAACTTTCAAGATAATCATAACTTCTTCATCCTAAATTAAAACACTATTTTGATTTTGTAATATTTCCTACTTTTAAGAAGAAAAAAAGATCCTCAATCATGCACACGGTTTTTTACAAGTAATTAGAAAGTATTTTTATTTTTCTGTATTATTAACAAATTAAAGGAAAAAGTAACTGAGCAAATCACAAAATGTTAAGAAATGTGTATTTTTTTTTTCTGAAAGATTTTCTTTCTTTCTTTTATATACGTTTTCCTCTGTTATATAAGTTTATTAAATGAGAATTCAATTACATTTATTATTAAGGATGTTTGTAATTGTATCAAACTCTATACATATTTTTCAAATTAAAGTACCGAGTCCCAAATAACTAGCGAATAGTTAAAATTTGTCTACCAATTTAAAGTTGTAAATGTAAATATAATTATTTCACTTTATAGATAAAATATAATACATATAGCAAAGTAACAAAAAATTAAAAAAGATGCTAGTAAATTTAAAATAATGTGACAACATATGATACGAAGACAATATAGAGTCAGATTTTTCCAAAAGTGAAATAGTTTTGTTATAATAATTACTAAAATATTTTAAAGTTTTAAATTTCATAAATATTTTATTTTGCAATAATAATTTTGCTATACATATTGCTTCTCATCTCTTCCACTAAAAGGTTTCAACGGTATAATTATTGATACGTTACTTCATTTGTGAATTTATTAAAAAACAACTCTTCACCGTCATTCATATTAGAATTGGGTATCAAATAGTTGATATATCGATAAGAAACAATTTTCAAAATAAATTGAGGGACTAAAAAATATATAACGCTATAAAATATACTTAATTAAAACTAATATCATAAATAAGTTGATTATAATTATAATTTGATTGTAGGGATGGCAACAGGGTGGGAATGAGTTCCGCAATCTCATATCTATCTCTGTAGAAAAACTTCATCCCTATCCACCGGGTATCAAACTTTTGTCTCATCTCCATCCCCACAGGGCAATGGGTATAATCTCGTACCCGTACCCGTTTTCTTACTACTTCAATATTAATTTTAATTAATTTTTATAAAAATAAAAAATTACGGTTAAGAAAACATAATATTATCAAATATTCAATACTATGAGGATGATGATTTCTTCGATATCAAATACTTTGAAATAAATTATAATTATTTACATTTTAGATTAGAATACCAAATAAAATTTCTTGAGAACCAAAACATTTATTAAATTTGCAAACATTAATAAAACCTAGTTGATAAACTTTAAAAATATTTAAAAAAATATATAAAAGGAAAACAAATATTCAAATTAAAATATATTTTAAATGTTTGTTTATTTCAATTTTTTAAATTCTAATGAATATATTTTTTATACACTAATAAAAGTTATAATAAACATAATAAAATTTTGACATAGATCTTGTATCTTTTGAACTCCAATATATGTTGGATGGTAATAAAAAAATATTCATGGCAATTACATTAAATTTTTATATTGTAGTAAATAAAAGTTATTTATACAATTATAGTGAAAAATTTACAGTATGATTGATAATAAGTTAGAAAATAAAAAATAATTAGATAAATTATATCGAAATAGTATTCTACATGATGAAAATAAATAACAAATAAAAATATTAAAAAATTAACAAATGTGTGTCTTAGAAACAATTTGAGAGACTATTGAAATAAATCGTACAAAGAAAAATAAATGTATAATTAAGAGTATGATAAGATGAAAAATACCTTAGAAATCTAAGAAAACTTTTCAAATATCAACATATATACTAAATGGTTGAGAAATAACGAAAATTGTTTTAGTGAAACAAAAGAGTTCTTCAAATGAAACACAAATGAATAATGATAAGTAAATAATTTTTTTATATTACCTAATAAATGAAAGGTTTATGTTATTAAACACTTAAATTGAAAGTACTAAACATTCTTATGTGAAAAGAAAATATATAATAAATAAAAATATTAAAAAATAATAGAAATATTCAAATGTGAGACATACAAATTTTTAATTGACATACATCATTTTAACAAAATTACATAAAGGTTATGATAAGATGAAAAATATATTGGAAATGCGAATGAGTTTCATGACAAACCAAATAATTAGAAGAAATAAAAAATTGAAAGTATATATATATATATATATATATAGGTTATTTAATTAATTGTGAATATTTTAATAATTTAAATAGAGATAGAGATATGATGGGGACAAGTATTATAACGAGGATATATACATCCCCATACCCAATTGAAAAAGTCGGGGATTCTCCATACCCATACCCATTCATACCCAGTCAATGTGAAAATTCCTCATCAAAACGGGAGCGAGTTCGGACAATACCCACGAAAACAGGTTTATTTCTCATCTCTAGTTGATTGATTGATTATAATTAAAGCTTTTCAAAATAAATTTATTTAAAATTATTAAAATGTATTAAGAGAAAAAAAATAAAATAATTTATTGAATTAACATTTGTTATTTACGAAAAATAATAGTTATATATAATAATAAAATATATTAATAATCTAAATATAAACGAAAATATAATAATTGATTATATATAATATTTATAATACCAGGAAACTAAATAATTTATTATATATAATATCTATAGTATATAATTAAATTTTATTTTAATATCTGCTTCATTGAAGAATAAAAATGGATAATTCCTAATTTGTCAATGAAAGCATTGAAAATAGTATTTACCCTTTTTAAAAAATTCATTCGAAATTGATCATCACATACTTTATTAATGCATGAAACACATTCTTAAGAACCAACCTTATTAACTTTTAATTTAAATTTCTAAAGATCATGTTAAGCAGATTAAAATGTCTGAATATATGGTTGACATGTGTAATTTAAACAAATATTTCTTTTGTTTATATTTTTTTTCCTTTTTTTTTTCTTCCTCGCTTCTTCTTATTTCTTCATCTTTACTTTGCTCCTCCATTCCCCATCAAAATCAACTTTCGTAAACAATTGATTTCAACTTTTGGGTCACTATGCTCAATTGCAGAGTGAAGAATGAGGTAGGTTGAAGATGAGGGTGAAAACGGAGGTGCAGGATGAAGATGAAGAAGGGAAAACAAAAGAGAAAGAAGAAAGATAAAAAATTATAAAATAAAAATCAGAAAAAATATATATTTTTTAAATACACATGTCAACCATGTGTTTAAACCTTTTAATCTATCAGCATGCCAACTTAAACTCTGGTTCCACAAGATGTATTTGACACATTAATAAATTATGAGGATCAATTTTATATGAATTTTTTTAAAATAACAACTAAACATGTTTAATCTTTTTAATATTATAGTTTTAAAACATTTTACAATATTAATCAAATCTTAATTAAACAAGTAATTAAGTAATTCATTAGTCGTGATGAGAATTCTAAATCTATTTTTTTAAAAGAATTTTATTTCCACTAAAATAATAAATGAAAATGTTAGCATGTTTTCTTATCTTCTCAACACCTATAGAGTGCCTTGTTAAATCTTATTAGTTAACCTAATTTAACTAGTTTTATTTCAGACTTCCCAAAAACTAAAAGTTAAATAATATAAATTTAAAAACTTAGAATATGTGATAATAACCATAGTGAAACACTTTTATCATTTATCCAATCTAACCTTTATAAATATAAAATATAAAATATAAAATGTCAAATGAATTGTGAAATGAATGATATTTGCATCTTTCAAATTGAAAATCATTATTATGTGTTATTTTTTTCATCACTCTTGGTATGATTATATGACATGTTAATCTACTTTACTTTTTATAGGATTAAATATATTTTATTATTTTAATTTATATTATTTTTTCAACATATTCTATCTAAAACAAAGATATGAATTAGAGTATGTGACCATCAATAATAGTAAAAATAAAAAGGATATTATCTCGTTAGTTTGTTATATTATTTTTCTTGGTATGTTAGTTCAAACATGCAAACTTTAGATTCATGTGATTAAGAAACAAGAGTGTATATAAATATAAGAGAGAATAAGAAAATGATAAAATTAAAACTAAATTAAGTTACAAACTAAGTTGAATAAGGATGGGTACATGTATTTTCCGAATAAAAAGAAAATCATTTTTCAAAATATTACAAATAAATATCAATGTATAATGAGAAAAATTGGAAAGAAGTACTAAATTTTAAAAAACAATAAATTAGTATGCAAAAAATGGTTAAGAGATATAAGAAAAATGAAATTTGTTTGTTTGTTAGTTTTATTGAGGAATATAAAATGACAAAACAAAACAACCCTAAAATTAAACACAAAGGAAATTATATGATATTGAACAAATAATCACATTTATTAAGAAGTGAATTTTAACTCTAATTTAGACTCACAAAATTGGTTTATCAAGTAAGGCTTGCAACCACTTATATATTGTAAATTGATATACATCAAGCTAAGAAAATATTTTCTTGTAAATCCTTGTGCTTCATGCAGACCTCCATGTTCATTTTGTCTTTAGACAACAGACTCAAATGTGCCTTTGTCAGTGGCCTTCTGGTTAAGATTATTTCCAAAAACCATTCCTCCATATCCATACTGTTGAACAACAAGCACAGATGAGCGTGAACCAAAATTGTTTGACACCAAAATGTCCCCTATAACACCAAGTTCTAAGCACTCGCACCATTCCATTAAATTTGAGAAGACCTTAGAGTTCCTACAATTTCCTTGACCAACAATGTAAATATCACAACCATATTTTTCTATCTCTTTGAGGACTGCAGGAATATCTTCACCACTATGAACATCAATCTCTGAGTAGGATATTGAATCACTATTGTTAACCGCTGTAAGTCTGAATGTGCTTATATACTCTTCATCTAACTCTTTTTGCCTGTCTGTATCTATTACCGCAGATAATATCCCTTGTGCTTCATCGGGAACTAAACCATCTAATTTTGCTGCTTCACCCAACAAAAGAATTCGAACCACTGAGAGTTGTGTTCCTGAACGTCCTGCCATTCTCCATGCAATGGCTAAGGCTTCACGGTCATCAGGACCCCCAACAAAGACTACACGTATATGAAGGTTCGTTTTGGGAACTAACCCAAAATCACGATCAACAAATATTCCCACGGAGCAAGGAGCACCTTGCATTACATTTTGGTTTATATCTTTGTATACAACATTGGTTACTTCTAAAGTACCTTCTAAACTTAATTGTTTGTGAAATGGAAGAAGAATTAAGCTTGTGCGTTTCTCATCTGCTGAATGGTATATGTCCTCATGAATAGTTGTATATGCTGACACCACATTTAAGGTCTCAACTCTAACAGCGTCATATGCCTCTCCAAGTGCATCAAATGCGTTGTTAATGCTTTCTAACTCTTCTTGTGACCTGGTCAGGTTTTGTTCTCCGAATTGGCTCATATGCTTCCCTATATGTGCAACAACTAGGGCAGCAGCACGTCCAGTAAGTTCGACAAGGTACAAGGCAAAAACATGCACGGGGGAAACTCTCGTGGCATTAAAACATTCAATTATGTTAATCATGCTTGCAGCTTGACGAGTATTGTGAACACATGCTATAAATCGGAGCTCTGCATCAACTCTTAGTTTTTGTACGGTCTTTAGCTTATTCTGTTCAAATAGCTGTCTTGGTTTGTATACGACATTGATGATGGGAGACACAACTATGGTCATCAGAAGAACAGCGGAAGTTATAACGGCATAGGTAGGTATAGAAAATATCTGCAATAACACATCACAAGAACTTAGGAATTAGACTACAATTGTATATCTAAGAAACTAAAGCACTTGAATACAACATTTTAAATAGATCAATACCGTTCTATCCCAAGCAATGTTCAACATTATTAATGCCATGGTGCCTTTATTATTCAAAATCAAGCCTAAGGTCAAACCATCTCGAATACGCATACCAAAGAAAAACGTGACAAATAAGGTGCTTAAAATCTTTAAAGCACACAACAAAAGTATAATCACAACTGTAAAGGGCCAACTTTCTTGGGAGAAAATTGCGATCAACATAAGTCTCATCCCAGTTCCAGTAAAGAAGAGAGGTACTAAAAAGCCACCAACAAAATCATCTGAAATTGACATGACCAATTCAGCAAATTTCCCATTTGGTAAAATTAATCCAAAAACAAAAGCCCCAACAATGGCATGTGCACCAAGAAAATCTGAAATACATGAACAAGCTAAAACCCCCATGATTATAAATAGCAATTGGTTATCATTCCATTCATCTTTGTCTTCCTTGCGATCAATAAACCATTGAATGAGTGGACGTACCACAAAGATGCACACAATAATGAATGTTATCGTGGATAACACAGTGTAGATAGCTCCTTTACCATTAATAGAAAATGGAACAAATAAAGTGAAAAGAATCCAACCATAGGTTTCACCAATCATGGCTGCTGTTAAAGCTGCTTTCCCAAGACCAGTATAAAGGAGCTTAAGCTCAGAAAGTGTGTGTGCTACCACAGGAAAACCTGTAACAGTAAGAATTAAAGTCCAAAGTATATAAGCATTATTTGTACTTTCCTCAAGGGGAAACATCATAATATGTCCATATACATTTCGAAACAAAGCATATAAGCATGGTGCAACGAGTATAGGAAAGACGATCCCAGCAATTGCGATGCTTGCAGCCTTCTTGTTCACATTTAGAATAGTATTTAAGTTCATCTCCAATCCACTAAGGAATGCATAATAAATGAGACCAATATGAGAAAGGACCTCTACATTGACAACCCCATTAACCGGAAAAATGAACTCAAAAATTGCCGTGAATCTTCCAAGTAGTGGTGGTGTCAGTAGGAAACCAACCTAGGTAATTATAATTTAGAATGTCCACACATTAATTGTTAGAATGCCACATATAAGAAATTTTGAGATAATTTTCATAAAAAAAAATAATTTCGAGATTTATTTACTTACAGAGATTTGTGAAATGAGACGAGTTTGATGCAGAGGTTTGTAAATTATGGAAAAGAGACGAGATAACACAGCAACAAAAGCAATTTGAATTGCTAGAATAGGGAGCTCTGTTTTCAAGACTTTATCGGTTTTCCAAAATTGATTAGGATTAACTATAGATACGTTGTAACATGCAGGTATTGTGTCTGTCATTGTTCCTTCGATTTTGTATTTGATACACTTATTCTTGATGTTTCTTCTACTATGGTGTTTTCAACCTTTATATGTTTTTTCTTTTACTCAAAGAACCTAAGATTAAAACACATTACCGGTATGTAACAACATAATGCGTCATCGACAACATAAATTCCACCTATACATATCTATTTATGGTGTCACTTATCTTATCATATTTTATGGTTAGTGTCATTTTTGGTTTGACACAACAAATAGTCAAAACTTTCTATAATTACATAAGTGCATTATTGTTTTATACAACCAATTTATTAATATTTTATAAAATATAAATTTTAAATATCTTAATTTAATATATTGTTATTAAAAATCAGTTATCATTGTTACGAAAAATGGGTTATCATTTTAAGTTCCTATTGATAGCTTATGTGGTTATATATCTTCCTTGATATAAAAAGAACATGCAATAATTAGTTTTTAGTTTTTTTTACCAAAAAGAATCTAAGTAAATCAATTTTAGAACAAGCATGCAACCTCTCATCCATACAAAGTCAAAAACATGCATTTTTCATGTTGAAAAATAAAACTAAAATATACAAACTTGATTTTTGTGAAATTTTTTCACATGGAACCTATAATGTAACTATTTCAAGTCAAATATTACATGAGACTTGGAATAGTCTCATTTGTTGATTACAATATTTTAAAAGGTGATATTTTCATTTAGTTGAAGTATTAAACTTTGTTTGCTCATTTTGAAAAAAGAAGAAATATACTTGTGTCGCCTTTGCTTCATTATCATCTGACTCTCTCTTGACCAATTGACTCTTCTTCGTTAGTTTATGTTCTTAGCCTTCTAGTCCAAGAAATGAGATACTTACAAAAAATACATTACGCTCAAGTTAACATTTGATTACATTTTTGGAAAGGTAATGTTATGTGTTAGAAAAGTTTGCCTTTTACCCAATTACTTACTCCCATTTATCCCATTTATTGAGATGACAAATGGGTTTCAAGTTAAGGCCCGAACATATTTTTATTATGCTTTTGCATTATACACTTATTCTTAATTGTTTTCTATTTTCGTAATATCCTCTTTGCCGATAGACTATGTTTGACGGGTTCTCTTTGATAGTTTTAAGGATCAAAGTTATCTCTAGTAAAATTTGAGACAAATTATCACTTTGTAGCGTGAGTTTACTTACCTTTTTCAAACCATTATTCTAAGTTTTATATGTTAGTTAATCACAAATTAACTAACATATACAAAAAGACAATCCACAAACTATAGAAAGAAACGTAATCATTGTAATATAAATTTGTATATAAATCTTTGATACTTAATTCTCTATTCTATCTCTTAGAAAAATGAATTAACTAATGATTACTCCTCAAATTAAGAAATGGTTGTCTCCTACATTGAAATTGGGGATCAAGTAGACAATATAAAAATGAAGCCAGCAAAAGGGATCATGTTAATGATTAAACTGTTTAATTAGTATCTTTATTAAGATCGATGTTATATGACCAAATAAGACCGCACTTTGCCTAACTCTAAATTAATTGTTTATTAGCTTAATGTCTCCGTCACTAATAACCAAGAGGATATGATTTTTCCACTTTGGGATAGGCCATGTGTTTCGAAATCTGATACCACATATTCTATATTTTCTGCTCCCTCTTCTTCTGTCACATGTTTATTTCATATTCATTTTTTTATTATGTTCTTAACTGTGTGAATGAGTAAACGAAAAGTATGAGAGAAAAAAAAATTACTTATGGTAAAAACTATAGTTTATGATAAGATTTTTATATCGATCTATCTATGGATCTTTATTATTGATCAATAAAAAAATGTCATTAGAAAAGAAAGAACAGTAATTATAGGAAAATATAGTACTTGTTAGCAGAATCTTAATAAAATAATATATGTGTGCGTGACTTTTTGGAAATTTCAAAGATGACCCAAGAATTATAATAATAAAAAAAATCTCTCACACAGAACCCTTTGAGGCCATGGTAGAGCCACGTATGAAGGAAGGGAAAGATAACGAAAATGAAGAGCAAATGAAATGCAGAGTCCTTGACTCAATGCTCAAAAGGGTAACAAAATAATAGAATACCCAACGTGGAAACAAACTGAGACTGCGATGAGAGGTTAAAGAGTTGCAAAGTACGGCAAAACTTTACTTTTGTTAATTCCAAACATTTTCTTTATTCCATTATCAGTTTTTTTTTTTCTTTTATATTATTGGTACTGTTGTTTCTGTGGGGGAGGTGTTGTTTGTTCTGTACTTTTGTTTTATTTTTTTATTGTGTGTTTTTTTCTCTTTTTTGTGCTTTTTTTATAATAAGAAAAATGTTTGGAATTTATGAGGCTGTTAAGCTTCAGTGTGCTTGTGTGCAACTAGAAAGTTTTTGTTGTGTGGTTCTGTTGCGAGGTTGGCCTAGCAGAAACAGGAGATCCTCCTATGGTGTCACTGGTACACCTCTATCTCTCTCTCTCTCTGTCTCTTCTTCTTCGTCTTTCTCTCTTTGTCTATGTGTCTCTAAACATGTACCTCTCTATCTACCTATTCACTAACTCTGATGGGTGGGTGGTGGGAAATTTTGATCAATCTGGATAAAGTTTGGTGCTTTTTTTGGAGGGTCTGTGTATGTTTCCTCTAGTGTTGGAGTTGAGAAACCTTTAACCTTTGTGGAAGGGTCCGTGTATCTTTTTCTTTTGGTTTGGTTCTTGGTTTCTTGGATTTTAATCTGTCCCTGTTAAAAAAATGCTTTTCTTTTTGCTTTATCTGAATATATATTGGTTTTTGTTTAAAGGGTAAGATTGCATACTGAAGAGTTTGTGATTTCGTGGTGCTGACTTCACAGGAAGTTGTGATCGTGTAAAGTGTGAAAAGGGTGAGAGGTAGATTTTGATACAAGGGTTTTTGTGGTTTTTCTGGAGGCAGTGAAATGAGTTTTGAGTTATAATGGTGATGGTGGAGGTGCAAGAGTGTGAGGGAAGTTGGAGGAGGATCATAGTTTTTGGATGTGTTGTTGGACTTGGCCTACATGCAACTCTAACTGGATGAAGATGGAGGGTTCTTCAGGGTCTGCTTTTCAGAATTCTGGCAGTTCCAGGGCTTTGAACAGTTCTGGTGTCTCGGACAGAAACCAAAGAGTTCATTATCCAGAAACCAAAGGTGATCAAGCTAAAAATTTGGGTGGTGGGTTTTCTGGGTTGTGTGAAGATGAAGTGGATGTTGACCCCTTTTATGGTGCTGTGGAATGGGGTGATATTAGCTTGAGGCAATGGTTGGATAAACCAGAACGATCGGTCGAGGCCTTTGAATGCTTGCACATATTTAGGCAAATAGTAGAAATTGTTAGTGTAGCGCATTCTCAAGGAGTTGTAGTTCATAATGTGAGGCCTTCCTGTTTTGTCATGTCTTCTTTCAACCATATCTCGTTTATTGAATCAGCATCTTGTTCAGATACTGGCTCGGATTCTTTAGGAGAAGGATTGAACGACCAAGGTGGTGAGATCAAAACTCCAACATCTCTCTGTCCCCATGATATGCATCAGCAGAGCTTGGGAAGTGAAGATTTTGTGCCTGTCAAGACTTCTACAACCACTGCTCGCTCTGATTCTAGTTGCATGTTGTCGAGTGCTGTGTATGCAGCTCGTGCATCTTTGATAGAAGAAACAGAAGAACATAAAATGAAAGATAGGAGGAAGGATGAGGAAGTAGAAGGGAAGAAGCAATCATTTCCAATGAAGCAGATACTGCTAATGGAGATGAGTTGGTACTCTAGTCCTGAAGAGGTTGCTGGTGACTCTAGTTCTTGTGCTTCAGATGTTTATCGATTAGGGGTTCTTCTTTTTGAGGTTCATAACAGAAACTGTGTAACTCTTAAGTTCTTATATTTTAATAGGGTGCTTTGATATACTTTATCTTCTTCACTTTGTTGTCACAATGGATGTAAGATATAGTGTTGAAAGTCCCTGTTTACATTTTTATGTACTCTAATTTTATTATCTTGCATGTGACCAGCTATTTTGTCCGCTAAGTTCGAGAGAAGAAAAGAGTAGAACCATGTCTAGCCTTAGACATAGGGTTCTTCCTCCACAGTTACTTCTAAAGTGGCCCAAAGAAGCTTCCTTTTGCTTGTGGTTACTGCATCCTGACCCTAGTAGTCGTCCAACACTGGGGTAATTGTCTTCATCGCATGGTTTTTACTTTTTTTTTTCATATTACATAACAAAATTCCAACTTGTTTGTGATGTTTCCCAATTACCTGCCATTTGAATGCCTGGTTTTCTTACCCCTTCTTGTTTTCCAATTCTTCAATTTATGAGATACTAAAAGCTTTTTGATTCTGCTAATTGGCAATTTATTTTGAATTAAGTCTTTATTATCTGTTTTTACATTAAATTCCTGAGATTATATAAGCTTTAAAGTGTCTGATTTGCTTATCTCTCAGATTCAAGGCCCACTATGAAGTGTCTATCCCAGAAACTAGTTAAATAGGTTCAATAATAATAAAGGATGAACATGAGAGTTTATGTGGTAACTTTTTCCTAATCTTGCTGTGTTGGATTGATTTAGTTTTTCAAGATCTAATATTTATAATTTTTGTGAAGGTGGAAGATAGGTAATAAATCATTTGCCAAAACAAATATGACAGTATTGTGTTGCATTTGCTTTGTTGCTGAAATATTTTAGGAATTTCTACCCAAAATAAGATTTTTTTAATGTTTCTCTCTATAAGAATTCATGGGAACTTGAAGCTTCAATTGGCTTTTGTCTCACGTGAAGAATCATAGCTTTTTGCACCATATATGCTATATGGATACAACTAGTGTCCATTGTTAGAAACATTACACATTTTCTAAACCAATTGTTGTGTTGCAGGGAGTTGTTGCAGAGTGAGTTCCTTAATGAGCAAAGAGATGACATGGAAGAACGTGAAGCAGCGATAGAGCTGAGACAAAGGATAGAGGATAAGGAGTTGCTGCTAGAATTCCTTTTGTTACTTCAACAGAGAAAACAGGAAGTTGCTGAGAAGTTGCAACACACTATCTCTTTTCTGTGCTCAGATATTGAAGAAGTGACAAAGCAGCAAGTTAGATTTAAAGAGATTACTGGTACTGAACTGGGGAGTGATGATCGTTCAGCATCAAGTTTTCCATCAATGACAGTTGTGGACAGTGATGATTCTGCATATGTAGGGACTAGAAAACGAGTGAGGCTAGGGACTCATGTTAAAAACAATGAGGAATGTGATGATGATGATGATGGAGGGGATGATCAGAAAAGTAATGGAAGTTTTCTTTCAAAAAGTTCACGGCTGATGAAGAACTTTAAAAAACTTGAGTCTGCATACTTTTTAACGCGATGTAGACCGGCCTATCCGTCTGGGAAACTGGTGAGTAGGCATCCTCCTATAACAAGTGATGGTAGAGGATCTGTTGTTTTGACTGAAAGAAGTTGCATCAATGACATGAAATCAAAAGAGCAGTGCAGGGAGGGAGCAAGTGCTTGGATAAATCCTTTTCTTGAGGGTTTGTGCAAGTATTTATCATTCAGCAAGATAAAGGTTAAGGCTGACCTAAAACAAGGGGATCTATTGCATTCATCCAACCTTGTATGCTCACTCAGTTTTGATCGTGATGGAGAATTTTTTGCTACTGCTGGTGTGAATAAGAAGATTAAAGTGTTTGAATGTGATTCAATCATAAACGAGGATCGTGATATCCACTACCCAGTTGTGGAGATGGCTAGCAGGTCAAAGTTAAGCAGTTTATGTTGGAATGCATACATCAAAAGCCAAATTGCTTCAAGCAACTTTGAAGGTGTTGTGCAGGTAAGTAAGTCCATTGTCCATTGCCATGCATGAGTTGTTTATGGAATGTACAACAATGTTGTAACTTGTCTTGTTATTCAGTTGTGGGATGTGACAAGAAGTCAAGTACTGTCTGAGATGAGGGAGCACGAGCGGCGTGTGTGGTCGATCGATTTCTCGTCAGCAGATCCAACAATGTTGGCAAGTGGGAGCGATGATGGTTCTGTCAAGCTATGGAGTATCAATCAGGCAATTCCATTTTTGCACTTGGTGGATGTCAGCTTTGAAACTAAACGTACTGCAGTCATCTGTTGCATGTTTTGTGTATATTATGCTGGATGTGTAATGAGTTGTTTCTCTCACCTGGGATGTTTCTGCAGGGAGTTAGTGTTGGAACCATCAAAACCAAGGCAAATGTATGCTGTGTTCAGTTCCCTCTGGATTCTTCTCGTTTCCTTGCATTTGGTTCAGCAGATCATCGCATATATTACTATGATCTTCGCAACCTTAAAATGCCGCTCTGTACTTTGGTTGGACATAACAAGACTGTTAGCTACATCAAGTTTGTAGACACTGTCAACCTTGTCTCAGCTTCCACAGATAACACTTTGAAGCTTTGGGATTTGTCCGCGTGTGCATCTCGAGTTATAGACACACCGATTCAATCATTCACAGGTCACGTGAATGTTAAGGTATATATCTTTTCACAAAAAGAAACTTTTGTGTTTACTGTCATGAGTTCTCTCAGTATAAGGACTTTTTTATTAATCCTTGTTCATGGAGTAGCATGTCTTGTTCTTAATGTTTGGGATCCATATACGGCTCAAATTAATTGATAGACATGTGTGTGACAATGCATGAAATATTACAAGGATAAATATGTTTTTAGTTTCTAAACTTAGACATGAAATTTGAATTCCTTTCGGTACATTTTGGTTCTCAAATTCTAAAAATGAATAAATATTAACCCAACTACATTAATTTTTTTTTTTGTGTTAAATGATGTTCTAGGCTTACATTTATATTGTTTATACCATTTGATATGTTCTCACTCAAATGCCAATTTGGAAAACTGTTTAACACATAAAAAAGAGTTAATATTGTTGGATTAAAAGAATTATATCCATTCATTTTTAAAGTTTGAGGACCAAAATGTATCTATGGACGAATATCAATTTCGCGTCCAAGTTGACAGACTAAAAATATATTTAACCTATATTATATTCTAAGTAAGGTCATTTACTATTAATTTCCATACATTTTCTCATAAGTCACTTTTTATTTTCAATTTTGAGGCACCTTATAAGCACTATGTATTGTCTTGCTGATGCATCTTTCCTTTGCTGCAGAACTTTGTGGGGTTATCAGTATCTGATGGTTACATTGCCACTGGTTCAGAGACAAATGAGGTATTTCATTCATTCCCCTTATCTGTCTATCTATCAGTTTTCTGTTGATTTTAGAGTACTAATGAAGGTAAACATTCTGTGTGGATCAGGTTTTCATATACCACAAAGCCTTCCCTATGCCTGCACTGTCATTCAAGTTTCAGAACACAGACCCTCTTTCCGGTAACGAAGTGGATGACACGGCGCAATTCGTGTCGTCGGTTTGTTGGCGGGGTCAGTCGTCCACCTTGCTCGCCGCAAATTCGACGGGGAATGTGAAAATTCTGGAGATGGTTTAGGTTGCTGACCTCTACACAGCACTCTACAGATGATACAAAGTTTGCTGAGCATGAGGTGACAGAACCTTTGTTTAAGATTAGCTTCTGTTGCCACTAAATGCTATACAAAGGAGTATATAGATTCCTTGATTATTATTTGCAAGTTGTAACATAACAAATTTTTGCATTAGTAGTTCATAGCGGAAGCAGTTAAAGAGAAGAGTGAGGTTGATCTCTTGCATAACAAAGGAAGTTCTGTAGATAGTGTCACATGGAAAAAAAAAGTGAAGGTCAAAATCTATATCAGAATTTATTACGTTTATGATCCATATTCAATTTGATAGCCATACATTCACCTAGTGGAAGCTAATATTTTTGTGTAGAATTCGTAATATCTACAGAAAAATCTACTGTTTTTAACAAAGTTTCTCCATTAATTAAATTTAAATTATACACAAGGTACCAATCATTTTTTTCATGAGAGTTTTAGTAAATTGGTTTAGTTAGTTAATTTTAGCATATGAAGATTTTTTTTTTCTTTTTTCAGTAGAAACTCGTTCAAACTGGTCCAAAATACCAATTACGACATATCAGACTACTAAATTTTGCCAAAGATTATTATATGTGGGGTAAATCGTTTCAATTAAAGCATCATTGAATGAATTGGTAGTTTTAAATAGTTATATTCCTATTTTCTTCGTTGACTAGTTAATTTTTAGGAAAACTAATATTTGACTAGTAATTATAATTTACAGCATGATTTACTTCATGATGATTAACAAAATGAATGATGGGGAAGTTGTATGTATTCTCATATAACTGAGAAAATTGTTTTTAAGCCAATTAGCACTTTTATTGCATCTCTTTTTGAAAATTTTAAAAACATTCTTAATAGTCTTGAAGCATGTTACATATTTTAAATATTGTTCAAACCAATATTCCTAACACGAGTGTGATTCAAGAAAACAGTCTCATAAATTGAAACAGATGCACCAGCGATAAAAAAACTTGTTTAATTTTGTTGCATAATAAGAGGTCATAATCTGTGACATACCAGAACATAAGCAAAGAGAACGAATAAGATTGTGCCTACCAAAAACCAACGTTCCTTCCCACAAAATCTTTTCCAAATTGTTAAAACATGTCATAATATATCAGTTAACCATTGTAACTAAACTAGAGAAAAGAAAATAAATAAACAAAGGCAGAGATGTGCATAATCCACTGAAATATCGATCATGATAAATAAATTATCCAAAATCTGTTGTCTATCAAAAAGATTGTGACTCGTGAGAAATGAAGTAATGGAAAACATAAACAAAAATGTATAAAATTCCGGGATCATAATGCAGCTAAAAAATTGTGTTACCTCTAAGTAAACAAGACCTACAAAAAGAATGATGACCCTGATGCCATCTTTGGTACTTCACATAGAGGCAACTAACTACAGCTAAGTTGGGGATTGATCATTGATTTGCTATGTTATGAATGAGGTGCAGTTTCACTATAACATCAAAAACTTGTCTTCCTTCAAGTAGGTGCTGGAATACTAATGTATCTGGTTATGGTTATGAACATAACCTTCATCTGTTCAGCTCTTCCATCCACAACCACAAAAGGTTCTCAACAGGATCTATTTACACTGATCCTCACCAGATTTAGCCTTCAAAATTAGCCGAGCGACATGGCGATGAAGTCTTTGAGACCCAGGACCAGGTTTGAGTTTATAAATGTTCCCAATCTCAGAACATTTGGGTCTTCCAGTGCACCAGCCACCAAGAGGGAATAGTCCATTTCTCCTACGGAGAATTTTCTTATCAATCACATCCAAGGATGGATCATCTTGATTAAATTTTCTGGCAAAGGCAGCACCACTTTCAAACATTTTATCTGTGTCATTTATATTAAGGACATGAGGGTGCTGTTGAGGAGGGTTGTCCCAGGAAATAAAATGCAAGTCATTATTGACAATGGTTTTAGCTAACTCTGGCACATTGCATGCAACAGTCTGAAAGTATCCTTCAGGGGAAGACAAAAAATTAGTGTAGTACATGAGAAGGGTTCTTGGCAGATTGTCCCACCCCCATATGATATACTCAACAAAGTCATGTGACAAAACCATCCATGCTGAACCTGCAATGTGTGTACAATAATTCAACACAAAATCTTCATAAAGCAAAGTAAAAGGAATGCATAGTGTATCTACTAATAATGTAAAGGACTTCTACTCTATCATGTATGATTGTTATTAACTTATACTATCACTATCTTAAAAATCATCTCTAACATGAGTTACCAGTGTAAAGATATTTTATACTGTCAGGTGCATAGATTTTAAACTTAAGTAAATAACAATGGAAGTGGGGAATTGATGGTAAGCCAGAAACCAGCCATGGTAACTTATATGGACTAGAAGGAGAATTACTTGATTTAAGATTAAAGAATGAACAGTCTTCCCTCCTCCCCAGCCACAAAAACAATTTTTCCTAGTCCAAATGCCCAAAAGGAGAATCTCTCATGAAACAAGCACATTTCACAGATTGCAAGAACATAACTTATTGAAAATACACATGGATACATTTCAATTCCACACTGAGAAGTTATGTCCATCTAGAAAATTAAATGAACCAGATAACTAGTCTCTGTCACTACAGTATATATCTGATTTCATTCTCTAAGACTGTACCATTCTCCAAATTTGCATGTCAACCTTTAGAAAAGTGACCAATGACAAAGAAATAGACGGTAAAAAGGAGAAAACTAACCGGTGAATAGTTTAAATGCTGTTGGCAAAGGTCTATTAGGTTCGACCCAAAATACATCAGATTTGTTTGACATGTAAAGCCCGGGGTCTACAATTAAAGGCATTGCTCGTTTATCACTGCATATGGTTCAATTTATCATTATGTGTAAATACAGGTCTCATATGTCATGGGGGGAGGGGACAATTCATTATCTATGTCAAAACCAACCCTTGGTCTCATATTCATATGAATAAGGGAAGAAAGAACTTACAACTTCCATCCTAACTGACTTGTATGCTCAATGAAGTTAAGGCCTCTATCTAAATCTGAAAAAGTATATAGTAGATCTGCACAATTGTAAATTCATATTAGTCTAACAATAACCGAGTAGAAAAAGTTGCAATCATAAAATGTTTGAGTCAGAAAATTCTAATGGAAACAACCAACCACGTAGGATAATAAACTAACCATCCTGAGTCACAAGAGGATAGTCTGAAGCACTAAGATTAATGAACCAATCCCAATCTTTACTTCTCTTGAGCAGAATGGCACAAGCATGAAGAGTATTAGCAACCATGGTTGGTCCTCGGTAAGTGACCATGTTAGACTTTGTGATGACATAAACGTTTCCAATCTCAGCGAAAACATGTTGTCTTTCAATTCTATGTGCAATCTCATTCCTTTCCTCTATGGGGGATTCAAGGTCCATATGAACAACATAATGGTTTAGTGGATGATAGAGTGCATGGAGAGTTCTCCAAAGCTTTTCCAAATCACCTTTTGAACCAGAAATTAAATAAGCAAAACGAGGAATCCCAGACTTAGCCGGTGCCGGAGCAGGAGTAGTCCTCTTCTCCACAGAAAACGATGAAGTCTGGTTTGAGCGTAAATGAGATGGGAGAAAGAAGAACAGTGAATTGATAGAGTGAATTGAAGACACAAGTCCCATGTTGAAGGATGTGACTAGAAAGAGCATGCATATGGCTGAACACACTAGGAAAGGATATAACCATTTCTTCTCTATGTTTAAGAACCCCATAACTGAGAACTATCATGGATAATACTTCACATTCTAGATTCCATTCATAACTTCAACGCCATTTGACAATTCACTATCAAACAGCCACCACAACACACATATTTAGCATCCTCTTCAAATGTCTTCTCAACAATCTCTGCCTTGGAACAGTGTCTGTTGCATCAAAATCAAATATTATATTCAGGAAACCGTATAGTTCTCTAACTATTTCATAAGCAAAGGAATCACAGTTCCGTAATCAAACAGGTTAAGCGCCAATAAACAAATCGGTAATTAGAAACACTAAAAGATACGCATCTATGCATGTCTGGTGAAACGAGAGACAATCCTGAACATAATAAAAGAATCGAAGAAAAAGAGGCCAAAGAATATTAAAAGCATCAAACAACAACAGATTTTGCCCCTGACAATGACGAGGTGAGAAGAAAAAAAAAATGTAAGCGAATGGTGGAACGAAATTGATCACCCGAAAACATTAGCCAGAAAAGGCAACGATCTCTAACAAATCGATAACTACTGAAATTGAATCAAGATAGATTTTTTGCTCAAACGACGGTTCAAAAAGATTATTCAACACAATATGATCATCAAAGGAAACAAAAGAAAAGAAAAGAAAAGAAAAAGGAGAAACCCCAGATGAAGAATTCATTGATTGAATCTTTCACAATCCAAGAAACAGCAGAAACACACACAGAGGAACAAAAAGAGAGAAAAAGAACCTGCATGAGGAAGAACAACAGGAGCTGAAACCGAAGGGTATGCATACTCAAATAGAAAACATTAAACGATATATGTTTAGTGTTAATTATCATTATAATTATTATTATTATGATTATGCAGATCACACTAATGAATTTACTGCAGAGATAAAGACGAGAGACAAACCAGCTTTGTGATGCAGGACTTGTCCACGTCTAAGAATGACATGAGAGAGAGAGTGTGTGAGAGTGACAGAGAGAGAGAGGATCAAACATTGAACACATAAATTGAAAATAAGAGAAAGAAAGGTGTTTCTTTTATTGTGTAACTTCTGAGTTATAGCTTACGTTCATTTCACAGTGTTTCAATCTACGTGTCAGACAAAGCGCTTCCATTTCTTTTTGTACCTGTACATACATACATATATATATATATATATATATATATATATGATCTGTAACTTTTCAAGTTCTACCAATATAGGTACCCATTATCAATGCTTTAAAATATCAGATACAGTTTGTTTGGACAAGTTTTGTGCACAAATTTTGAGATAGGAAAAGTAAAGTAATTTACGTGTATATGAAAAAGTTTTTTCCCCTTTAAATAGTTTATATAAAAATATTGTCCAGATATATTAATAGTATATTTTATTTTGTATTGTGTGATTTTATTCATAAAAGCTACTAAATAATATTGTTTGAAGCAGGATATTAATCATTGAATCCATAATATTATTACATGTGGTGAATAGGGTAATTATTTGTGATTGGGTTGCACTCTTGTGTTTGTGTTGGTTTTTAAAGATTGATGTTTTAATAATTTGGATTAGGTTAACGTTGATAAAGAGATGATTGAAACAAATTGATGTTGCTAGTTGTAAGTGTCTATCATTGTCACAATGCTTGATAAACTTGTGAAGATTTAGATATTAAACAATAGGAGATAGCCATAGAACGATTCCCTTAATGATAAATTGGAAATCCTATTAAAAGTATTGAAATTGGAAAAACTATCTTTTAATCAATGTGTTACATATGTTTACTTCTTTTTTTTATAACATGTTTAAGTTTTTAATTCAAGAGATTATATATTCTGAAGAAAATATTATACACCGAAAATATTTTTTTTTTAAAAAAGAGTATTTTGTCAACATGTGATGCTTATGTATTCAATATTGATGTGAAAATATAAGAAAAGTTAACAAGTGAAGAATTTTTTTTGTGGGTTTTTAGTTTAAGAAAAATATGATTTAAAACTTTGCAGTAATAAAATATAATGATGTTGGATAAATTAAGAAAGGAAAATAAATTTTAAAAAATATAGATATTTGGTTATTGAAGTTGAAATTTAGTTAATAATGATTTTATTATAATTGTTCTTATTGTTTTGACTTGAATGGAATGAGTATATTTTATGTGTAGTTTTAGAAGGAAAATTGAGAGAAAATATTTGTAGAACATGTAGTACATTTAGGAATAGCAACATGCTTAAAAGAAAGTTAAGTATGTTTTTTTTTAGTTCCTGGACATGTAGTACACTTAGGAATAGCAACATGTATAAAAAAAAATGTATAAAAAAAATTAAGTATGTTTTCAGTTTTTGAATTTTGATGTGAAATTGGAATTAGTCTCTATCTAAAATTTTTAGTCCTCAAACTTAAAAAATGATTGGATATAGTCTTTTTAACTCAATTAAGTTAAAAAAATTTGACATTTCGAACGCGTTTTGTGTTAGTATTGAAGTTGTTTATACTGTTAGACGCATTTATGCTATAATATCTGTAAGGAAATGTGTTCGACACGTCATAAAAAGTTAACGTAATTGGGTTAGAAGGATTATATTCATTTATTTTTAAAGTTTAGTAACCAAAATATATCAAAGTTTCGAACAATGATGAATTTCAATTTTGAGTCAAAGTTCAGGGACTAAAAATATATTTAACCCCATAAAAAAATTATCCTATCCTCGTAGAAAAAAAATATTCTCATTCTTATAAATAGGTCTAAAATTTTTGTTTCATTTTTATTCACATACCTCTTATTTATTTGTTTCAAAATCAATTAATTAATTTTAAAAAAATCACAGCAAAGAAAATAAAATATTATCACATATTCAATTCTAGTTTGAAGCGGTGCAAAGTTAATGTCAGTCTTGTAGGGAATCCAACATTATATGATATCGGACCTGAATACCTAACATTAAGACACGTCAGTTTTTATCTCCAGCGTCAAATTAATGTCATCCGTTATAATGCTAAGCCTTGACCTGATATTAAAAATAGAAAATAATAGACGTTCCTAATTATGCTAGTGATTTAGTGATAATGTATGTTTTATACATAGTGTGTGTTTCAATGAGATATGCATATGAATGCATGTGATAATGAAATATGGTTACATGTTATGTGATGAATGAATATACATGTTAGTACATGTTGTATAGATAGTTAGAATAATATTGTGACCTATTATAGTTGTTTGTGGGTACTTGAGATGGTATCATACATAACCTATTGTTGTCATACTATTAAATACATGAAAAAATTAAGGAAATAAGATATTTTGACTTTATTAATCTAAATAATGTAAACTAAGATATTTGAGAATGATCAATTGAAGAAGATTCATGCGTTAAACTTTGTAAGAAACTAAAAAAGATTCATGTATCAAACTTTGTGAAATGAGATACAAACTATCTTAACCTAAGGAAGTCTAATCATTATTTCTCAACACTATCCTTTCATTATTATCACAAAAATCCGAAGTTTGTTTCATTTTTAAAAGAAATTAAGGTAAAGGAAATTAGTGGTTTTTGTGTTAAATTTTAAATTTTGTTTGAGTAATGATTGTTAGGGCTATTAACTTTTGATGAATTTTGATTGTATGTGAAATGTTAAAGTGATTGTGAAATTCAATTAAAAGTGAAATTTGATTGAATTTGAGTTAAGTATAAATTATTAGTTTGTGTTAAAGTATGATCTCTAAAGCTTGTTAGGAATGTGAAATCAAGATTTGGTAGATATGTTAAATGTTGAATTGGTGTAGGTGTATTGGTCTATGCAATTTTGAAATGTAAATTCTATGCATAATTCACTTACCTTATATTTGGACGAAAGATTTCAACAATTCTAAGAAATTGAAAAGCATTGCACTTGAATTCCTTCCAAATAAATTCTCTTCATTTTCTAAATAATCTATTAAAATATCTTATATTTCAATTTTTTTGTTTTGATAAAATAATTAAATTTCTCTTATGAGATAAGCTTTTATTTTAATAATACTGATTTTAATATATAAAATTTTGAAATTAAATTTTAAAAGTATATTAGTCAACTTAAAATATTTAAATTCAAACAAATTTCAATCGGGTCAACTCTACCGAATTCGGATAAATTTCTGTCGACATAAACTCAGTCCAATTTGGCCAAATTTTGACCAAGGCTAACTCCATCGCATTCAGTAGATTTTGGCTGGGGATGACTTAGTGGAATTCAAACTAATTTCAACCGGGTTAACTCGGCCAAATTTCGACTGGTGCCACACCGACCAAATTTTGCAAAATTTCGACGGAAGTCAACTCGACCAAATTTCGTAGAATTTGAGACAAGGTCATCTCAGTCGAATTTGTCTGAATTTCTCTTTAGGCCTACTAGGTCAAATTTGGGCAAAATTTTGATCAACGTCGATTCTATCGAATTCAGCCAAGGTTGACTCTGCCGACTTAGTGAAATTCGACCAAATTTTGACTAAGCCCAACTCCAGTTGTATTAGGCCAAAGTTTTTGTTGGGGACGACTTGGTTGAATTTGTCTGAATTTCATCTAGGGTCAACTCGATCGAATGCAACCCAATTTCGAATGAGGCCGACTTGGCTAAATTTTGAGAGGGATCAACTTGGCCAAGTTTGACCGAATATGATCAAGTCAACCCTAGTCAAATTTCTATCAAGTCAGCCCCGACCTTTTTATCCTAACCAATAAGGAATTTCGCAGCTTGTGCAATTTTAATTTCCTTCCTTTTTTAGTGAATTTCAAATTTTATTATTTTAGTTATTTAAAATACCTTCTTAAAATTCCTCATTTCAAATTATTTTTAATTTTCTCATCCAAACAAGTCATTTTACTTTAAAGAAATTCAAATTCTCCAAATAAATGAATTATTCTCTTAAATTGTCTCATTCAAACATATCGTTGGAATATTCTTAACATCATTTAGTGAATTTAAGATAATGTGGAAGAAAAACGTTTTCACTCTAATGACCAATCCAAAATAATTGCGAAAAAAATGTTCAACAAATACAGGTCTCACAAAAATTTGTGTTCACTAGCTAAATAAAGAGTTTGGATTCTTACTGATTTTCTTTTGTTGTTCTTTTGTTGTGCTTTCAAAATACATTGGTGACCGCCATTAATTTTAAAATTTTAAATATATTAAAATTATCTTTAAAGTACTAAAACAGTGTGTTTTTAATGTTCAACAGATGACAACAAAAAAAAACTCAATAAAGAAACTAGACTCCTAAATAAATAATAAAAAAACTATATTTATGTTATTTAAATAACTTTAAGATTTACTATTCAAATTTAAATTAATAAATATACTTTGAATAATGCTTGAAAAAATTGGAATTTTGGTGAAAAATTGACTCGTTAATGAAATACTTTAGATTGATGCGAGTAGAAATCATCGAGTTAATAATTAATTTAGATAAAGTTTAGTGTGTATTATATATAATGGAGCCATTAACTAATCTAACTGCTTGAGAACAACCTATGAATGAAAATAAGATCAAATATATGTTCAATTTATATTTTCCCGGGTAATTAAAATATAATTTAAGTTGAAATTTAATAATTGGATTTTAGTATTTGTAAATTTTAACTTTCAACATTGAATAGAAGTAATATTAATCTTTCTTACTCATTTTACAAGTATAATGACGTGTTTAACAAATGATGCATGTAGAACATCCTATTTTAAAATTCTATTTAGTTATTTAAAATTATGGATTTTTTAAGTACTTAATTCCGAATTAATTTAGTATCGTATCCAAAAGTATGAGATACATTTTATTGTGTAATTATATTTTAAGTTGATGTTGAATGTTATAAATTGTTATAAATATTAGAAATTATAGTAATGGGTCTTACACTTCGAATTATATCATGATCCACTGAAACAAAATTAAGTAATAATTGTTTTTTTAATTTTAGAGTACGCTTAAATATTAATTTAAGTAGATGCTTGTTTAAAAAAATTTAACTGATTATAGGAAAGCTTATGCTATAGACTTGAACTAAAACATATTTTAATAATCTTTACTACAGAATTGTTTAAATCAATTAAAAAAATTAAGCTACTTTTAAATTCAATCATTATTCCTATAGTTTTCTCTAAATTTGTTTTTTTTTTTCTTTATGGTTATATTTCGTTAGTTAAAATTAAGCATATTTTAATTACAAAATCACACACTGTTTAACCAATTCAACTTTACAGTAACATGTGCACTACTGAATCATCTCAATTTTGTTCGTTTTATTTGACAACTGGGCACACTTTTGATGTATATTTATCAAGTAATAATTTTATGAAAGAAATATTTTGTTCATGTAAAAGCTTTATGGTGAAAGGAAATTGACAATGTAAACAAATAATGATATTCATTCAATGAATAATATTCAAGTAGGCACTTTGAAAATTGTGTAATGATAGACAATTTTCCCTATAAATAAAGAAAAGTAAGCAAAAGAAAATCTATTGTTTGTAAATTGAGATTAGTTTATATATCGATTTAAATTACATATTTAGATAAAAAAGTTAAATTTAGATTTTTTATAAAAGATCTCATTATAAAATTATAAGATAAAATGACATTTTTTAGAAAAAAAATACAAAAGAAATATAAATCTTATCTTATAAATTAACTTTTGTAAAATTAAGTCAGATATAATTTTACATTTTGAGAAAATATAATATTATTCCGAGTATAGTATACATAAGTTGGATATTATTGAACTTTTCTTACCTCATTCAACAATTTTTTTATCATTATGATTTTTGTGTTAGTTGATATTGGATTCATGTTCGAACATCTAAAAGTATTGAATCTTTACTAATATATTTATTTCTCACCATGAAAATTATTAAATATTTTACATTAATTAAAGATAGAATTAAATTATAATAAAAATATCATCTTATAAATTGATTTTATTGATTTTGTGATATTTAATTATGTATAGACTCACTAACTAAAAATTTTAAGTTAATTTTAATTTTTATTAAAAAATTATTTATTTATTAATGAAATGTTAAAAAATAATTGTATTAATATACCGATATGTCCCATTTGTTTGGTAAAAAAAATGGAAGTATATGTTGTTTTCATTATTCTACTCAATTTGTCGGATTGTCCAGTCACAATATTCTAGAAAGTCACAAGCATGCAGAAAGGTATGATATCTTCGTCCTAAGTTATGAAAGGTACAAAAAATTTATATCAGATTTCAAATAGTCTTGTCAATTCATAGGATACAACCATAGTATGTTAAGTGCAAGGGTAAGGGCGATTTGTTTTACTCAAACATGTTTTTATTCTCTAAAATTCAGAATAGATTTATGTTTCCACTAAATTTAAAATTGATTTTTTAATTTTCATTCAATAAAGTTTTATTTCTTATAACAAACTTTTATCTTACATATAAAGCATATAGGTTAAAAAAGTTAGTTCTTAGAAAATATAAGTTTTATTTTTATCGAATTCCTCCTCTCTTAATTGCTAAATAAATAATCATTTCTTTATAATTTTAATGTTAAATTACTCTTTTGATCATGGTATTTGTCGAATAGTGTCAAATTGGTCTTCCAATCTTCTTTTGTCTCAATTTGGTCTTTTTTTTTAAATGATTCAATTTGGTCATTGACGTTAGTTTGACCAAACGGTGTTAAAGTCAACTTCATGTGTCAATTTGTGATTTTTTTTTCATTTTTTTTATTTTTTACACATGTCACTTCAGAGTTGTGTCACGTGTCAAAATGATTCAATTTGATTCTTATATTTGTTTTTAGTCTCAATTTAGTCTCAATTTTTGTAAAAGTGAAGCAATATTGTTCCTCCTTAAATTGATACTCAATTTACATTTTGTATATGTAACGTCCCAAAAACTGGATAACCTCAAATTAATAAAACATCACATACATGAATATTCAGAGAGTACGGGGTTTAGAGTGTAAGGTGTACAATACGCCACAAATACCCAGATTACATGAAAAAGGCTCCACACGGCACAGACCAAAAATACATTGGAAAAACAATTAAATATACTAGGTCTTGCTCGGACAGAGAATCATAACTAATAAATCCTTCAGTGATGGACCCCACAGTGGGCCCAATATCCATCCAAACCATCAAGCTGTCGCATCCCTATTATCATTACCACTGCCAGGGGTTCTCACATCTGCTCACATCAACAAGGTTGATGATCATCGTAAAGGAGGAAACCACAAACAATCATACAAACAAGCAAAAGGGGTAAGCTATTGAAAAAGTTCTCATATCATACACTCAACATACAATTTCATATTCAAGAATGATTAGCAGACATACACATAGGAGGCAGCAAACCATATAGACACCAAGACTTGATTATCCGGATCCGCTCAATGAGGCACCACCACGAGACAGTGGAATTACGTCCTAGCAGTGAGGCATCACCACGAGGCCTTTGTGAAATTACACCCTTACAAGAGGCACCACCACGTGGCCTTCGTAGAATTACGTCATGGCCTTGAGGCACCACCACGTTACCCTCGTGGAATTACGTCTTGATCTCGAGGCACCACCGTGAACTCTCGCCTCGAGGTTCATGGAATTAGGTCTAATAGTTGAGGCACCACCGTGAACTCTCCCTAGAAGGGCCCACAAAATTATGTCCATATGATGAGGCACCACCACAAGCCCCGCTACACGGGTCATGGGATTACGTCCTATACAACCTTACTCATGCATTATCAACCAATCACGAAGTTCCCATGCATACCAATTACATATCATTTATCATACATGACCAACTACCAATCATATCTCATGCCAAGCTGATGAAGGATTATCTTGTTTTCTTTTAGAGTTATGAATATGGTGAAGTTATTTAAGAAAACTTTTTGAAAATTCCCACTGGACATTAAGATAGCAAGCTATCTAGATGTGAAGGTTCATTTCTCAAGCTCATGAAAGGAAGAAGAGAGTTGGATTCAAGCTTAAACTCACACAACATTAACAACACT
>Ga0214545_1002578_pt1 | contig 34944 bp, 13 predicted proteins | sample CNSS4metaG_FD_160064 | JGI IMG/M metagenome (GOLD analysis project Ga0214545, IMG submission 160064) | Root nodule microbial communities from cowpea collected in UCLA plant growth center, Los Angeles, California, USA - CNSS4 | ecosystem: Host-associated > Plants > Roots > Nodule | place: USA...
TAAATTTTTTGTTTTTTATAAATATATATATATATATATGTATATATATATATATATATATATATATATATATACATATACATATATATATATATACTGGTGACAACATCTTGAATTAGTTACAAGTGGATTACTACCTTCACGAACTATAACTAACATTCATAGTCACACACAGCTGTTAAAATCTGCCTGCTCTTATAAAATTAGTGAACATGTATAGGGTAGAACCCAATGGCTACCATTCTTGCGTTAGTTGTCTTCTATTGTTGTTTTAGGTATAAAAGGTAACATTTTGATGTAAAGAATGTTATATAAACGTGCTTTTAAGACCATGTCGTGCAAATCTTATGTGTTTGGTAACCATTTTGAACACAGGGAAGTGGAAGATTTCGCCCGACGATTGAATTCTGACTGGCCAGAGAGGATGCAAGAACTTTTATCATCTGGACAAGAAAGGAAGACGATGCTTTTTAGTCCCAATGGAAATAGTTTTCTACGGCGAAATGCTTGTATGTTTTTTCACTGTTTATAAGTGATTGTACCTATCCATTCATTCTATGCTTGGTTGCTGATGTTAATTTTTTTCTAAAATGTTTCTCTCACTGAAAAACCTTATTTGTATACTAAATTTTCCTGCATTCATTCTCTTTTAAAATTAGCTTCTACAGTTTATCTGCTAAAGTTGCTTACATGTATTTGGTGTTCTACTTTTATTGTTTATACACATTTGTTTCTTTTTTGTTACGTATTTTATATAAGTTATCTGTTAGAATGCCTATTATGCAAAGTAAAAATTACATCTTACCATGTCCTATCAACTTGTAGAACCATGGTGCCCTATCATTGCCAAAGAAACTTCTAACCTTACAACAGAACTTGGCCAGATTAACTTGGTAATCTTTCAGTCTGTTGTTATCTTTGAGTAGTGTTGAATTTATTAAGTACGCAATATTAGTAATCAAGCACTTTCTTCACTTCGGTATTTTTGGTACTGCCTGTTCAAAATGACAATTTTCCATTTCATTTCACTCACTTTCACTGTTCAAAATGCAACTCAATAAAAATATTTCTATATACAGGATTGCGACTTGGATGCGTTGGAAATGAGTGCGTAAAAGATTGCAAGCCCACCCAGATGACTAATGGCTTTAACAATTTTGAGAGATACTGACACATGCTAGAAAATTGTTGCATGTCAGTTATTTTTATTTTACTGTTTAAATTGATTCTTTGTTGTTCATTATTGGTGTTCAGCTCTGGTGCTATTAGCTGCTGGGGGCGTTCTCTTGTAAACTTATAGGAAAGAAATAAAAAAAGGTTGAGGTTGTGTGGATTATATTCGCCGTGTTCATTTGGTTTTCGTCGGTTTCTTTTATCTAGTTCTTAATTAATGGCTCCTTTCTACCTTATGAATTTTTTAGTTTTAGCTGGAACAGAACATTTGTTACTTGTATCCCTCGATCTTGCATTAACAAGCCATTCAATAGTTTTCCTTTTGAACATGTTATCATAATCCTCTTCGGATGATGTATCAGTTGCTGGTGAAAACTGAGACTGATTCAGCACAGCAAGCATATTTTGATACATTATTAATTTCATACATGAAATAACAGAAACTAAGTTGTATTCTTCACAGTTCATAAGTTCCAAATTCATCATTTTCCAATCTTCTCTCCATTGGCTGAAGGTTGTCCATGCCTGTCATTTGGCTTGCCACTTAAATACATAATTTTAGCCAGATCCTAGTGGAAGTATAAATATAAAAAGGTCTACCAAAAAAAAAAGGACCCTAAGGAGGGCCAGAATCAGGAAACGAATCTCTTGAATCTCCTCATCCCAGTCCATCTTCTATTTCAGAAAAAGATCTATTCTTACAGTAGACAGTTTTGCACGGGGTCCTCCATCATCTAACAGTTGTGCAGGTATCTCCAGTCTCGAGGGCTGATTTTAAGTACATGCTATAATATATCATTGGCTGAAATTTGGTTATGACAAAGTTACAGATGTTACAGTCTTCTAAGATTTGCTATAAGTCTCCTGTAATCTAACACCTAGGATGCTAACTGTGCTGGCGATTACTGGTTTGTTGATTGATCCTCTTGGATGTGAGGGCAAGGTATTTTTGGTTCCCCCCTTGTCCATAAAACCTTGAGTTCACCTCTCTTCTTTCCTAAGGACAAAAAGGTTCCTGCAAATAAAGAAAAGGTTTCAAAAACTGATGTTAGTGTTCATGGATAAATCTCTATGGACAACATTTTGTGTAACTTGAGTATTTCAACAGCCAGTGGAATAGGTCCAGAAATTACTGTTTGCACAATAATCAGTGTTTTTAATTCAATGTCACTTTAGTTTGTCTAATAATTTTACTAACCAAGTGTAAACGGGACTATATAAAGCAAAGCAGGTTGACCATGTCCATCCATCAAGTTCAGAGCCATGTATGTGATAAGGAGACCTGCAGATACAAATTCAACGAAAATGGTGTGAAGACCAAACATATACTTGCATATTTTCAGTCCAAGAATTGTTCTATCTAATGAAAAAGTACCCCCAGATCAAACATGGCAATACCTAAACCATAAGCAGTCATTGCCCACAAGAAGTATCCATCTCGAAGGTTCTTCTTTGCTAACCAATCATACCTGTATACTCGATCATTAGAAAAATTAGGTTCATGAAGTAGGCACAAAACATTCTCTTCCTCCTTCCAAAACGGCTGTAAGGAACAAGATGAACAGAATTATTTAATGAATGAGTTCTTATTCAACCTTAGAGAAAATGCAACTAGAAGCCCTGGTAAGATGATATCCCCAAAACCAATGATGCTGTAGCCACCCCAAGGATCAAACAAACGTGGTATCTTGAGCAGCATGGGGATACCATCTTCTCCACTCTTATCACCTCGAGCTACCTGCAGAGAGGAGAAAACGTTGCATTAATTTAATGAGAAGAAAAGCATCATGTTTAATGAGATAAAGAAAAGCTTTATGGAGAAAGGTCCAAAGAAGATCTTGCATGAAAACACTCACCACTATCATGACACTCTCATGGAACCACCATTTAGAGACAAACACCCAGAAGATGTCATACAGGAAGGCGCAACTGAGAAGAACAGTTCCAACCTTACAAAGAAAAATGAATACATTAGTGTCTGAAATGGAGGCCCTTTTATCCATCCCCAAGCTTAATTTTCAAGATTTTAGAAAAGCAACCCAAGTAGGAGATTGTGCAAAACACAAGTGGAACGGAAGTAAATAATCACCTTGAGATTTGGTATCCGCACAATCTGAAGAACTGTAATAATCAATGTGATACCCTGAAAATTTAATGGAAGTTTGCAAGCTAGCCACTCAGAAAACTAAGTTCAGATTATTATAAACATAAATGGAAAAACTTGAACTGGAGCAAGAGAGAAATTGAAAGAGCGTGTACCCTACCCGAAAAAGAAAAATAATAGGAAAAATCTTTACAATAACAATTGGCCAAGAACAATATACAATCATTTGGCACTAACAATTGACATCCTAGTTTCTTGCATAGAAAGCAAAGGTTATGAATCTGATAATTTTATTTTTTTTGTTTTTCAGTTACCCAACACCGAATAATTTTCCCGAGAACTTTACTGATTAATAACTTAAGTCCAATGATGTTACATCGCACATTTCTATATTGGTCAAAACTACAAGTAGGAAAAATAATGAGCAGAAAAAAAGTATAAAAGAAGATTCCACCAAAAAGAACACATTAAAGGTATCAGAACTATTCTTACAAGAATATCTTGACCAATCCAAGCAAATGGTTCATGGCGATAAACACCCCAAAGCACAGCAAACACTATGCAGAAGGGAGTAACAGCAACTGTCAGATATGACACAGCACCAAAGAAGGGTACTTTCACAAATGTTTGTGCAGCATGTTGGAACCATCTGAAACTGTACACAATGTGATGTCAAATCGATATAATTACAGGGGAATCTAGTAGAATAAACAATCTAACTAACAGTATGAATATTGATTCCTGTAAAGCTGACAGTAAGGAGAAAAACCTTGACCATGCTGAAGTAATGTAAAATTTATTTTTCAGCAATATAACAGTCAGTTGCCAAATTTGGTGCATAGAGAATTCAGAGTTCAATGCTATATATATGACAGGCTTGCCACTGGCCACTTAGTCAAATATTCAACCCCCTAATTTGCTAACCTCCGACGATTTACAATAACAATCAAATTAGTTAATCATTCTTTAACTCATAAAATGTTAACCAATGAACACCAAAAATTCAAACAATAAGGAAACAAGGAAGAAACACATACCATGATAACAGAGCCACCAAGCAAGTTTGTAGTCCCTGAAAGCACAGAATAAAGATTCATTCAGCTGCTATATATCAACAACAACATCACGTTGCAAATTGCAATCCTATGACCTAGGAAGACAGATTATGATGCAAGATTCGAATATGATAAAATATGCACATGTGAATCCAGCAATTGAAAAATCGAAGAGCCAACATGGCTATAATATAATATAATATAATGTATAAACTTAATCTTAAGTGACCACTAAAATTTAATCATGAGAAAATCCATCTCTAAGAGTGAGCACAAGTAATTATAAACATGATCAAGTATAAAAAATTGTCTAAATATTGTGGTATACTGACCAATACTGGCATATAAGTTAATGAGTACAAAAATTATAAAAATGCAATTAAAAGTATTCAAAGTGTCCGCATAAAATTATAGAAGATAATCTTGAGATTGTGCCTTTGGATGTTGCATATTTTAGGAAGCTTTCAGATTTTTTTTCAGTTTGAACTAGTAAAACTTATTCTGTTTCATTAGCTGGTAGTGGATTAGCTATTTCCTATTGTTTAGCTAAGCTATCAGTGCAGTCACCAGAATCATGAAACGCAATCTTATGTTATATCTGAATGCATTTAAATTAAGTTGCATTAAGATAATAAAATACTGAAGTTAGCATTCTACGTTCCACTTTATTCTTTTATTAAGTTTTGCATCTTCTCTGTTTTCTTCTGTATTAGGTACTGCCTTTTCCCCTTAAAATCAACAGATAACAATCTCTGGATTAATGGAAAGGGATGAAATGGGGCAGAAGCAGAACAGAATTGAATGGGGTGTAGGAGACGGAACCATCTTCTTTTCTTTTTTCCCATATCCAACATTGGCATATCAACTTCTCTTCAAGTCAATAAAGAAACATCTTTAAAGAGGATAGGAGCAGAATACCACACAGAAGACTTTAAAATATGGACAAGGAATTGGGTTAGATGTGAAGGAAGCAAAATGTTGCTAAGTACACACAGGTGAAGATAACCACCCAAGATATGGCGCGAATCATACAGAAGATGAGAAAAATCAAGAGTCATAACCAATAAGAATTGAACTTTGAAAAATGATAACTGACCTCAACCCCACCAATGCAAAACAGAACCACCAGAACTTCAACAAACCATGATGCCATGAATTTGTAAAGCATAACCAAGAAACAAGAAGCAATCACAACAAATGATATTGCTGCTGCAGTACTGATTTCCACATAAGCACTATAACCAGCACTCTCTGTACTTATATATTCATCTGAAGCATCCTGCAATTTAAACATACTATATATATGTTAGTAATTGATTTAATGAATCTTTGTTTTACTTTGAGAAGGCTTCCTTTACAAAAAAATAAGTTAGTTTATTTTAAAAAGAGAATAAACTTTTGTTAAGGAAACCTCCATGCCAAGTCTGCAAGGAGCACAAGCGCTTCTTTGTTTTAATGAGCTAGTTTCCTTTCAGAACTTCGTTTGTGTGTCTTTGTTAATTTTTGTATTCCTTCTTTGGAACACCAAAATAATATTATCCTTGTATAAGGAAAAGTGAATAAAATTGGCATGAAAAGAAACTAGGTAACCTTTAGTAGCTTCTCCTGCTCAATGGCAGACTCTCTCGCAGTCCAGGCAGACCAGTAAGAAGCACAGAGAATACTACCAACAGCCATAAGCCACAAAAACACTTCTGCAACATCAACCATTGGACGATATGGAGAGTACAACTGCACAGACACTAAAGAATGGAGAATTGCAAAGACTAATCAGATCAAGAATCATACTATAAAGTAGTTAATTAAAACTTTTGTCTGGTAAAGGAAGACTATAACTCATTACAAAAGAATAGGCACATAAAAAAAATAGAAACATACCCACTGAGTTGTTTAGTAAGTGATTTTCCAAGTTTTCCCCAGCATCTTGTGGAAGCATGACAGTAGGTATTCCAATATCCACATCAGTTTCATTTGCTTCGCAAACCATCTTGAAAAGTTCTGCACAATAAGGACATAAATAGTTGCTTACAAAAGCAAGAGACACAGCATTGCAAAATGGTTGTTTATTCTAATAAGTAAAGACAAATAAACAAATAAGAAACAAAATTTTAGTATCGTCTGTGAAACTACGAACCACATGATCACATCACTTTTAATTGTAAATTAGGCATGAAGAAGAGAGAAGTGAAACAAACTATAAGTTCCAAACAGAAAAATTGCATGCAAACACCTGTACGGTAATTTATAATCAGCATGGCTGAAGCACCAGCCTGTTCAGCTATATTTGCCTTGGTTGTGAAACTACACTGTCCTCGGTGCACCAAAATGATCTCGCCAGTGAGCTAACAAATAGCAAGACACTTCGGATTACTAACTTACAAATATCTAAAAAAGTTAAAGCTTTATTATGTGAACATCTATGCTTCACAAGCATAGGAGTTGCATTTGGTTAGTTATAAAGCACGAAGTTAGAATACCTTATTCTTAGGTAGGCTACAACAATCAGGAGGGTCAGCAATTGCAATTCTAGTATGGTTAGCACGTTTTTCTTTTGATTCCAGTGTAGGGCCAAACCTTGCACCAACGCCAACATACTCACAGCTTTCCACACCATCGATCCAAGTTGGAACTTTAACCTAAGAAAAGAGCAATGGGTCAAAATTTTTATAGAAAATACTCATTCATACTTTGTGCCTACCTATCTTTGTAAGAAAATTGCAACATGCCACATGGTAGTTTGCTGAAACACAGAAAGACACAGGCCAAAGGTTTACAATTTTGCTTATGAGATTTTACAAAAGTCTTTATCATGGCTCTGGTCACCATCATCTTGCTCAAATTCCAATTTAGAAAGCATTCAGGAACTTGGCATTTCCTTCTTTTCACTAAAAAACAACCCCTCAATGGAAGAAGGCAGATCAAGGAGAAAAGAGATTCACGACTACAAAATTTCACGAGACAGATGTTTGTTACAAACTTCTGAAGAAGAATTGAACAAGAATTACTAGTCTTTTAGTGGTGTCCAGAACACAAGTTGAGCTGAGTCAACCTCAAGTGAGAAAGTTGAGAGAATTGGCACGATTGTTCACTTAGAAAGGGAAAAAATTGATGAAATCAAATATATAATATCAACTATGGCAAATAAAAATACCAAACTTCAATCAGAGAACAGATCTCTGCATTGCAATTGCCAGAAAAACATCACTGCAAATTAAATAAGGCAATTCTTTTTTTTTAAAACTAATGTAAATTAAACCGGTGACTAATGCATAGAACAAAAAAGAGAAAAAAGTATACTTTTACTTCCAGAACTTGATGCCACAAACAATCTAAAACATGATTAAACATCTTAAGTTTAATTTAAGAACAGAAGAAGAGAGTACTTTAACTGAGTATGCTCCACAGAGTGATTCACGTGGAGGAGAGGGGGAGGTGAAAGTATAAAAGAGAATGAAAAAATCTCATCTTTCCAGAATTAAGAAACTAAAATTTCAATTTTAATCAAATCCAACTCCCCCAATTTTGTTGTAAATGACTTAAGAAAACTAGAAAGAAGAGAATAATAACAATGTTCCTCTCCTTGTTCCACCACCTCTCCAGCACCCTAACAAACAGCAAAGCCAATTTTTCTTCAAAAAAAGAAAGACTGGCATTTTTACAATCAAATATGCATCAAATTCACATCAGACATAAACAAAAAAACTTCAAAATTTGTATTCATTATTTCAGCTACCAGGACAAAGTTGTTCTCACAGCCAGGTCTCTTGGGAGCAATATTATCATGGTGCACTATGTCCCCAGCAAAACTGAAAGTGACAAACATCATGAACACAGAACAACACAGAGCACGTGAAGCTCCAAGTGAAGCCATGGTGGTGTGAAGTACTGAGAAGCCAGATTCCAGATGCAAATTTGAGGGAAGAAATCAAAAGGGGTTTGGGTGTGAAGGGTAAAGATTTTATCTTTGGAAAGAAAGAAAGAAAGAGGAAGAAGGTACAATGGGAATTGGGGGTGGAGGCAGAGAGAGAAGAAAGACACAATTTTTTAACTTTTTTATTTATTTAATTTGATTAATTTAATTCATTAAGTTAAATTTTATTTAGTTATTGGGTGTTTGTGTCTGTCGAATGCAAGATGGGACATGAGGAAAACACCGCGTGGTAACCGTTGAACTAGAATTTCCACTACTTTACGTTTGTTGTTAGGTGGGTTGGCCACGAGCTTCTTCTGTGCGTGATGTGCACGCTGCATTCAGCTTTTTTATCATTTTTATTTTAAAATAAAACTCTTATTTAAAGAAAATAGAGAATGAATGAAAAAAAATCAGTTATTATTTAATAAAAGGTAAAATTATGTAAATTTTAGAATTTTATTAATTTTTTGTTATACTGAAAAGGATATCGTACATAATTTGACGAAAAGGGACAAACATTATTAATCAAAGTAAACTCTGTCTATATTATAAAAGTAAAGGAAAAATAATGTGAGGTTATCTATATCTTAAAGTCAATTATATGTGTTATTGTCAGCATTAAAAATTGATCATACGTACATGTTGGTACAAATGAGTAAACTACATTATCTGTTTATATATTTTTTATTATATTATCCTTAAATTTAAAAACTCTTTTAGAATATAATTTTTCGGATACATCATTCTTCAAAGTGAAAAAAAAAAATCAAGTTTTTAAAAGATTTTATTTCCTTTTATTTGGATGAAAGCATATTTATTTTATGTATAAAATAAGATGTTATTCCATAGTTATGTAAAAAGTGAAAGAAAAAAATGTTACTTTTATAATTGTTTCAGGGAGAGGGTTGAACCTTGATTTAAATAATTTTCAAGTCTTTTAAGTTTATTGTTTATGTTTCTTGTTGGTGTTCTTATCTGGCAATCGATCAATGAATACTTGTTAAAGGTGTTCCGATGTTAAAATCAGCTTATATCGGTGAAAGCAATAAAAGTTGTAATTAATGCGAGATAAAAGTCTCAACAACTATATTTTTTTATTTGTATTTATAGTTTTGTTATGAGCCTTTGATTAAGGTTGGTCTAATCACGATTCAATCATCTTTAATCTGGATTATTGACCTATTTGTGCTTAATTGGGAGATCAATTGACTTCTAGGTAGATTGATCGGTTGAGCATAACCGATCAAACCAAGTTGCACTTATTTAGGTGAACGATACAAAGAGGATTAACATGTCTTCTACGTCAAGGACGTGTCTGTTCGATGGAGTCGAGCGGTCCAAATTGTAATTCTAAATCAAGCTAACAATGACTGAGAAACTGAATAAGGTGCAAATGGGCACATAATTTCCCATAATCAATTTGATGTCCTAGAACCAACAAGTTGATAACATCTATAGAAACCTTTTTCAAAGTATTCTCCTCCATCAGTTCTTGGTGACTTGGCCGATCGGCCATGGGCAATAGAGACTGATCATGTAACGATCGAGCCATACAATATAATAATTAATATGGTATTAAATTTGTGAGAGGGGAAAGTCGGCTAATACAAAGTTGTTTATATAGACTTCTATTAAGGATTTTGATTTTATATGTGCTCAACATTGTGGAACACAATACTAACATGGATGCTTCATAATTTGACTGGATCCTATCGCTCATCATATTTTTAACATAAAATTTTGAGTTATCAATCTTTTTGTGTTTTGATTTTCTTTAATAAGTGAAATACTACAATTATAAAAAATTTTAAGTACAAAAATTTTCTAAGAATATGTTTTAGGAAAATTTCTCTTAGCTAAGTGTTAGTTGTAAAGATATAGAAAATAGTATTTTAAAAATTATAGTGGATTAAAAATAATGAGACTTAATTATTTTAATATTAAAAGTTTTAGTATAAATAGTTTTGCTATAAATTTGTTTCTTTATTTTAAAACATATTATCTCTAGAAATCATTTTTTAGAGTTCTTCGACTTTTCTCTGGGTTATCTCTGTCTGTTCACTTGATAGAAAATCTGAGACCGCTATAGTGATCCTTGCGATGAGCTTTTCAAGTTGGATCAATTAGTTTCTTTGTTCACGTAAATTAGTTTTTTGTCCCTTTCTTCTTAGTCCAATATGTTTTGTTATTGCATTTAGTCCTTCTTTTGGTTGCATGTGTCGTGTAAGTAATCAATGAGTCTTTGTTGATCAGTGATCATAACGGTATGTTCTAATCATTCTTGTGATCTTTCTTTCTATGTGTAGATAGAATATCATTAGAGCCGTTTTGGTTTTTAGAGTTGTTTATGTTGATAACAGGTAAGGAAAGCTAATTACAATACTTTAAGTTATAGACATGTTGGAATTACTAATTGTATGATTGTACTATAGTTTGCCCGAATGATTGAACTGTGTGATGAGTTTTACTTGTTGAATTGGGGGTAAATCCTCAAATTGCATGATTTGGGTTGTATGATAAAATTTGGGAATATTGTATGTATGGTATTACAAATGTGATTATTTAAGCCTATGAGTGTGGTGTGATTTGTATCTGTATGTGGTATTGGCTGAAGTGGCAAAGTTGGAATAGCATAAATCTGCAAAATTATATTCTGCATAATTATGCAAACTTGTTAAACAAGGAATTGTGTCGGTGGGCGAGGCTAACGCTAGAGAGCCACTGACTTGGTAGTTATTGGACGAGGATATTCTCATTAAGCGACTACAAATTCAGAGAGTTCACTAACTTGGTTATTACTGGGTGCGACAACTCTTCATTGCCCAAATTATGAGTGATTTAATCTTTGTGAGTTCTAGTGCTTGTGCTGCTAAGTGAGAATCTAGTCATTGGACGAGTGGACTTTCAGACACTACTCACTATTTTGTATGTTTAATGTGATCTTATAAGTTGTTAAGAAAATTATTTATATATGTGATTTGTATGAAGATGGATTTGGTTTTATTAGTGTACGCATTGATGTGGGAGTCTAGATGTTGGAGGTTATTTGATGCTCTAATAACCATTATGGTTTAGGTAGAGTAAAATGAGGTATGTGATAAGAGGTGTAGGAAGTCATAGTCTATAAGTTTTACCTTCGCCAAAGATATTAATGGATTAATCTTGTATGTGGTAGGGTGAAACTCATTAGTAATGACTTTGCAAATTAGTAGAGGCCAACACAAGTGAAAGACTCCCCAAGATTCAACAAAAGACTCCCCAAGATTCAACATCAATGCTTGTATTTGGATAATCAAGTCTTGTTTAAGTCCTTATTTGTGATATGATTAATTGCACGAACGACTCGTATGAATTGTTAACTATATTACTGTTACATGAAGATCTCTTTTGCATATTAGCTTACCCTCTCTGGTGTTTGTGTTTTTTTTTTATGTTTATTTTCTTCTTTTGCAGTGACCACCTGACTGATGTGAGCAAATAAAGATACAAATATAGAAACACATCTACAATGTGAGAAGCCAACTATTATAGTTTTGGGATGATTTGGGAGCATAAGGGGTTAGATTTTGGTACAGGGTTTTGTTGGTTTAATATGGTTGTATAAATGTTATGATTTTCCAATTCTATCTTTTGGAGGAATGTATCAATATATTTTATATATTGAATTATCTATTTTGAATATTATTATAAAATGTCTTATTTTATTACTTTTAAGCTAATGTTATATTTATGAAAAATTTGAGCTCACAATCTCTTTTATCTTCTTTTAAAATTTACCATTAAGTCAACTTCACAATTTTTTTTTCAATATTGAAAATAACAATGAGATATTAATTATGTAAATTTCTTTAGTTAATATAAGAATATACCATTTTATCACACGTAAAAAAAATCTAAAAATGATACAATTGTCTAATATATTTGAGAATTTCAAAATAGTATGGCTTTTTTATGTAAAAAGATAACTGAAAACTTCATAATATTTTATTTAGATTGAAGGGTTATGATAAAATAAAAGGATAAAGAAAATAAGAAATAAAATTATTTAGATTGAAAGAAATACATTGAATATAAAAGAAATGGATGAAAAGTTTTCAGATAACTTTATTAATATAATTTATTAACATTTTGAATCTTAATATATTTATAAAAAAAATGAAAATAATTTGATTTAAAAGTTAATTTTAAATAAATTAGAATTAAAATAAATTTTAAATTAAAATAATTCATTGCTATAAAATTTTACAAATAAAAAATATATTTCAAAATAAAAATATATTAATTATCGTACTGTATATATTAAAAAAATATAAGTAATTATTATCTTTACTATATTCTATTATATACAAAGAATTGATAATATTTTTAATGAGTAGGAACATATCATAAAACTACAACTTAACCATACTCCAAGGAAATATATTTTTAAGTATATTATCATGTGATATTAGCTCACACTATAAAATTTATAGCTCAGCTTCTTAATTAAATGTTAACTTGTTAATGAAATCAATAATTGTATAACTGAAGCCCTTAATTTTATGATAGTTTAAACTTACTTATAAATTAATTCAGCTTTATGGAATAAAGTAGCACTTATTTTTTTTAACTTTCACAAAACAAATATGTTATCCAGGATAAAAAAATATTTTTTTTTTTAACTTGCACCTAATTATGTAATTATGATGTTTATGTTATTGTATACATATTTTTCTATCTTTAGTTCGCTCTTCAACCTTTTCTTTCTTAAACAAGATGCATTGTTAATTTGGTAAAAATATTATAATTTATTTAGTAGGAAGAGTAAAAAACATATATGATAAAAATAAGTTGGCACAGTAGAAATAAATGATTAATAAATATAGTAACAATTAAAGGTATTTAATTGAATAGAAAAAAAAAATTAAAAGTAAAATAGGTGTGGTGGGTGATGCGCGTGTACCAAAGTTGTAAGCAAAGTACATATGTTACCGGCTACCTTCTAAACAGGTTCCTTTGTTTCCGTATGAACCGTACAGATAAGAGTGTTGTACGATCCATGAAGTTTGTGACTATATCCACTGCATAATCTACCATCTTTACCCTTACTCCTGTCTCTCTCTCATTAGTCATAACTTTTATTTATTTGGATACAATAAAAATAAAACAAAAGAGAGAGACAAATTCATTTCTAAAAGAAAATTTAAATTTTATTCCTTCCATTTTGTATTCAGATTAAATTTCAATTTTGTTTATTTTTTCATTATTCTACTTCTATCCAAACAAACAGCAATGTATTGTGTATTTGAAAATATAGTTGTATAATTAGGTATAATTGTATATTTATTTTGTCTTCAGAATGTTTTAATATTTTCTCCAATATCATCTTGAAATCTGGAATAATAAGTTCTTATTAGTTAATGTTTCCTCAACATGTTTAGTCATAATAGATAAAAATGTTGAAAAATAAGTTATCACTTTTTGCTGTTTAAAAATATATGTTAATGATATTTTATATTTTAAAAATAGATGTTGAAAAATAAGCTAAGCACTATGGTCAATTTTGTGCATTTTGCATTTGCAATAAGTATAAAATTATTTTTTTTCCTGGTTAGCACTTTTGGTTTGGTTGAAAAGTGTTGTATTTTAGCTTTCAATATGTTGTTATGTGTCGTTGGTTACGTATATATTGTTTGAGAAAAACTTTCCCATTCAATATTTAAGTTAGAAATTTGAATGAAAGAAATGACTATTTCTTTCTCTTTTTGATGTTTTTTTTAAGTGGTGTGTTGAGTTGAATTAGAATCCTAGAGCAATTGAAGTTTTTAATTTTTTTAGTAAAACGTTTTCAAAATGAGTAAAATATTGTAACTTGAGCAATGAGATTTGGGTAACATATCTTACAACTCCTTATGTATTTGTTTAAGGATGAATCTTTACTTAAGCTATGTTCTTTTTAAATTCTAAATCATGTTTAGTTTAAAATTTAATGTAAAAGATCCGTGTGCTTTGAATTGTATTATTATGGAAATATGATATTATATATAAAAAACAACAATAAATAAAGTTGATTAATGTAATAATTATTGAAATATTGTTATAAGCTTCAACAAATAAAGTTGATTATTATATAAATAAATAAATATTGAAATCCTTATTTTATTATATTTAAGAAACTATTGTAACACACAAAAATTGTAAAACTTCAAATTAGCAAGATCACATTCCTGATCAATGTATTACATAAGCAACAATTACATAAATGTATATTTACAATCTTGATGAAACTTTTTAATAAAAATTTGTGAATATATAAAACTCGAAGGGAAGGATCCATACAATATAAAGACTATAATATACCTATGTAACAACTATTCGCTAACAAATTATGAACTTTCACATCCTCTGAACTATATCATCCTCTATTCACGTATAGTATATGATTATCATAAACGAATAAACAATCACCAAACACAAAAAATAAGATAAATTAGTGTAATTATAATAGATTTTACGTCAACCTTAAGCAAAATCAATAAAGAATATAATCTAGGTGTCTAGTTATATTTTCGCTTGAGAAAAATATAAAGAATCTACCCCCTTACAACAACATCAACCCAATCCCAAATTCCAACACCAATTCAAAATTTCATATTCATCAACACATTAATTTAAAATGCAAAACCAACTAATTAATATCCAAATACTCTTATTTAAAAACTCAAAATATCATAAATAATAGTCATCTCAAACATAACAAATAATTTATTAGAGTTTTTTCCACTTCAACTTATATTATTATACACACCAAAAAATATTTAAATATATTTTATTAACATAAATATGTGCATAAATATTTTGTGTAAATTTATACATGAAATACAGTAAAATATTAATTATTTTAGTTTTGAAAAAATGACCATTCTTATACTTATATTATAGGGAAAAACATAAAAAAAATGTAATTAAAATTAATTGTTTTTTAAGAAATTCGGCTGGTAGATTTACTCAGAAAAAGAATACTCACATATATACAAAATGGTGGATGAAAAAGAGACATATATAAAGGATTTAGACGTGAGCACAGGCTAAAATTTGAAGGTTCCCTTCGGCATAAGACACCACCCCAACAATGTAGGGTCCTCACATGACCTTACCTCATGTTATGCCAAACCATGTCCATTCACACATCTCACACGTATCAAACTTATTCATCGTACTCGTCACACGTGTGCACATTCACACCTGTGGGACCCATTCTGCATTTTGGCCCAATTAAGCATCACTCATGACTCACCAGAGATAGATACCAGCCCATTTACTTTCTGCTTTTAAAAAAAAAAAATGAAAATGAAAACATTCACAGTTGTTTTTCATTTTACTAATTTCATTTAATTTATAAAATTGTTAAACTGTGTTAATTAGTTACTTGTATATGTAATCTCTATAAAGACCTCTTTCATAAATCATTTACTTTCATACTATTCTCAAGATACAACTAACATGAAAAACTATGATTTAATGAATGTATTCCATAGGAAAATTTAATTAGTCAGTTTTTTTCGTAAAATTTTATTTTTTTATTATTTTTTTGGTAAACATATAGTTTTTAATAAAAAAATTGAGTTTCATATCATTCATACGAACTACTTTCGGTAGATACTTTAATTATAAAATTTGAAACTTTATAAATTTTTTTGTTTATCTTTTGAAGTTCTAAAGTTGTTTTTTTTTTTCAACAGAAAGGTCTAAAGTTGATAATGGAATTTAAAATTAACTATCAAATATGCCAACCACTATAGAGACTCATTCATATCAAAATTGACTATACTTAATCATGGTACCTCCACAATTAATTATAAGTGTATTTTATTATTACAACAGTTAATTAAAAAATAAAATATGAAAAATGAAAATGTTAATAACTAGTATTTGTTATTCATTTCTTTTATTTTTCCTTCTATACCAACCGAATGATAAACATATATGCTAAAGGTAAAAGACAATTTAAGATTCACTAACATAGATCGCTCAATATTAAAAAATATTCATATTTTATGCTTTTTTTGTTTTGAAATATTTTTGTAAAAAATATTTACAAATTTTATTGTGAAAAAAGTTTGTAAGAAATTGTTACTATTTTTTTTTTTTTATAAAATACTTTGTATAAAACATTTTTCGTAATAAATTTTATAAAAAATACTTGTAAATTTTATAATTTTGTAGAAAATAATTATTTACGAAAAAATTACCTGTCAATTAAAATTCTTAGAGAAATAATAAAAAAAAGTTTTTTTTGCAAATTTTTTAACAAATTTAAAAAATAAATAATGTAATATAAAAAATTTTAGTACCGACTCTCTCACGTGGTTGTAAAATATGAATAAAATATTTAATTATAATTCTTACGATTTTTTTGTGGAAATATTAAACTTTTACAGTGGAAACTGATTTTAAGTTATTTGCATATTATCAGGAGACAAGGTTTATCGTAAAGTGGATTCTGCAACATAACTACTGGTTCCCTTCTTCAGTGTTGGATGTCATCATTGTACATTGTACATTGTTCTTTTCTCTTATTTTTTCACTTGATCAATAATATTCAATTCCTATCAATAACACAAAATATATATGTAATTACATTTTTAATTTACTTCTAAAATTCAAACTTTAAATCCACCACATTAAGCTGTCATTATCACTATCTGCATAATTCGATATATATATTCACTCCAATCATTCTTCTATCAACAAAAACATAATTGCATGATTCAAGTTGGGGAGATATTTTCTTAATCATTAAGTTCAAAAAGATAAAATTATCAACACAAGAATATGCCACTCTTTCTTAACTATTTATCACTGTTTTTGTCTCTAGTGTTTTTAATGAGTTTTCATAATATTGTGGAATCCTTGAATTTCTCCAAAGATAAAAACTTTACAGTATTATTTTATAGATTTTCTGTCTGAAACCCACTGATTAAATTAATGCAGACTGGAGCCTATAATGGGTATTAAAAGTGTTTTGTGTGGGAACACTTTTATTGATTAAATTTTATTTTGTATCATTTCATTTGTACTTTAGGTGTAAAGTCTATTTTTAAGGATTTCCTAATGCTTGAATAAATTATGTTTAGTGGAACTGAAAGATTAAATTAAGGTAGGTAAGTAAGCAAATTAAGCACCATCCATAAAAAAAAAAATAGAATAAGTAGTTCATGTGTAACACTCCTCCGCAACTATATAACTAAAATATGAATACAAGTATACATTATTAGGAGAGACAATACATATCATTTTAAAACTTCTAATATTATAAACATTATATATTCTCAAAAATATTTTCTCAAAGTAACTAAGAACTTAATAAATGTTTTCTCAAAATTCTTCCAATATGTACATGAATTACTCTATTATCAAATTCGTCGATGAACTTATTCTTAAGCTTATATCAAGAAATATATCATAGCAAATTTACTATTTCAATCAATCCTCATATGATTTTTATTCCATTCAATTTCATGTATTCCATACAACCAAACAACCATTACATTGATTGTAGAAAGAATAATAATAATAATACTACACACTTAAATTGAAGCTTGTGTCTATCCAATATTTCCTTGAAAATCACTTCCAACAATCCAAATAAGTTTTAGAAACTCAACCTCATATAACGTCTTCTCTTAGTCCATTATCTTATAATAAAAGAAGAAAAGAATTTAAAAGTATCCACAAAGTTGAATTTATCAAAACTACAATCTAAAATAATCTACACTTCACTGACTTTTTAAAACTTTAACATGATAAATATTTGATGGTCAAATATTAAAAAAAAAATACAAAAGGAGAAATGTTTTCTAGATCTACATCTAATTTCATTTTCTTTTCATTTCAAAATTTATTATTGAAATATTCCAAGCCTTTTATCATATGTATTGAGGATATAAAAGTTTTTATATTAGGGTTAATTTTTTTATAGTATTAATATATCACAATTGTCATTAATTATCTTAAAAAATATGTTGTTTTCATCTTTAGTAGGGATGGCAACGAGGTCATCTCTAATAAGCGACGGGACATGTTTTGATATCTCATACCCATCTTTAGATAAAAAATATATTCTTATATTCAAATTTAACGGGTATCAAATTTTTGTTTCATCCTCATCCTCATTAGGTAACGGGCACATACCCATACCCGTAATAACTTTCTTATTGTTTCAATCTCAATTAATTGATTTTTATAAAATAATAAAAAATTATGGTAAGAAAAGCATGATATTTTAAAATATTCAATATTAAAATGAGGGTTGTTTCTTTAATATCAAATATTTTAAAAAAAATTATAATTGTATACATTTCAAATTAGAATACCCAATAAAATTTCATGAAAACCAAAACATTTATTAACGTTTGCAAATTTAATATAAAAGAAAAACAAATATTCAAATTAAAATTTATTTTAAATGTTAGTTTATTTCAATTTTTTAAATTCTAATGAAATATAATTTTTTTACACTAATAATTATAATTATAATGCATCACTTGATCAAAATCACACAAAGAACAAAGATTAAACAAATAATAATAGAATTTTAACATAGATATGCCGAATAGAACCAAATTTAAAATGGGGTCAACTCATCTGAACACAGCCAAATTTCTTCTGGGAATGAATTGGACGAATACGATCAAATTTCGTTCATGACTGACTCGGCCGAATATGACCAAATTTGGGTTAGGGACGACTCGGCCGAAATACAACCAATTTTGGACTAGGGTCGACTCAGCCAAATTTAGGTAGGGATTGACTCGACTGAATTCCATCGAATTTAGGCGGGACCAACTCAACCAAATACAGCCAAATTTCATCGGAAGCTGACTCTACCAAATTTAGGCCGACTCATCTCAACCTTCAGTTTGGACTAGTCCATCCCGTCCTTCAGTCCAACCTAACTAAAAAAATTAGAATGAAAATTGGGATTAAATATTTTGGATTTTCCATATTTGAAATTCTAGATTCAAATAATGAATATTGAATCCAAAAAATATATAAAATGTAGATCATATTGAATCTAGATTGGAAAAAAAAGATTTTAAATGGATTTGATATTTTTTAAAATGGATTTTAAATTGATTAAATTGGAGCAAAAGTGGATCGGGTCAAGAATATTGGATTTTTGCCCACCCTTCAAATGTTTGTCTTAGAAATCATTTGAGATACCACTAAATAAAATTGCACAAAAGAAAACAAATGTATAATTAATGGTATGAAAATAAATGCAAAATTAATTGTACAATAAGTGAAAAATATCTTAGAGATCTGAGAAAATTTTCAAATATCAACTGAGTTCATGGTTGAGAAATAACAAAAATTGTTTGAGTGAAATAAAATAGCGTTTCAAATGAAACAATAATAGAATAAAGAAGATAAATCTTTTATATTGCCTAGTAAATAAATTTTTGTTATTGAACACTTAAATTGATAGTGTTAAACATTCTTAACTAAAAAAAGTATATAATAAATAAAAATATTAAAAAAAATATTACAAATATTTAAATTGAGACAAAAAATATTTAATTGAGATACATAATTTAAACATGTTGCATAATAATTTAAATGGGGACGAGGATATAATGAAAATGAGTATTATGGTGGGTATAAGGATGAAGATGGACGAATGTGTACATCTTCATCCCCATAACCAATTAAAAAATAGGTTATTTTTCATACCCATATTCAATCAATGCTTGAATTCCTCCTCAAAACAAGGACGAATTTGAAAAATATCCATAAATTTGATATCCCTAAATCTCTAATTAATTAACAGCGTAGTATATTGATAACATATAAAAATTAAACTAAAAATATTGTACGGTTGAAATTGTGAAAGTGACGTACATATATAAAACTGGAAACATAATTTACATGACTTAGATATGACAAAATTACTATAAAGTATATAAAAGAAAACATTTAAGCTTATTTATATATTATATTATGGTTTCAGTTTATATATATATATATATATATATATATATATATATATATATATATATATATATGTATATATATATATATATATAGTGGCGGCGGAACTTGAATAAAAAAATGTAGGGATTTAAATTAGATTTGTTATATATAATTTTTTTTGGAAGAAAAATTTTTCATTTTTTCTCTTCATTTTCTCTCCTTAAAACAAACACACATAATAGTATAATTCAAAAAAATATTACTATCATTCGCTATTATATCATGCTATTATATCATGATACCAAACTATGAATACCATTTTAGATAAGTTATTCGTATCTCATCAATTTGATTTGGTGGTATTGTCAAATTGATGTCGTTTTTTCCAGATCACATTCTAATGAATTTTTAAATTCATTATATGTAACCCTGAGAACTTTAGAGATTTTTTTTTATTATCTTAAATTTTTGGTTCTTATTAAATTTCTCAAGTTTAGTTAACGTAAATGCATTTTTTTTCATCTTTATCACAAACCTTCCTCTTTGAAAAAAATTAATCAATTTTTTTACTTTTTATCATAATCTTTCTAATATAAGTTTATCACCTCTCGCCTATTTAGAAAAAATAAAATTTATATTCACAAATCACAATTATCGCAATGCAAAACATAACAAAACTCATACTACTTTAATTAAATAAGCAATACTGTATAAATTTAAAACTTTAAAAAAAAAAAACAATTACCATAGGTAGCAAAAAACACAAAATCCCTAAATTTCATAATTAAGGGTTATAATAATTTAGAAAAAATTATAATTAGAGTTCATACCAATTTCATAAAAGAATCCCTAAAATCATAATTAAGATTTATATTAATTTGGGATAAACTTAATTTGGAAGAAACATCCTAAAAAGAATAATAAACTAACATACATAAATCATAATAAGATACTAACCTTGATTTGTAAGAGATCATGCAAGAATGGATACATCAATCTCAATCTATGTGTTTCCAACCTCTATTTCCCAATCTATCTCTTTGTATTCATCTCTCTTCACACACTTTCATGATAATTTACATGGTGGAAAGATAGTAAAAGAAAACCCTAATCTCTTTTATAAATTAATGTCTCCATTGAAATTTTTTATTTTATCTTTTATTATAATTTTCCATAATATAAATTTAATATAAATAATATATAATATAATTTTTAAAAATATAAAAATCTATATAAAAAAAATTCAAAAAAAATGGTGGAACCGTGACTCGCCTGTCATCACCTAGTTTCACCCTTTTATATATACATACATACATATATATATATATATATATATATATATATATATATATATATATATTTATTTATAAAATTTTTTGAGGTGGCTTAAGAAGCTCATAAACGTCAATCTATCTGTTCTTAAGGAGTTGATGATATGATAATGTTACAAATGGTGGAGGTCAATAGTTATCAAAATTTTTGCTTTCTAACTATTTAATGGGAAAGAGACACTTGGGATGAGGGTATTACTTTAACTCTTCCTAAAATATTTTTGAAATAATTTCACCCGCATAACGTTAATTTATTACCTAGTCATTAAATTTCTATCATTCAAGTTTTGTTCACAATTTATCATTATACTTTTTAATTTCTATGTTTCGCGAAATAATTAATTGTTTAATTACATGCTGGTGTGTTAGAACAAATAAACTATAACAAAGAGAAGTTCATTTTTAATTTTTCAAAATCCGTAATACATCATTAGACACTTAATATAAAATGCGCAAAATTTGAATAAGATAATAGAACTGTACATGATATTTTTATTTACCTCATTATCACACTATATATTAATAAATTTGGACAACATGAAAAAATGTTAATTTTTTATTGAATGTTGCTTTTACTTATATATACGATTTATATGTTAAACATATAAATAATATTTTGATGATATTTATGTATATTAAGTTTTACAAAGCTATAAACACATTTTTTTTTTTTCTGAAGAAGAGATGCAGCTTTTTAGGGATATTCTGTTTGAATTCTTCACGACTGTATTAGAATGTTTGAATCCAACAACATATATAATTATTTTGTTGAAAAGAAGATTCAATGAACTAATATTTTAATCCCCACTATGAATATTATATTATATATATTGAAAACTCGGGTGGTTGATATAACTACCATACCTTTATTCAGCTGTGTGATCCCAACGAACTATTGGAACCATAACTTATGTGTCAATTTATAAAGGTTTTCCCAAATAGAAAATTGGAATCCGGAATATAAAGTTGAAAAAAAAAATAGTGACTTAGTGGGGGGTTTTCTTTTTCTACTGTTTTTTTCTAATTCAATTTATAACTTAAAAGAAAAAAAAAATCCAAAGAAAAAATATTTGATAGAAATGAAAAATAAGCCTCCATTTTCCCCTTCAAAATTCAGAACCTATATGTTAGCCTTATTCTTCCATCTTTATTGTGTTTTGTGCAAAATCATTGGTTGTTCTTTTTATAAAGTCACAAACTTTAACAACAATAACGAGAATCAAGTTGAATTTATCCATATACATCCTTATATGTTTTTCTTCACTTTAGTAAGAACTAGTATGCATGATCATGCCTTTTCAAGTTACAATGAATGAGAAAGAAACAAAAAAAAAAAAGTGTAATTGGTTGAATAAAATCTTTTGTTGAAATTCCAACTTTTGGTCTCTTTTGGAATGCATTAAAAAAGGACACAGTGTGTTAATAGTCAATGCATGAATCCCATATGCTTGAAAAGTGAACCCACGCCTCTAACTAGTTACATAACTTCATCTCATGGATATAATAATTGTCTTATAATAATACTTCATAATAATTTTAAAGTGAAAACCCTAAATTCAAGCAACTATGCATAAATCATATATTAATTATGGCGGTTAGATGTGTTTACAAATGTATTAAAAAAAAATGCTGTTTTGGTCAATAGTTTATATTTGAGGATGTTGATAAATATATTGAAAGTGTTGACTAGAATTTCTAGTAAGTGATTAAAGTCAAATAATTGGTTGGCCCATGGCCAATCATTTCAAATCCAACCCTAGCCCATTTTGACCGAAATATGCACATTTCACAAACTTGTGCCAAAACCTAAAACATGATTGATTTTGAGTGCTACCACGTATATCAATTAATTACATGGAAAAATAATTATTATCAATGTTAGCTAAAAGAAATTATTTTGTAGACTTTGACAAAATAATATCAACCCAATAACATTAACCATTGCTAGATGTTTAATATCAAAATAATGTTATTTAGTAGTAATTGAAATATCCTATTTAAACAAAAAATAAATAAATTCAGATTACTTTATTTTAAAAAATAATTTAAAAGATGAAAACATTTAAAAAATTCAGTGCATTTAATTTTTTTGAAAATGATGAAAATTCCTAACCATTCAATTGACAGTGAGACTGGAGACCAAACGTATCTCTCTGGAAAAAAATCTTGTTGGACTGATATGGTAGGACCAGTGTTGGTATCTCTCGTTTAACGCAACCAAAGACACACAACTCAAATATGAGACCACTACGTACGATAAAACAACTTGAAACAATATATTCATATGCTCGATTGTTTTCAAAAGTCCGATTAAGTGCACAACTAATGCAGAAAAAGAGAAAAACAGACATTTAAAATGGTTTTATGCGTAGCAGTCAAGTGTAAACTTTTACATAAAATTGTGTCCCTTTAACATGTAGTTAAATGTTTGATTTTCAATAATAACATTTTGTATAGAAAAGTCAATCTCTTGAAATAAATTACAGTATATGATGCCCGTTTGAAATTGGTTCTGCACATGATTATTGTAAGTTGATATGTTATTCTCAAGGATCAAGTGTCTGTCTTTCTACAAGAGTTTAACTATAGTTCACCTTGAAACTAAAGTTAAAACGAACTTTTAGTAAGGTTATGAACTAATTTAATAACATAAATCAGATCCATTTAAGTTCCTTTTTCAAACATTTCCTTTACAACCTTTTTAATCTCTTTTCACTGTGTTATTATTTGCATCCACACATGAAGGGATAACCAACCACATCATGACCATTTGAGATTCTCATTTAAGTTATAGCTTTGTTGCTGCTATTATGTTTGGACATCATGACCATTTGAGATTCTCATTTAAGTTATCACTCTGTTGCTGGTATTAAGTTTGGACAAATCTGTACATGGATCAAAATTTCCTTATATAAAACTAACCAAAAAATAAAAATAATCACACAAAGAACAGTTCTGATATATATCTTATATAATGTCTACTTTACAACTATCGTAAGATAACCAAGTTGTTATCTAACCTATACAAGAGGATAGGTATGAAGTGTGATTGAAGAACCTGATGCAAGCTAACAAAATGAAATGGTAACTTTCTTTCTAGATATGTCTATAAACAGTAGATATACAGTTCAATTAAAATGGGAGAAAAATAATGCACTTGATCAGTGGTTTTGAAGCCAGTCATGGATTGCAGAGCGAAGAGCACGATTGGGAACAAGATTGTGATGTGCAAGCTTACCATTAGTCATTGGTGAGTTGTCATTACCACCATCAAGCCATCCTCGTATAGCCTCAGCTTCATAAGTAAAACCATCTGCAGCTACATGTGGATCTCGCATTACTTCCTGCAAAGTAGGAACACATACAGAGAAGTTTTTCTTAGATAGCACTTTTATATTCAAAGATGCATCACTCTACCGATTGGAAACTATATTGTAAGAGAAGAAAACAAAGGTAAAAAGAGCAAGTTACCTGGAAGATTGGGCAGATAAAATATGATGGAGGTTGTGAAAGACCTTCAGAACTTAGTCCAAAGGAGTTTGTGCCTCCAGAAGAAACCCTCATTGCATCAAGTATCCTCCAGACATCAGAATAAAGATCTGGACGGCTCTTTCGGTTCATATCACAACATCTCAAAGCCAAGCGAGCCAATTGTTCAGCCTGCACAAATGGCCAGTCTCCAGCCAAAGGATCCAAAAGGGATTTCAACTTTCCAGTATCTAATCCATATTTCACTTCCTTTGTTATTCCCAAGGCTGGTCTCCCTGTCAACAATCTCAACAATATGATTCCAAATGAATAAACATCTGACTTCGGAGTAAGTTCCCCTGAGGCAAGAAATTCAGGATCCATGTAGACAAATGTTCCCTTTGGGTCAGTTTTCCAAAACTGTGTAGAATTGCTACTGGAACTCTCACAGTTCGATAGTATACGACATATTCCAAAGTCACTAAGCTTGCTAATGAGGTTTGCATCAAGGAGAATGTTGGATGGTTTCAAGTCACCATGCACTACGCTGTGAGGTTTACTGGAATGGAGAAAGATGAGGGCAGAGCATAGTTCAGAAGCAACACGGATTCGAGTTTGCCACGATAATGGAGGGGTATTATCCTTGCAGGCAAGGCGGTCTTCAAGGCTTCCATTGGGTAAATACTCATAGACAAGAGCCCATGCATCTGGGCAGGCTCCAATGAGTGTGATAAGATTGGGATGCCTTAGCTTGCTCAACACATCAACCTGATACAAAACAGAAAGTGAGGTTAAAGAAATATTCATTTTACAAAAATCTAGCTTATAAACCCTTCATTCATACCCTTGGAGACAAGATTGATAATATATTATTATACCAAGAACCAATAAACAGAAGTTCCAAAAATATGCAAAACATGGGAGTTTGGATTTTAGGAGAAACAAGAAAATCTGTTACTTTTTTGCTGCTAACTCCTCACAGTTTTTTTCAAACCACCTCACCTCCTGTTGAAACTCCAAGGGTCCTTGCATGCTGTCAGAGTGCAATCTTTTTATAGCCACCTCAGTGTAACTCAAGACACCTTTAAATATACTTCCATATCCACCTTCACCTATTTTTAAGGTTGGATTGAAGTTATTTGTTGCTTCTTTAATCTCTGAAAAAGAGAATTCTGAGAACAATTGAGGGACATGGGAGCTTGAGGCCTCTCCTTGCTTTTTCCTCAATTCTTCAGCCTCTCTTAATGCATTATCACGCTGAATCTGCAATTCCTCTCGTTCATTCTTGTAGCTCTGTAACAGATCAACAGCAGATACAATCTTCTGCTCCAGCTCCTTTATAATAAGTTCAGATGATGCAATCTGACTCTCCAGAGATGCCTTCTGATCAAGGGCGAGGCGGAGTTCTTCCTTAACTTTGTCTCTCAGTCTCTTGGCATTCTCAAGTTCTTCTTTTTCTTTCCTAAGTTCTTCCTCTGCCAATTTCCTCAGCTTCAACTCCTCCGTATATAAGCTTTCAGAAGCTTTAGCCTGTCAATTGGGCAGTGCAAACGTTGATAAGGATTAGAGGTGGTATCAACATTGGCCTCTCACTAGATAATACAACTTAAAATGTTTCCTATTGTTAGGAACCCAGATTAAAAAATTGAAGAAAAGGGAGATTGTATTTTTTGATCACATAGCATATGGGAACAGGGGGGATAACTCTCCTCCAAGGCTTTCCCCTTTCACAAACAAGAGAAGCTCAATTTACAGATGAAACAAATTTGAATGAATATCCTCCCCCTTCAGTTTTATTTATTGTTCAGTCACTACTTCAACTAACACTCTTTTGCCCAATGTCCCAGCACCTATTCATTCAAATGATCATTAGATTAAAGTTGCTTTGTACGTGTTCCTTTCTTGTTTAACTAGTGACTCATAAACATGATCATCTGCGTATTGAAGAAGTAAAATAAGAACTCAACAACCAAATAAATACCTTGCGTATAGCTTCAAAGGCTTCTTTTTCAGCATTCCTACGCCTTACAGTTTCTTTATACGCAGTTAGGGAAGCATCCTCAGCTTCGGTCATAGCTTGTTGAAGCTGGTCGTAGATAGTATCATCTATTCCACCATCCTGCTAGTGTTCAATCAATTTTTTCAAAACTATCAGCAAAAAGCTTGGGAATTAAAACTCTTTTCCTCATTTACAATTTAGAAGGTAAAAATGCATCACCAATTGCAAACTTTACAATACAAAATATATGCACATGCTCTGTAATAGGCAGTTATTGCTGAAGTAGAAAATAACATTTGTTTATACCAGTGTACTAGGGGGAGATGAATGATGAAGATCCTCTATAACCAGCTGACTCAAAGTCAACTCTAATGCATTCTCACTGCTTTCAGTAATCAATCCTGGGTTCAAAGCTATATCAACTGCACTGTCAGAGCATGTTGACAAGCCAGAAGGACTCATCCTTGACAGCCTCTCTGATTCATCAGAACTTACTTCTGTACCCGTCCTGTCACGTGGAGTTGAAAACCCTACAGTTTCTTCTGGAGAAGAAACAGCCGGAAAGCTTGCTACATGTCCATCACCGGCAGACCTCACTCTGCGTAGAAGCTCTAGCGCATGATTGGTTAGATTTCCTCGACGATCTTGCCCCAGTGTAGCAGACTGTGATCTGAAAGTTCTCACAGAGTTTGGCACTTGCTGCACCAAAGGAGATGCAACCTCTACAGTACCTTCATTCAAACTGTGATCCCTGTGTTGATATGTTACATCAGTAAATCAGTACCAGAAATGATCTATCCCAAGTGTAATGACACTATTGCAGGGATAATTTTAGCACAATAATACCATACAAGTATACAAGTTAGTTAAATGAAGAGTGGAAGAAAGAATTAGAACTTAACAACTCAAAAGAATAAGCCGGTGACAGTGACAATGGCGGCAATGAGTTCCGATGGCAATTAAAGTGTTGGATCTAAGTCCTGAATGCAATGAAGGACTGAATAGACGAATAAAGTCAGCTGCAATGGTGACCTATAGGGTTTGAATGTGGAAGCAGGGTCCCTAGGATACAAAGCTCTTATACCATCTTGAAAAAGGAGATTAAGAACTGGATATTATTTATTATCTTCTGATAATGAGTACAAGTACAAATCCGTATATGAAGATTCATGCTAACATTTACAGGCTACATGATTACCGTTAAAAATAAAAGAAATTAAACTAGGAAATAAATACAAAATAGAAACTGAAATAATGAAATGAGAAAAAAAAATGTGCATAAACATAGTATTCCCAGGACTACAGACCTTCCTTCTTAATTACTATTATCTTTCATAAGACACTACATACATGAATATCAAACACATTAATCTTTTTTGGATTTTGCATACCTTGTGTGTATAAGGTGCCCTTTGCAGATAAACTGTATGTGACAAGAAGCTGGAGCTTGTTTACACACATAGATGGCTTTCTTAGATCTAAGGTCCATCATTCTCCTGCAATGTCATGCGAATAAACTCATCAAAACATAATATTTATTTCATAAAAACAAATTGATATAAAAATTGGGAAATTATCAAAAAGATATAATTAGTTGATTGTCAGAACAAACAAAACAGAGCATAGTGTCTGCAAAATTACACGTGCATTTGAATTGGTAATAAAGCCACTGAACTAGACAATTAAAGTGGAGAGGTATAGATCCAACTAAAAAGCCATTGAACTAGACAAAATAAAATTGGACATACATACTTCTCCATAAGCATTTCTAGCAAAAAAAAAAAGAAATGAATAAGCTTCTCCATAAGCTAATTTGTAGAAGCTCTCATGTATATATTCTCTAAATTCTTATTTCAAACTTGTGCATAAGTTAATTTTAGTTTATGAAGAAGTTCATTTCATTTTTTTCTTTTGATTTTTCACTTCTAAAAGTGCTTCTGGAGAAGCTTATCCAAACAATCATGATTCACTCAAAAAATCCAACCCAGAAAGTATGGCTGTTTGCATGCTGTCCACAAGTATAGCAATGTATTTATCCTATATTTACAAAAATAACCAGCATACCATCTTCAATACTTTTTACATTATCATCATCAAATTTTGGGTAAAAATGAACAGAACATTAATGTGGTTGGGGAGGGGGTTATTGGTTTCTTACCTATTATAGTACTTATCTGATGCTGCTCCCATTACAAGCTTTCGGATGCCATGCTGAGATACAAGCTCTATGATTCCTTTTTCAATGCTATCCATTTCAATATGCAGTTTTTCTGCTCGCACCTGTATCAGGAAAGTTATCAGTGCATATTAAATAACTTTCAAACTACACATGCTTATAGAATTACAATAGTTACCCCCATCCGTCGACAGATTTGAAGATATTCATCCAGAGTCTTATGCATGCCCTGCTTTTGTTCTTCCCAGTATGCTTGAACCTGCTCCTCTTTTAGTGCACTTGTGGGAAATTTACCTCCCACTGTAATCAAGAACATGGATGTCTTAGACCACGATCATGTATGAATGAAAATATATCAGGACAGAGAGAATTTACAACAGTTACCATACATTAAACCCAAAATTGTTTCCTGATAATAACTACTCCAATATAAACCAATACAACAAATTCAAGGAATCAAAGAACAAAAACAAACATATACATACGTAGGGGGATCATTGTTGCAGGAACATGAACATAAAGAATGCAAATCCTCTTTCCTCCGGAGTGTTGAATTGCCCATATCAGATTTGATCTGCTCTCCTTCACTTCTTTTGCTACGGCAACATAGATTGGCTGATCAACAACACCTGGATTAGGCTCCTCCAAAATTTCCCCACTAGCATCAGAAGGTGACCTCACAGAACCCATCCTTTGTGATGTTGCAGGCACAGGACTCACCACAGCCATCCTAGGAGATGCAGTACTACAGTTGAACCACTAAAAAATAAATAAAGAACTCAACTTTCTGTCTCTTTCTCCCAAAATATCTCTCTGTCAACAATTCGTTATTGTCTCTGAATAATTCACAAATGCCCCCACCCCAACTACCAAACCCAAAAATTAATCATCAACAACTCTCTCTCTCTCTCTCTCTCTCTCTCTCTCTCTCTCTCTCTCTCTCTCTCTCTCTCCCCCAAGAAAAAGTTCAACTTCCTCCCAACAATTGGTAATTATCTCTATATTTCTCACCACCACTAACAAACCCAAAAATCAATCATAAGAATCTCTTGAACCCAGGAACATATCGAAATTTTCTCAGTGCAATTTGCAAATAGGATGCTCAGGAAAACTTTCACCCTAATAACAAAGAGACAGAAAACAAAAACACAACAAAACAAAAATTAACCGTAACCCCGTGTCTCTATCCCCAACACAATTCACAGATTCTCACAGAAACTCATTGTTGTGGGAAAAGCAAGCCGCGAAAATGATATAAAGGAGAAGGCTTTGATGGTGTTGTTGAGAATTTGCAATAATATGACAGGAGGGTCTCTCTCACTCCTCACCTTGAGAACGTATGAGTAGCATGAAAAGAGTAACCTTGAGTTACCCTTCTCAAAATCATTGTGGTATAGGGTACAAACTCAATAAGCTCTCCAAGTTAATAAAGAAAGTTCTCAACCACAGATGGAAAGAGAATGTGCAGTGTTGACTTTGAATTGTGAAGTAAAGAAATTATAAGAAAATGCCACACATACCACCAATTTATTAGGTGCAACTGTAGGAAACTGAAAATTGAAAAGAAAATAAGAGAGAGAGATAGAAAAATCTAGATGTTATATAATCTTTCATAGAAAGCTAAATTAGATGAATTTCACGCAACACACAAGTATGAGATCAATATAATAATATGATTAAAAGATAGGAATGTGTTATAATGAGTTTGAATAACAATGCATATTTATACTATGAGATATTGTTTGAGTTCGTACTAATTTTATAGAGAATGTATGAATTCACCAACAATCATATTTATATATGTTATTGTTTTAATAGTTTATCTTCATTTTATAATATATTATACTTTTTGTTTAATATTATTATAATATTTTGTAATTATAGTTTCTTGTTTTTTAGTTGGTATTAAATAAAACAAAATATATATTTTCAATATTAAAGTCTATTGAACCTGTACAATTATAAGTTTGTAAATAAAAAATGAGATAAAATATATAGTTAAATTTTTCTATGTTAAATTTTATTGTTGGGATGTAATAATGAATTTAAGAAGACGAGTCAATTTGTAGTCTCAATTTTTGGATTGGAAATACTCTCAATGAGTTGGATTTAAGTTTTATTGATGTTGTATCTGTGTATTGAATTCTCTCTTTCATAGATTCATAAGTGGTATTAGTCATTGGCTAATTTGTACAAGGGTTAGGGTTAGGAATGTAAAAAAATTCGTACCACAAATATCTATGGAAAAAACCCCTAATAAATAGAAAATGAATATTGTAAATAGATACCCGCGGATAATAGGTACATGTATTTTTTATACATCCATGTTAACGGGATGGTACGGGTATCATAGTATCCATACATGTGGATACTCGTACCCGCTATACTATACTTTAAATAAATAAAAAAAGATTAAAATATTAACACATTCATTTTGAATGAGTTATTTTTTATCAACTGGTTTTAAAAATATATTCATTTTTTTGTAAAATTGTCCTTCAACATTATTTAAAAGGATTATTTGAACTTTGTTTGAAATTTATTAATGTTATGTACTATATTTTATTTGAATTTATGGTTAAAATATGTTGTTAAATATTTTATTTTATTTTATTGTAAATACCTACGGATATCCGTGGATATTAAAAAATATGCAGGTACCGCATAACAGGTATAGACAAATATTTATCTAGTGGATAGGCGAGTTGGGCACAGTCCACTCTTCCTCTGAATCACTATGTCCACTGGAAAGATAATAAGCAGAGGAGGATGACATACCTGGAGTAGTGCAGACGGGATACACTCGGCTGAAGGTTGGCTCACTTCTTAGGTGGATCCTTTGCTCCAACACCAAGACCCCACCCCTATTTATAATGGACCACCTGTATAGGGGCGAGCATCCTTTACACCATAGGATTCAGCTCCATCTAACGGTTGTCGGTACACTTCCTTTAAATCCCCCACCCACTACATCCCATCATTATGACAATCAGCCTCGAATGACGAGCTGACAATGCTTTTGCCTTCCCCACACACAACCATTAAGGCAAATCGCACAAGTGGTTGAGAATACCTCAACCTAATTTCCCAAGATGACGCATCATAGCCTCTTGTGAAACTTCATTCACTACGAGCCTAGGGGGGCTAGTGTAGGTGTAGGCCAGTGACATCTCGGCCCAACCACGAAGCACAGATGGTCGGGATCATCCCAGCCCAGGCAGGGTCCGGTCACATCTCGGGCCAATCGCTTGGGTGTCCGCTTTTCAGGTTTAACAAAACACAAAGCACCAAAGGGACATGGGCAAGGCAAGAAGGCCGGGTATATCTCAGACCATTTGGTCGTGTATATCCCGGCCCAATAATGTGATTAATGGAAAATTGGACTGTTTTGTAGAGGTGCAGAGGAGCAGCGCGTAATTCATCAAATAAGGAAAGAACTAATCCTTGACAAGGTACAGACCGAACAAATCTCAGCCAAAAAGGAAATAGTTGATCCTTGACAAGGTACAGACGAACAAATTTCAACCATAAAGGAAAGAGTTGATCCTTGACAAGGTACAGACGAACAATCTCAGTCAAAAAAGAAAGAGTTGATCCTTGACAAGACATAGACGAATAATCTCAGTCAATAAGGAATGATTCGACGCGTACAATCTTAGTCAGAAAGGAAAGAGTTGGTTCTCGAGGACCCACAAATAATAACATGTCTGCTAAGAGATTAATATAAATAATGGTCTAGTGACTACAAATATGTATGCTTTTCTCACTTGACTGCATATGCCTCATACCGAATCACTATTTGACTTGAACGTCATAGTGCTTGCAGGTACCCCCATCCTCGGAATTCACACAACAAGCAGATTCAGGAGGAGTCCAGAAAGTAGCAGAGGAAGGATCGACATAGAGGATTCTTGAGATCGTCTAATTCTGTACTAAAACAGTATCGATCAAGGTACGGTATATGTGGTAAATTGAAGGCAAAACTCACTTAATCCAATTTAAAGTAGGTTAAAAGTAGGGTATTGAATACCATGTTTTGGATTGCAAAATTAGTACAGAGGAGGTTAATATTTTTATTTTAAAATTATATTAAAAAACATTTACCATAACACATTATACAGTTTTAGAGCATGATAAACATTTTTTTTGAATTATTTTTTTCTAAAAGTGATTTGAAAAGAAGGATAGCACTAGAAAATAAGGTGATTCAAAATAGCCTCGTGTTGAAGCCCAGTAAGTAGCCCGCCAAAGTCTTTTCTTTGCTAAGTGGGCCATTGTATACTCTAACAATAAAATAAAGACTCTTGCTATTTTATAAATGCACCCATTTTTTCTTTTTCTTTTATTTAAAATGACATGTTTATCTTTCTTTTCTCTTTTTTTCTTGTTTAATTTCCCACAAAAGTTAAAGAAATAAAATATATTTCGAAAAGTATATTGAAGATAAAGGACATTTTATAATTTAGTTTTAAGAACATACTATTGTTTTCTTAAGAAAGTATTTTTTTTAAATGAAAAAAAAACGTTTTGAGGACTATTTCTTACAATATGAAAAAAAAAAACGTATCCAAAGTATTTCATTAAAAACTATTATCTCTTTTATGTCTGAAATGTATTGTATAAAGCATATTTTATTCATATTATGAAAAATACTTTCTAAAATACATTTTATTTTCTTAATATTCTAAATATTTCTGTAACATGAAACGATGTTACAAGAAAGTAAAAATAATTATAAGCAGGCTATTATTTTAAATAAAAGAAACTATTGTGGGGGTGCATATAGCGAAATGAGAGGTGTAAACAGTAAGAACCTAAATTAAATATCATACAGGGCCTGTACAAATCAAACGTGCCAATGAATAATGATCCATGTTTGGTGGAAAATGTCGGTAAATGAAACACTTGAATTGTAAAACACGTTTCAAAATAAATTGGCAGAAAATTTTAAATTGAAATTTTAGTCTTCATTTGTTTCTTTCGCGATTTAAGTTAGCATGTTTTAAAAGTCATAACTTTGGTCAAATTCACGATTTTACACAGACTTTAAAAATAATGTGTGAGTTTATAATTTTTCAAATTTTTGATAACTTTATCTTTTTTGTAATTTTAAAATCTATATAATTAAATTATCTTTTTAAGTCATAAAAATTATAAAAAATGTAAATGTTATGCTATAACACTTAACCTGGAAGGCCCCCTTTTATTTTCTGCCCCAGAGTTGGTGGGCTGCCCTTGTAAGTGGGCCTAAGGATTGGCCCAGCATATAAGATCTTGCTATGTTGCCCTAATCTCACCTCACTTTCACTCTTTCAGAGACCAGCCGTCATCCCTCACTACCTCACTGAACGCTCTGCTAGGGTTTGCCCTAAGGTCCACCTCGTTCAAGCTCAAACCCAGTTTCGGCTCCACGTAAGTGTCCTTTTTCCAGATCTTATGGCTTCCATCGTTTTCCCTCCACTCTTTCCACGGTTAACGTTTAGTAATAATGCGCCCTTGTTCCTACCTTCTGTTTTCAGCTCGTTAGTTCACTCGTAGAGCTGCAGTATCCATCGTCGTGCCATCAAGGCTTCTGTTGACCCTCTTTCCAGGTACAGGAAGTTAGGGTTTCAGTCTTTTGGTGTTGTCTTGGCTGTTCTTGAGTGAATTACTGATTGCATGGATAAATCCTTCGTTTTGGTGTGATTAACTGCTTTGTATGCTTGGTTGGTTCGATTTACATGGCTGTTGCAGTGAAGAACAGTGGCGAGACCTGTCAATCTCGCCCAAG
>Ga0214545_1002588_pt1 | contig 34883 bp, 10 predicted proteins | sample CNSS4metaG_FD_160064 | JGI IMG/M metagenome (GOLD analysis project Ga0214545, IMG submission 160064) | Root nodule microbial communities from cowpea collected in UCLA plant growth center, Los Angeles, California, USA - CNSS4 | ecosystem: Host-associated > Plants > Roots > Nodule | place: USA...
CAATAAATAAAAATATTAAAAAACTAACAAATGTGTGTTTTAGAAATAATTTGAGAGACTATCGAAAGAAATCGCATAAAGGAAATCAAATGTATAATTAAGGTATGATAAGATGAAAAATATCTTAAAGAACTAAGAAAACTTTTCAAATATCAACACATATACTCAATGGTTGAAAAATAACAAAAATTATTTTAATGAAACAAAATAGTTCTTCAAATTAAACAAAAATTAATAATAATAAGTAAATAATTTTTGTTATATTACCTTAAATTGAGAGTATAAACATTCTCATGTGAAAGAAAAATATATAATAAATAACAATATTAAAAAATAATAGAAATATTCAAATGTGAGACATAATTTTTTTTTAATTAACATACATCATTTTAACATAATTATATAAAAGTTATGATAAGATAAAAAATATATTGGAGATGCGAATGAGTTTCATGTCAAACCAAATAATTAAAAGAAATAAAAAATAGAATATATATAAGGTTATTTAATTAATTGTGAATATTTTAATAATTTAAACGAGAATGGAGATATGGCGGGAACGAGTATTATGACGGGATATGTACATCCCCATACCTATCCGCATACCCAACTGAAAAAGTCAGAAATTCTCTGTACTTATACCCAGTCAATACGGAGATTCCCCGTCAAAACGGGAACGAGTTCGGATAATACCCACAAAGACAAATTTATTTGTCAGATTAGAATCATTAATTGTTCCTCATTAGTAGCCCAAACTCAAGTGTCAGGCTCAACAACATTTGTCTGGCTTAGCAGAAAAACCTTTTAATGTGTCATGTGTTTTTAATTGTTGTGGCTTAGCTGGTGTGACTTAGCCAAATAACTCATTTTTCCCTTGGTCTATTGCAAAGAGTGTCATATTATTAGTTTTCTTAATTTATCTCCCCAAAAAGTATTATACATGATATTTTAATAAAATAAGGCAATTTCTCAAAAAAAAACAACTTGTAAACTCAAAAGAAGTGTTATGCATTTTAATGGCATGAATGCACTTATTATTGGTCGATAAGAGTGGTCGGTTTATTAGTCAATCTAGTTTATTAAAAAAAATATATAAAATACAATTTATAAGATCCACAACAATCAATATATATATATATATATATATATATATATATATATATATATTCTAAAATCAGTTAAAAGATAATTATCTTTTATTAATGTATATATAAATTATGCATATCAATATCATTTTTTTCAACTTAAAACTAAAAAATCAAAGCAATACAATTTACAAATTAAATGGTTTTAATCGTTTTAAGCTTTGTTTGATCCAGTAAATAATTACCCAAAATATGAAATTTCACTCTGGATACAAAAAAATCTTCCTCAAATTTTAATCTCACATCGTAGTATATCTTCGTTATTTTAACAAAATTTGACCTAATTTTGTATTCCTAATCTTTCAAAATATGTATATCATAAATATATATTTTTTAAATAAACATACAAAATCTTTTGGTTTCCTTCTAAAATAAGGATTTATTTGATATGTTCATATTATTCTTGTTAATTTTATTCGGTATGATTTTTTTTTCACTTGTTTCCTGTATTTAAACCTTCTACTGATAGTAGATGACACATAATACAACCTTTGACTTGTTTCAACTTTTCCCTATTAGAACAGGGGAAGGTTTTACTCCGAGGGTAACTGGAAAGACGCTGTAACATAGTGGATCAGGCTGCAATTAAAAGAAACCATGAGGGGTAAAATCGAGAAAGAAATCGAAAACAAAATCATAGAAGTCTATTGAAATAAGAAAACAAATCCATTCGACACTCTCTCCGGCGTCATCTTTGATACGTCGTTGTCTCAAAGCCACCGCCATCGCCTTCGATATTAGGAAACCCTAACTCCTCAATTCCCTCTCACACACTCAATCTTCTTCATTGTTTCCTAATTCCAACTTTTTTTTATCGTCCTCAAAGGTTCGATTTCGTTACTTAGCTGTTATTCAGATTTCTTTTATTTGTGATTTATGGTGTTGATTAACATCGCTCTTTTGCTCGGATCGGTTTATTCTCTAGGGTGATAATTCTTAACAAAATTATTTCAGGACTCACATCTTCCTAAGTAACTGAGACTGATATAGCTAATTTGGTTGCTTAACTTTTTTCTTGTAACACACCTGTCTCTGCTTTCCTGTAGGTGTTGTTTGTTCAGTACACTGTAGCAGATTATCCAATTTTTAATTTCTTTTCTGTATTTGAAGTTGGAAAAACTAAAATTTGTGGAATATCAGTGTCTAAACTTTGATCTGTGGTTTGTGAAATGAGTTGATGTCTATTTTTCTTTGCAGTTTGAAATCATGGCTGGGCAGGCACCGGAAGGATCAGTGTTCGATGGTCGTCAATATGATGCTAAGATGAATGAGTTGTAGGTTTCCCCTCTCTTTAGATGCTTGCTTAGTAGAGATGCTATTGCATTTTCATATGTTTTTTTTCTTCCATGTACTTGTGATTTCATCTTATTATTTCATACACAATACCCACCTGTGGTGCACCCATGCCTAGAATTATGTAGTCATTTTGGGTTTATGTGTTGATGGCCAGACTTGGACCTGATGGACAAGAGTTTTTTACTTCTTATGACGAAGTCTGCGAAAGCTTTGATGCTATGGGATTGCAGGAGAACCTTCTAAGGGGTATTTATGCATATGGTATGTACATCAATTTTTGAATGTAATATAATTTAAATCTTGATTATTGCTTGAGAGTTTTGGTTACACTTTCTATTGTTTATATCTCCATCAAATATGAGATTAATTTACAGTCAAAATTTACATCTCTTATGAATCTTGAATGCTTGCTGCACTTTCTGTTTTGATTGTTATCATTGTTTTATGTCGTTGATGACTGAGCATTTATATGGGTGCTGTATTACTTCTGATAAGGTTTTGAGAAACCCTCTGCCATTCAGCAAAGGGGGATTGTTCCTTTCTGCAAGGGACTTGATGTAATCCAGCAAGCACAATCTGGAACTGGAAAAACTGCTACGTTTTGCTCTGGAGTTTTGCAGCAGCTTGATTACAGCTTAGTTGAGTGCCAGGCACTAGTTCTTGCTCCTACTCGTGAACTTGCACAACAAATTGAGAAGGTCATGCGAGCACTAGGGGACTATCTAGGTGTCAAGGTTCATGCTTGTGTTGGTGGGACCAGTGTTCGTGAAGATCAACGCATCCTTTCAAGTGGGGTTCATGTAGTTGTTGGTACTCCTGGACGTGTATTTGATATGTTGCGCAGACAATCTTTGCGCCCTGATTACATCAAGATGTTTGTATTGGATGAGGCAGATGAGATGCTCTCTCGAGGTTTTAAGGATCAGGTTTTCTCATTTACTGATGTTTCTTTCTTTAATTTGCTTCATTATGTTGATTTGTTGATATGGAGTAAGATTATGCGTTGGTATTTTATTTGAATTTAACCAAATGTGTAGATAATGATTATAATATAATTGCTACCTTTCAAGTTGTTAGTCGTGGTATGTCAGTCAAACAGTATATTTTGGTGTACTAGATACATTGCGACAATATATTAGCCTGTTAAAGTCACAAGTTACATTTGACTAGATTTTGCGCCTGAAAGAATAGGGGAAATGAAAAATAATTTTTTCAATCCCTTGGCTTTCTTTTCTTTTATATATGCATTTTTCATCTCTATGAAATTTGAAAAAAAAAAAAGCATGTGGAGCTATTATTTGGAAAAAACATTTTGTTCACTAAGTGCATACTTGTTTAATGTTATTATGGACAGGAAGATTTAAATGCTTACACCCCATTTTGAAAACTGGATGTTATGGTTTGCAGTCTGCGTCGGTAGCATGTGCATGAGAAATAGAAAATAGCTGCAACTTTATCTGCCTTTTGGTTGGTTCAAAAGTGTATCCTTCTGAATTTGCCTTTTTCTTTTCAACTTTGCAGATCTATGATATTTTTCAGCTACTGCCTCCTAAGATTCAGGTTGGGGTATTCTCTGCCACAATGCCTCCAGAAGCCCTGGAAATCACCAGGAAGTTTATGAACAAACCTGTGAGGATTCTTGTAAAACGTGATGAGCTTACCCTGGAGGGGATCAAGCAGTTTTTTGTTAATGTAGACAAGGAGGAATGGAAACTAGAGACATTATGTGATCTTTATGAAACTTTGGCTATCACCCAGAGTGTTATCTTTGTGAACACTAGACGCAAGGTAGATTGGCTGACAGACAAAATGCGGAATCGTGATCACACAGTTTCAGCCACCCACGGAGATATGGACCAAAACACAAGGGATATCATCATGAGAGAATTCCGCTCAGGGTCCTCCCGTGTTCTTATCACCACAGATCTTTTGGCCCGTGGTATCGATGTGCAGCAAGTCTCACTTGTTATAAATTATGATCTGCCAACTCAGCCAGAGAACTATCTCCATCGAATTGGTCGTAGTGGTCGGTTTGGGAGAAAGGGTGTTGCTATAAATTTTGTGACCAGTGATGATGAAAGGATGCTGGTTGACATCCAAAAGTTCTATAATGTGGTGGTTGAGGAGCTGCCGGCCAATGTAGCTGATCTCATTTGATTTGGTCTCCCCTTCATTGTTGATTGGTATGATTTTTATCATGGAGGCTGGTCTCTGTCATTATTTCATTTTTCATGGCCCAGGCAGGGCCTTTCTCTGGCAAGACTTGAACTTAACTCCAAAACCGGTGATTTTGAAATGATGGGCATTCTTCTCTAATTTTGCGTTTAGCAGAATGCGTTGCTGCAATTTTGTTGCTTGCTTGTGTTGTGTATGTGTATCTGTCTTACTACAGATTGTAGATTGCCTCTTTCCGTGTGTTTTGTTTTTAATATATCCGCGAGATGGTTGTGTATATTTGAAACCTTTTTTATGTTAAGCTGGAAATATACTGGACTTATTCTATTATCACCCTGTTCATTTGACTCTATTCTCGTTTGAAGCTTCTCCTTAATCTACAAATGGGAATGGAAGCTGTTTTTGAGTTGCACAGGATTCTCTATTTGTCTGCAAGGATGACTTACAATTGTTCATATCTATCTACAAAAAATAAAATAAAATAATAAATATATTATATAACTTTTGATTGGAGATAATCTGGCATGCTTAATTTATAATGAGGGTTCCCTTCTGAGTTTAGAATAAATAGATTGCTCGTCACGTATTTGTGAATTGTGAAGTGAGGATATGTGCAAATGGAAGCAATTGCTGTCAGCTGCTGCGTCAACTATTCGCTAAACTGCTTATACTATGCGCAGAGACTTCTTAGTTATAATATGCAATTATACATTATACATAATACTAATAGTTGAAAGATAACTGTATCATTAAACTTAAATTTGATTATTTTTAAATTAATGGTACATAACATTTATTCACTTTAGAAAAGTAAAAAAATTGAACATCACAACTCACTCGTTATACCTAACCCCATTCATGCATGCACAACCAAAAATGAAAACGTCAAATATTTATGAAACAAATGTCTATACAGAAAGAAGATGGTGTGTCATCTACGGTTGTCATGACTTAAAAAAATATAATAAATGAATGATAAAGATTGAGAGTCATTAACTTGCGACAGAAGAGTCTGCATATCTAATCTCTTCTAATATTTAATTACAATAAGAAAATCAATTTTGTAAATTTCGAAAAAATAAAAAGTATAAAAAATAATATTTTCTTATAAGAACCTATTTAAAGTTATTAAAAACTTCGGAAATTTGTTTGTGAAAAAATAGTAGTACTTGCTAAACAACAAAGCCTTGTAAATATGAATATCATTACAATGTACGTCAAATTTAAGACAGCTGTTACACTATTTAATTTAAGGTAAGTGTTTTGATACGTATTAAAGGAATTTTAGTTCCATAATAAAATATTAATATAACAATACACTAATCATTTGTTTTAGTACTCTAAAACTAAATTTTCTAGTTTTTCTCTTGTTATATACTATATATATATATATATATATATATAAAATAAAATATAAAAAAATATTCAACACTTCTTTTTGACTTACAATGTTATATTATTATTAGATAGAATTACTCGTATCTAGTTTGTGGCTAGTATGTCAAATAGGTAACTGGTTTAAAAAAAGTGTCAATTGCATCCCAACTTTTGAAGAAGTGTTTCAATTAGGTCCTTTTTGGACAGAGTTGACTAACGCCTTAGTCAACGTGTCACATGTCAGTCTGTGGTTTTTTTGACTTTTTTTTTATTTTTTTTTTATTTTTTTTAATTTTTTTAATTTTTTAATTTTTTTTAAATACCAATTGTCAAGTCCTGTGTGTGACACGCGGCATTGTTAGTGCCACGTGGCATTAATGCCACGTGTTAGTGATACTATCATATGTCATTGTGTTGATTTCGATTTAGTCTCCATATATATCTTTTTGTTTCAATTTAGTACCTAAGTGTGTGTATTTGATTCAATTTTGTCCCAATTTTTTTTAATAATTAAAATATTTTTGCAATCCATTTTTATAAGATTAAAAATAATTAAGTATAAATATTTTTACAAAATTAAGTACTAATATTTATTTTGTTCCTTTCAATTTCAGACCAAATTTATTATTTGTATAAATGTTATACTAATATTTTTTATTAAAAACGACTTTTTAACATATTACTTTATTAATTACTTTTTTATTAAGTACTAATGTTCTGTTAATTTTTATTTTTTTTCCAAAATAGAACAATATTGTCTCTTACTAATTTTAAACCAAAATTTCTATTGGTATGAATGTTATACTAATTTTTTTTATATTAAAAATGACTTAATAAAATGACTTTTACCATTAAATTTTAATGTAAATATCAAATACTTAATTTTTGTAAAACTTTTATACTTAATTACTTTTAATTTTATAAAAAATGGATTTTAATTATTAAAAAATATTAGGTCAAAATTGAATTAGATACACATAAGTAGGTACTAAATTGAAAAAAAAAACATATATAGGGACTAACTCGAAATCAACACAATGACATCTGACAGTGACACTGACACGTGGCATTGCAATGCCACATGTCACACACAGGACTTGACATGTGACACTTTTATTTTTATTTTCATTTTTTTTAAAATTAAAAAAAAATTAAAAAATTAAAAAAACCACATACTGACACGTGGCACGTTGACTAACTGAAAAGAACCTAATTGAAGCATTTTTTCAAAAATTAGGATGCAATTGACACACTAGCCCCAAACTGATACTATACGAGTAATTATACCTTATTATTAATATTAAAAATTTATTTTTTATCATTAATATATATTCGTATCAAACACTTATGTTGTAGGAAGTTAGAAAAAAATAATTTTAAACGCGGGTATGAAAAAAAAAATAGGGTTGTATCAGTTGCTGTCGTGGGTCATTAAAAAAAGGATCAAAATTGGTGGCAGATGAATTGTCTGAGGGGGAATCCTTTGTCCGGGTCAAAAGAAAAATCCTCAACAGTTTTAAAAGCGTAAATCTTAGACAATGGAAAATTCTAAAAGTCAAGTCACGGATGAAAGAAAATAAAGACAAACAAATAAAAATAGCAAAAATTGACATAAATATCATAATGCTTTAAAAATTATATAATCTTTTAGAGATCTTTGTAAGTTGGGTCAGCTAGAATTTAAACAAATTTATTATTCAATTTATTAAAAAGATATTAGATTTAATTTCATAGATTTCATCATGGATAACAAGACATATGAGACCCTTATTAATTTTAATTTATTTTCTTACCCTCGTTTATCTTTTAGTTGTTTAAAATATATGAATATAAAAAGGCAGTGAGAGTTAGGAATCCCCAGAAAACACGGCACCTAACAGTGAATATATGGAATTAATTTAATAGAAGAGAAGAGAGAAAAAAAAAAAATGGAGAAAGCTACAAGAAAGTTGAAAGTAAAACCGAGCCACCGTAGACTGAACCTGTTATGGTCGTTGTTGGACCCCACGGCACCACTGTCCCTCATATATTGCAATAAAACAAAGAAAAGGTTGAGAATTGAAGAGAGAGAAGCACCCCTTTGGCTTTTCCATTGTTGTTCTTGCCATGGAGGAGTTTCAAAGATCAAGGTCTTATGCGAATGGCCAAATGATGCAGATTGAGACCTACTATGGAGCTCCTACCAGATGTTACAGTGCTTCCTATGCTCAAACTCAGATTCCTCAGAGGGACTTCAAGTTGAAGAAAGGGAAAAGCATTTCTGCAGCTTCTTCTTTCTCCAAGTCTTGGGCCTTATCTGATCCCGAGCTTCAGAGGAAGAAGAGGGTTGCCAGCTACAAAATGTATTCCGTCGAAGGCAAGATCAAAGGCTCCTTCAGAAAGAGCTTCAGGTGGCTCAAGAACAAGTATTCTCAAGTCGTTTATGGCTGGTAGTGCTACTGCTTCAAAATTATTCCTCCTTTTTTTACATCTATCAACTGTGTTTATCAGAAGAATCTGTAGATTAATCATTCATGGATTATCATCGCTTTACTTGAATTCGTCAAAGCTTTTTTTGTCTATATGTGGAATAATCTGTTACTTTTTATTGGGTCCTGGAAGATCTTCTCTCTGAGGGTTCACATCGATTTATATTTGTTCTGTTGTTCATGATTTTTTAACTGAATCATCTGTAGTAATGAGTATTTGGATCCAATAAACGATCTTCTACTTTTAATTAGGATTAGTTTTGCAGCAAACATCTTCGAGGGTGAGTAGATTTTAGGCGTTTGATTTTTCTATAATGGGATTTTACCATACATATGTTTCCAAGAAACGTTTAGATTCTTTCATTTGAAGGTGTTAAAAGGTTTTTGTGTTTTATGGTGATGAAGTTGCTTTCTCTTCTGCTGTCTTGCATGGGGTATGGCCATAGTGATAGCAAATAATTTGGAGGAATAATTTGCTTTCAAAACTTCAACTTCACAAGCCACATGATAGATAGAGTAGTTTGAAATGAAGTTTGCAGTAGGGCGAAGATGAATAATTCTGTGGACAGGGACAGTAACTTCCAAGTTCTTCAATAATTTGCATAAAGTGATGATCTTTTTTTTTTTTTTTTTTAAGCATGTGTATTTTAGTATCTGAATCTTACAACAGAAATTGAAATTCCTTTCTATTTTGATAGTTAAATTTTACAAAAGAAATAAATATACTTCTTTTAATTTAATTATGTTAGTTTTTGTTTTTACGTTGAAATTGTTTATGATTTGACATATTTCGGTTCAATATAAAAATTTAAGATAATTGAGTTAAAATGATTATATTTATAAATATTTAAAGTCTAGAAATTAAGATATATCGAAATTTTGAATATGAACAAATTCTAATTTTAAGTTAAAGTTCAAAAACTAAAAACATATTTAACATTTTTTTTTCCTATTGACATAATTTATTAATGTATTTTACCTTAAATTAAATTAACTGAATTGAGAAGTGAATGAAGTATGACGCAGAATTGTTTGTGTGAAAGAACACAACTTAGAATGTGGTCGAATAACATGACCTTGAATTCTATACATTAAGCATTGTCGATTGTTTGGTGTGTTGGTTGGGAGTAAGGAAGTTTAGTGGAAGTGATTTTGATTAGCCAAGAACATGAAGCAGATATGGTTGCATAAACAAAGTTACAACTGTTATCGATCATTTTTCTTCTATTTTTCTTTCATATTTTTAGTTAAAATATTTAGAAACACTAGTAGTAGTATTTAAATAAGTTCTGAGTTGGATTGAATGACTTTTTTTTGGCAAAGTATATTTTAAAATAAATTTTATAATTACAATAGTAAACATTTGAAAAAATAAATGAAGTTATGTATTAACTAAAGATTGATTTTCTCACGTTTGTATTAACTATATCTCGCCCATTTTTTCTTAACACAATAAATTGAATTTTATATAACTTGAACCAAATTAAACAATGACCAATTCAACTTTTTTAGACCGAGTTGGTCAACTACCATCCATTTATAATTAAATAAAGAGAAGAAATAACTTACGGGTTTTCTTCTTTATTTTGTTTTGTGATTGTCTTGTTGCATGAATGAAAGGAAACGTAGGCAGACCAGATAGCTAGATAATACAAGTGATGTTTAATAGAATCATCTTCGCTAGGCACGAAAGATTAATCCTAAAATTCAATAAATATTCTTTTAAGCATGTAAATAAAGATCTACATTGAGCTTATTTTATGAATATGGAATGAAGATGAAAATGAAGACAATGATAAAATAAAAATTAATTAAAAATATAGGTATATAAAAAGTTAAAAATATTTGTTTTTAAAAATTAACTAACTTACTACGGCAAACTTGTTTGATTTACAAATCTAATAATGAAATTAGGCTAATATGAACTTTTTTTTTACAAATTAATAGGTTGAGGTGGTTTGTATATTTTGGGATCAATCCCATTTAATCATTAATTTTAGATGTTAATATGATGAATACGTGAAATACGTGTTTTTTTTTTTTTACAGTTATTAAGCAATGAAAATACAGTAATTTATAAATTTATTAAATTGATGTGCAAGATAAAAATTATATAATTATTTTTCTTACTTAATTAAATTACATTACCTTCGCCTATAATATTTATTATTATGTATTATTGTATTTAGTGACAAAATAAATACTAATATATGTACAGCTACTATGAGAGAAGATATTATTTTTAAAGATGAAAGGTATATATTTGATTTTTTTTTACCAAACTTCTATGTTTGAAAATTTCCTAATTAATTAAAATATCTTTCAAATGATATGTTTATTATATCTGTAATATGAACAGTTGACAACTCACCTCTTTCTTGTACCCAATCTAACAAACCTCAATACTATTATTTTAATACCTCTTCACATTATTTAAATACAAATCTATCCTTTATTATATATATACATATATGTATATATATATATATATATATGTATATATATATATATATATATATATATATATATATATATATATATATATATATATATATATATATATATATATATATACATATATGTATATATATATATATATATATATATATTTTGTTAAAACTATATTTTTCCTTGTAATACGTACTAGATTTTTGAAGATGTTATATTAAATATATTACCAAAATGGGATATATTTATACTTTTAATTTTTAGAGTTTAATATAATATATGCATATTAAATTTTATATAAATAAAACAATTATTTTAATATGAATTTTAAATTAATTATTTATAAAATTCAATAACTCATTATAATCATTAAAAATAAATATACACTATGATTAAAGAATAGTTTTTTTTTTCAACTTTCCTTATATATACTTTTTCCGAATTTAATACCAAGAAAAAAAATTCACTTATGATCATCTGATTTTAATAGTTTCATATACTTTTCTTGAATGATTATATTTCAATTAAATAAATAGAAATACTAATAAAGTTAGTTAAAATATTTTAACATTTGACCAAAAAACAGGAATTTTATTTTAGCTGTATTAAAGTTTGTAGAGAGTATTTAAATTTTTTAATCACTGCTTCAAAACCTTTTAAATAATGGGGATGAATAAACAATTAATAGCTAGTTTATGACAATTAACAAATCCTAGGCACAGAACAAAAAAGGAGGAGACACGCAGAGCAGAGGGAGGAAGAAAGGGTAGGAGAAGATGTGGGAATCAATTGTTTTGACGGTGGTTGCCACCGCCGGCAACAACATCGGCAAAATCCTTCAGAAGAAGGGCACCGTCATTCTTCCTCCTCTCTCTTTCAAGCTCAAGGCATCTTTCTCTTTTCTCAATTCCACATTCTTTTTCCCATTTTCATGTCCATGATTTGCTTCCCCTTCAAAATCTCCCCTTTGAACATAACTATTCCATTTCAAGCATACGCATTTGTTTTTCTTTGATGTGGATGTACCTGAACCCTGAAACTTACAATTTGCGAGGTTTATTTGTTGGAATGAAGAAATTGGGTACATGCACGAGGGTGTGTATGAACGTGGGATTTTGGGTGCAGGATATTTCATTAAAGATCCCATTTTTCATTGAATAACGTGTGATCAGGAAGTCACTGTTTGATTAAGGATTTACATTGGCATGGTATTTGGTACTTGTTGACAATTGTGTTGTATTTGCAGGTCATAAGGGCATATGCTTTGAACAAAACCTGGCTCATAGGTTTTCTGATGGATATATTTGGGGCACTGTTGATGTTAAGGGCATTAGCCCTGGCTCCTGTAAGTGGTTCAGTCATGCCTATGATAGAAGCATAATTCTGAAGAAAACTAAACGATATTACGCTATCAACAGCAGAATCTTCTAGTCCCTTACCCTAATTTTGTATTTGTGTAATTTGGTTGTTCTTCTGATTTAGGTCTCTGTCATCCAACCAGTTTCTGGCTGTGGACTGGCAATCCTTTCAGTCTTTTCTCATTTTTATCTCAAGGAAGTCATGAATGTTGTTGATTGGGTGGGCATTACCTTCGCAGGTTTCGGTACAATAGGTAATGTAAGTTTTAGATTGCTAAAGTAAAGAGCACTTAGTTTAGCTGCTTTTTATGGTTGTTGAAGTAATGACAAAAAATCTATATTCTCTTTCCTTTTGTTTCTCACTGACAAAAAGAGAAAAATTAAAATCTTGTGCATTTATTGACAATTCATTTTGTTTATTGTGACGGTAAATTTTCCAGGTTTTTATATGTAGTCAGAGTTTGAGTCAATATAAAAACTATAAATGGTGATGGACTGATGATGCGACCATTTTATTTTTATATATTGTGCAGTATGCACTTGTGTTGTGTAGCTGAGCAGTGCATTGGGATGTCGTGGAATATTCCTGGTTTATCATCTTGCTGCTAATAAAATCAACTTTGCAGTCGGTTGCTTGCATCATATGTGTCATTCTATTGATACTAGAGTAAGGATTAGGTATTCAATTTGTTAATATGCTCTTTTATTATATTTAGGAGTTGGTGCCGGAGGTGAGGAGCAAGGGGCTGCTGCTCTGTCTATATTTCACATACCGTGGCTGGCATTTGTTGTTTTCATCTTGTTTGTAGGTACCCTGTCTCATGCTCTGGTCCATTATTTACCAACTTTCTTTAAAGTCAATAGGAAGGCATTACTGTGGTGTCATGGAACTAATCATCCAGCAGTATTTTTTTTTTTCACAAACCTGAATGCATGATTACAAGCCTTACGATTTTTATTGGCATAACGTTTCTATAAAGAGTGTAGGGTCATTTGTGCACCAAAGAAACATTACTATTTTTTAGTTTAAAACAGCTATTGTTTCTAATTGGTAGAACCACTTATACAGATAATGCTTAATGGATGGCTTCGAATATGTCGGCGTAATCGAAGAGAACAAGAGATGGTAATTAATGTTTTAATCATGACGGGTGTCTTCGTTCTTACATGTTATGCCTCTCATATCAATCTAATGGGATATATTGTCCTTTATTATTCTTCCATGGCCTGACGTTTTAAGTGATGCAGATTGAATATGATGTTGTTGAGGAAATTATTTATGGCTTGGAATCTGGAATTTTGTTTGGGTACTGTTACTTCCCTACCACATTTATATGTCGTGCTCTTAGATGGACTCATTTCTCTTCCTTCATTTACCTCAACTCCTTAATGTTGGGATGAAGATGACGGCAATTAAGTGTTTATCTTTCCTTTTCTTTCAAATCAAGAATGCTCTCGGTTGAATAATGCAGCTAGTAATATAACAAGGCATTTAAAACAAACATGATCTGCTTTTTATAACTATGAGCATTTAACAATATACAAGTTTTCATTGCTTACAGTATTTTCATTTATGAAGTCCAATCCGTAGTTCATTTAGATTTGTCAGTTTTTATTAAGTATCACTACTTTCTGTGGGCTACGAAGAAAACCAGCTGATGATAAGATATAACATTACACAGAAAACACACACAGAGATAACAAAACTTGATTATAATTCTAACTTCCAAGTCCTTACTCTTAATTCTATTAATATGAAAATGCAGGATGGCCTCTGTAATATCAAAGATGGGGTTCCTGTTCCTGGAGCAAGGCTTCCCTAAGCTGTTGGTTCCTATATGCTTAATCGTAAGTGTCTGTTCAAGTGGTACAGGCTTTTACTATCAGGTACTTTGAAGACCTTTTCATACTATTTACTTTTGTATTGTGAACTATTACATCCCTTAAGCCAATTTCAGTCAAACAGGATAGTAACCCCTTTTATTTTTACTGCTCCAAATGCAGACACGTGGTCTAAAACACGGGAGGGCTATTATAGTTTCTACATGCGCCGCTGTGGCATCAATTTTGACTGGTGTACTAGCTGGGATGCTTGCTTTGGGTGAGCGACTTCCTTCGGCCCCGAAAGCTCGCATGTTACTCCTTCTAGGATGGTAATGATTGACTATATACTATTATTTCTTTGTGTATTTTCCTTTGTAAGTTCTCCATGCAAAAATGAATTCCTAGTTCTCTAGTTGTATACTTCACTCCCTCTGTTAATAGTGGCATTGCATTCATGAGCATATCCTGTTCTGCTTCTGATATTTGATGCAAATCTTTTTCTGATTTAGTTGAATGCCTTTATCTATAATGTTGGTGTTCTCAAATAAGATGGACACCTTCAAGTTTTTGTCAGGAATACTTTAATTGGAAATGTTTTGCTGCAGGCTACTTATTATTGTTGGGGTGATTTTACTTGTTGGTTCAGAAAAGCTAGTGAAATTCTTTCGACTGTATTCACACCGCTTTAAAAGAAGCAACGTTGACAAAAACTATAGCCATAGAAGATCTGCAACTTCCCGTATTAAGGAAACTAGCCCAACTGATGTCATTCAAGCAGCGACCGTAAATCATTTACTCTAATAATCTTCCAAAGAAAGAACATGATTCATTCTCAGGATTCACCCTCACCTCTTGAAGAAGATCCCTTTTGTAAGGATAGGTTGTTTGTGTACAGTGGTTGCTTTTATCAGAGGGCATGAATTTTTAGGAATCATTCCTTCTGGCTCACATATAATTCATTAACTTTCTGATTTTCTGATGCTACTTGTATAAGCTAGTCATGAACTTCTGATATTTCTGAATGTTGTAAATGAGGATGGTATAGTAACATGCAGAATGCTAGTATAGCATGGAAACAGCTTGCAGGCTGTACTACAGAATACTTCATTCTTAATTTCATATGTTAATGTAGTAGCAACAAATGTTCTTTGAGAATGAATATAGTTTGTGTTGCCGAGTAATACAAGAAGGTTGTACTGTTATCCACCGGAACTTTTCATTTGGGCAAAAGGGTCGATTCTATGAGAAGGCCATAAACCCTCTGTTGAAGGGAAACATAATGATGTTTTGATCCTGACAGCTAGAGACAATACATTTCCTTTCGATTTAATGTTAAGATTGTGAGGCATTTTTAGAGTAAATATATTCTTACCTTTTCACTTTGTAATTTTTTTTTTTCTCTTGATTGCACATTCTATACTTAAGATAAATCAAAATGAAAGTCAGTGACATTAGGAGTTTTAAGCCGAGATAATCCACGCAGGTGTTCTGGTCTTCTCTCTAAATTGCACATTAATCCAACCTTATAGTTTAGAAGTCGAAATCTAAGATACTTTAAGTATTTTTTTTTCAACTTCTGAGACGTATTTTAATAAATAAAATTGTGATAGAGTATAGGTTTTAAAGTGAACAATACCATAAATGAAGGATGATTGATCCTAACAATATTACTGGATGGACTGAATTACTCAACGGAATTTAACGCATTTCAAAATCACAACACATATCCTTTTCTTTCCCTATTAGTTAACATTTATGTTATTAATAAAATATTTTCCTTTTTACTATATATAATTTTTTCATTTGACTTTTCAAATAATATTTTACCTTTTAACTAACAATTTTTTAAAATCAATTTTATTAATTTTACCATCAGTGTCCGTTTTTTTAATTTAATTGTTTTTTCAAATTTAACGATTTTGTAAAGCTAGAATAACTCTGTAATAAAAAAAATTATAGTATAATTGCAAAATTTAATTATATTTGATTATAAAAAAGAAAAAAGAATACACACCGGTGTATGTAATGAGGAGACTAAAAATGATGTGTCCTGGAGTGGAATTTTTCATATAATACTGATTTGTTACAAAAAAACGCGAAACGGTTCGACAATCTCTTTCTTTCTTCCCTCTCTCTTGTTTGTCTATTCAGGATCACCCTTCAAAGAAAAAAAGTTTATGATTGAACACATCATCTTGATATGGAGCTTGCCCTTTTTGTCTTCTTTTCTTTGTTCTTGTAATGGTTTTGGTTTGAATTGAAAACCCTTATTTTCTTTTCTTTGTTCTTCTAATGCCGCAAAGAAAGCATCCAATTGAATGGAGGACATCGACGCTGCGATGCAGGTATAATATGTGAATTAATCTATCATTATTAGAAAAATGGTAATATTGTCCTATTTTTTTCAACCAGAAGGGTTGATTTTTGTAACTTATAATCAAACTTGTAGTACATAAGAAATACATCGTTTTAGATAATAACAAAAATTGATCAATACATGTTCAAACTTTGTGCGAAAATTAATACGTAACTCTCCACTTAATTATTTATTATGCCCCACTTATTTGCTTATTTTTTTCTTCAACGCAGTCACCTAGTGCAAGTAATCAGGGATAATTTTTGTAAGTTATAATCAAACTTGTGGTACATAAGAATTGAATCCCTTTGAATAATTAAAAAAATTTGATCAATAAATTTTAAAACATTGTACGAAAACTAATACGTAGATCTTCACTTATTTGTTTATTATGCCACATTTATTTGCCTATTTTTTTCTTCAAGGCAGCCACCTAGTGCAAGTAATAAGGGTTGATTTTTCTAACTTATAATCAAACTTGTGCTACATAAGGAAATGCATCCTTTGGATAAAAACAAAAGAGTTGATCAGTACATGTTAAAAATTTGTACGAAAACTAATACGTAGCGCTCCACTTAATTGTTTATTATGTCCCACTTATTTGTCTATTTTTTTTCAAGGCAGCCACCTAGTGCAAGTAATAACAGATTTTTCTAACTTATAATCAAACTTATGGTACATAAGAAGTGCATCCTTTGAATAATTAGAAAAAGTTGATCAATACAATTTAAAAGGTTGTACGAAGACTAATATGTTGCTCTCCACTAATTTGTTTATTATGCCCCACTTATTTGTCTAATTTTCTTCAAGGCACCCACCTAGTGCAAGTAATAAGGGATGATTTTTGTAAATTATAATCAAACTTCTAGTACAAAAGAAGTGCATCCCTTTGAATAATTTTAAAAAATTCATCAATAATTTTAAAACTTTGTACGAAAACTAATACGTAGCTCTCCACTTATTTGTGTACTATGCTCCACTTATATACCTATTTTTTTTTTCAAGGCAGCCCCTAGTGCAAGTAATAAAGGTTGATTTTTGTAACTTATAATCAAACTTGTGAAACATAAGAAAAGCATCCCTTTGAATAATAAAAAGAATTGATCAGTACATTTAAAAATGTTGTACGGAAACTAATATGTTGCTCTCCACTTATTTATTTATTATGTCCCACTTATTTGTCTATTTTTTTCTTAAAGGCAGCCACTTAGTGCAAGTAATAAGGGTTGCTTTTTGTAACTTATAATCAAAATTGTGGTAAATCAGAAAAACATCCATTTGGATAATAAAAAAAATGGATCAGTACATTTTAAAACTTTGTACGAAAACTAATACGTAGCTCTCCACTTATTTTTTTATTATGCCCCACTTATTTGTCTACTATTTTCTTCAAGGCAGCCACCTAGTGCAACTAATAAGGGATGATTTTTGTAACTTATAATCAAACTTGTGTTACATAAGAAATTCATTGCTTAGGATAATAAAAAAAATTGATCAATACATGTTCAAACTTTGTACGAAAACAAATACGTAGCTCTCCACTTATTTGTTTATTATGTCCCACTTATTTGCCTATTACCTAGTGCAAGAATTAAGGGTTGATTTTTGTAAGTAATAATCAAACTTGTGGTATATGAAGTGCATCCTCTGAATAATTAAAAAAATTGATCAATAAATTTTAAAACTTTGTACAAAAACTAATACGTAACTCTGCACTTATTTGTTTGTTATGCCCCACTTATTTGTCTATTTTTTTCTTAAAGGCAGCCACCTAGTGCAAGTAATAAGGGTTGATTTTTGTAACTTATATTCAAACTTGTGTTACATAAGGAAATGCATAGCTTTGGATAATAACAAAAAAGTTTATCAGTACATGTTAAAACTTTGTACGAAAACTAATATGTAGCTCTCCACTTATTTGTTTATTATGTCCCACTTATTTGCCTTTTTTTTTCCGGGGCAGCCACCTAGTGCAAGAATAAGGGATGGTTTTTGTAACTTATAATCAAACTTGTGAAAGTTAAGAAAAGCATCCCATTGAATAATAAAAAAAATTGATTAGTACATTTTAAAACGTTGTACGAAAACTAATATGTTGCTCTCCACTTATTTGTTTATTATGCTCCACTTATTTACCTATTTTTTTCTTGAAGGCAGTCACCTAATGCAAGTAATAAGGGTTGATTTTGTAAACTTGTGAAAGTTAAGAAAAACATCCCTTTGAATAATAAAAAAAAATTGATCAGTACATTTTAAAACGTTGTACGAAAACTAATATGTAGCTCTCCACTTATTTGTTTGTTTTGCCCCACTTATTTGTCTATTTTTTTCTTCAAGGCAGCCACCTAGTGCAAGTAATAAGGGATGATTTTTGTAACTTATAATCAAACTTGTGGAAAGTTAAGGAAAGCATCCGTTTGAATAATAAAAAAAAAATGATAAGTACATTTTAAAACGTTGTACGAAAACTAATATGTTGTTCTCCACTTATTTGTTTATTATGCTCCACTTATTTGCCTATGCTTTTGTTCAAGAGTGCAAGTAATAAGGGTTAATTTCGTAAGTTATAATCAAACTTGTGCTACATCAAAAAAAAAAAACCCTTTGGATAATAAAAATAAATTGATCAGTACATTTTCAAACTTTGTACGAAAACTAATATGTTCTCTCTAATTCTTTGTTATTTATGTCCCACTTATTTGCCTATTTTTTTCTTCAAAATAGCTACCTAGTGCAAGTAATAAGGGTTGACTTTTATAACTTATAATCAAACTTGTGGTACATCAGAAAAACATCTATTTGGATAATAAAAAAAATGGATACGTACATTTTAAAACTTTGTACAAAAACCAATACGTAGCTCTCCACTTATTTGTTTATTATGCCCCACTTATTTGTCTACTATTTTCTTCAAGGCAGCCACCTAGTGCAAGTAATAAGGGATGATTTTTGTAACTTATAATCAAATTTGTGTTACATAAGAAATGCATTGCTTGGGATAATAAAAAAAATTGATCAATACATGTTCAAACTTTGTACGAAAACCAATACATAGCTCTCCACTTATTTGTTTATTATGTCCCACTTATTTGACTATTTTTTTCTTCAAGGCAGCCACCTAGTACAAGAAATAAGGGTTGATTTTTTTAAGTAATAATCAAATTTGTGGTACATATGAAGTGCTTCCCTCTGAATAATTAAAAAAATTGATCAATAGATTTTAAAACTTTGTACAAAAACTAATATGTAGCTCTGCACTTATTAGTTTATTATGTCCCACTTATTTGTCTATTTTTTTAAGGCAGCCACCTAGTGCAAAAAGTAAGAGTTGATTTCTGTAAGTTATAATTAAACTTGTGGTTCATAAGGAAATGCATACCTTTGGAGAATAAAAAAAAAATTGATCAGTACATGTTAAAACTTTCCTATTGTTTTCTTCAAGGCAGCCACCTAGTGCAAGTAATAAGGGATGATTTTTGTATCTTATAATCAAACTTCAAGTGCCTATGGAAATGCATACCTTTGAATAATAAAAAAAAGTTGATCATTACATTTTAAAACTTTCTACGAAAACAAATACGTTGCTCTCCACTTATTTGTTTATTATGACCCACTTATTTGTCTATTTTTTTCTTCAAGGCAGCTACCTAGTGCAAGTAATAAGGGTTGATTTTTGTAACTTGTAATCAAACTTGTGGTACATCAGAAAAGAATCCCTTTAAATCATAAAAAAAATTGATCAGTACGTTTAAAAACGTTGTACAAAAACTACTATGTTGCTCTCCACTTATTTGTTTATTATGCCCCTTTTATTTGCCTATTTTTTCCTCAAGACAGCTACCTAGTGCAAGCAATAAAGGTTTATTTTTGTAATTTATAATCAAAATTGTGGTACATCAGAAAAACATCCCTTTGGATAATTAAAAAAAAATGATCAATAAATTTTAAAACTTTGTACGAAAACTTATACGTAGCTCTCTACTTATTTGTTTATTATGCCCCACTTATTTGCCTATTTCTTTCTTAAAGGCAATCACCTAGTGCGAGAAATAAGGGTTGATTTTTGTAACTTATAATCAAACTTGTGGTAAATAAGGAAATGCATCCCTTTGCATAATAAAGAAAAGTTGGTTAGTACATGTTAAAACTTTGTACGAAAACTATTGTGTAGCTCTCCACTTATTTGTTTGTTATGCCCCACTTATTTGCCTTTTTTTTTCAAAGCAGAAACTAGTGCAAGTAATAAGGAACGATTTTTGTAACTTATAATCAAGCTTGTGAAAGTTAAGAAAAGCATGCCTTTTAATAATAAATAAATATTGATCAGTACATTTTAAAACGTTTTACAAAAAATAATATGTTGCTCTCCACTTATTTGCTTATTATGCTCCACTTATTTTCCTATTTTTTTCTTCAAGACAACCACCTAGTGCAAGTAATAAGGATTGATTTTGTAACTTATAATCAACTTGTGCTACATCAGAAACACATCCCTTTGGATAATAAAAAATATTGATCAGTACATTTTAAAACTTTGTACGAAAACTAATATGTTGCTCTCCACTTATTTATTTCTTATGCCCCACTTATTTGCCTATTTTTTTCTTCAAGGCAGCCACCTAGTGCAACTAATAAGGATTGATTTTTGTAACTTATAATCAAACTTGTGGTACATCAGAAAAACATTCCTTTGGATAATAAAAAAATTTGATCAATGCATTTTCAAACTTTGTACGAAAACCAATATGTAACTTTCCACTTATTTGTTTTTTATGCCCCACTTATTTGTCTATTTTTTTTCTTCAAGGCAGCCACCTAGTGCAAGTAATGAGGTATGATTTTTGTAACTTATAATCAAACTTGTGCTACATCAGAAAGAAAAACCCTTTGGATAATAAAAAAAATCTATCAGTACATTTTAAAACTTTTTACGAAAACTAATATGTAACTCTCCACTTATTTGTTTATTATGCTCCAATTATTTACCTATTTTTTTCTTCAAGGCAGGCACTTAGCGCAAGTAATAAGGGTTGATTTTTTAACTTATAATCAAAATTGTGGTACCTATGGAAATGCATACCTTTGGATAATAAAATAAAGTTTATCACTATATTTTAAAACTTTCTACGAAAACAAATACGTTGCTCTCCATTTATTTGTTTATTATGCCCCACTTATTTTCCTATTTTTTCTTCGAGGCAGCCACCTATTGCAAGTAATAAGGGTTGATTTTTGTAACTTGGAATCAAACTTGTGGTACATCAGAAAAACATCCCTTTAAATAATAAAAAAAAATTGATCAGTACATTTAAAAACATTGTACAAAAGATAATATGTTGCTCTCCACTTATTTGTTTATTATGCCCCTTTTATTTGCCTATTTTTTTCTTCAACACAGCCACCTAATGCAAGTAATAAAGGTTTATTTTTGTAATTTATAATCAAACTTGTGGTACATCAGAAAAACATCCCTTTGGATAATTAAAAAAAATGATCAATAAATTTTAAAACTTTGTACGAAAACTAATACGTAGCTCTCCACTTATTTGTTTATTATGCCTATTTCTTTCTTAAAGGCAGCCACATAGTGCAAATGATAAGGGTTGACTTTTGTAACTTATAATCAAACTTGTCGTAAATAAGAAAATGCATCCTTTGAATAATAAATAAAATTTGATCAGTACATTTTAAAACGTTGTATGAAAACTAATATGTTGCTCTCCACTTATTTGTTTATTATGCTCCACTTATTTGCCTATTTTTTTCTTCAAGACAACCATCTAATGCAAGTAATAAGGATTGATTTTGTAACTTATAATCAAACTTGTGCTACATCAAAAAAACATCCCTTTCGATAATAAAAAAAATTGATCAGTACATTTTAAAACTTTGTACGAAAACTAATATGTTGCTCTCCACTTATTTGTTTTTTATGCCCCACTTATTTGTCTATATTTTTCTTCAAGTCAGCCACCTAGTTCAAGTAATAAGTGATGATTTTTGTAACTTATAATCAAACTTGTGGTACATTAGAAAAACATCCCTTTGGATAATAAAAAAAAATTGATTAGTGCACTTTAAATCTTTGTACGAAAACTAATACGTAGCTCTCCACTTATTTGTTTATTATGTCCCACCTATTTGCCTATTTTTTTTCTTCAAGGCAGCCACCTAGTTCAAGTAATAAGTGATGATTTTTGTAACTTATAATCAAACTTGTGTTACATAAGAAATGCATCGTTTTGGCTTTGGATAATAAAAAAAATTGATCAATACATGTTCAAACTTTGTACAAAATCAATACATAGCTCTCCACTTATTTGTTTATTATGTCCCACTTATTTGTCTATTTTTTTCTTCAAGGTAGCCACTAGTACAAGAAATATGGGTTGATTTTTGTAAGTTATAATCAAACTTGTGGTACATACGAAGTGCATCCCTTTGAATAATTAAAAAAAAAATTGATCAATAAATTTTAAAACTTTGTACCAAAACTAATACGTATATCTCCACTTATTTGTTTATTATTTCACAATTTTTTGCTTATTTTTTTCTCCAAGGTAGCCACCTAGTGCAAGTAATAAGGGTTGATTTTTGTAACTTATTATCAAACTTCTGCTACATAAGTAAATGCATCCTTTGGATAATAAAAAAAAGTTGATTAGTACATGTTAAAACTTTGTGCTAAAACTAATATATAGCTCTCCACTTAATTGTTCATTATGTCCCACCTATTTGCCTATTTTTTTCTTCAAGTCAGCTACCTAGTGCAAGTAATAAGGAATGATTTTTGAAACTTATAATCAAGCTTGTGAAAGTTAAGGAAAGCATCCTTTTGAATAATAAATAATAATTGATCAGTACATTTTAAAACGTTGTACGAAAACTAATATCCACTTATTTGTTTTTTATGCTCCACTTATTTGCTTATTTTTTTCTTCAAGACAACCACCTAGTGCAAGTAATAAGGATAGATTTTGTAACTTCTAATCAAACTTGTGCTACATAAAAAAACATCCCTTTGGATAATAAAAAAAATTGATCAGTGCATTTTAAAACTTTTGACGAAAACTAATATGTTGTTCTCCACTTATTTGTTTATTATGCTTCATTTATTTGCCTATTTTTTTCTTCAAGACAGCCACCCAGTGCAAGTAATAAGGGTTAGTTTTTGTAACTTATAATCAAACTTGTGGTACATCAGAAAAACATCCCATTGGCTAATAAAAAAAATTGATCAGTACATTTTAAAACTTTGTACGAAAACTAATACGTAGCTCTCCACTTATTTGTTTATTATGCCACACTTATTTGCCTATTTTGTTCTTCAAGGCAGCCCACCTAGCGCAAGTAATAAGGGTTGATTTTTGTAACTTATAATCAAACTTGTGGTACATAAAGAAATGCATACCTTTGGTTTGGATAATAAAAAAAAGTTGATCAGTACATGTTAAAACTTTGTACGAAAACAAATACGTTGCTCTCCACTTATTTGTTTATTATGCCTCCCTTATTTGCCTATTATTTTCTTCAAGGCAGCCACCTAGTTAAAGTAATAAGGGTTGATTTTTGTAACTTAATCAAACTTGTGGTACATCAGAAAAGCATCGCTTTGGATAATCAAAAAAATTGTATAATACATTTTCAAACTTTTTTGTACGAAAACCAATATGTAGCTCTCCACTTATTTGTTTATTATGCCACACTTGTTTGCCTATTTTTTTTCTTCAAGGCAGCCCCTAGTGCAAGTAATACGGGTTGATTTTTATAACTTATAAGCAAACTTGTGGTACATCAGAAAAACATCCCTTTGGATAATAAAAAAAAAAAATTGATCAGTACATTTAAAACTTTGTACGAAAACTAATATGTAGCTCTCCACTTATTTGTTTATTATGCCCCACTTATTTGCCTTTTTTTTCAAGACAGCCACCTAGTGCAAGTAATAAGGGATGATTTTTGTAACTTATAATCAAACTTGTGTTATATAAGAAACACATAGCTTTGGATACTAAAAAAAATGATCAATACAAGTTCATACTTTGTACGAAAACTAATATGTAGCTCTCCACTTATTATTTTATTATGCCCCACTTATTTCCTATGTTTTTCTTCAAGACAGTCACCTAGTGCAAGTAATAAGAATTGATTTTTATAACTTATAATCAAACTTGTGGTACATAAGGAAATGCATCCCTTTGGATAATAAAAAAAAATTGATTAGTACATGTTAAAAATTTGTACAAAAAGTAATATATAGCTTTCCACTTATGTGTTTATTATGTTCCACTTATTTGCCTATTTTTTTCTTCAAGGCAACCACCCAGTGCAAGTAATAAATGTTGATTTTTGTAACTTATAAACCAACTTCTGAAACATAAGAAAAGCATCCCTTTGAATAATAAAAAAAAATTGATCAGTACATTTTAAAACTTTGTACGAAAACTAATACCTAGCTCTCCACTTATTAGTTTATTTTGTCCCACTTATTTGCCTATTTTTTTCTTCAAGGATCCACCTAGTGCAAGTAATAAGGGTTGATTTTTGTAACTTATAATCAAACTTGTGGTACATAAGAAGTGAATCCCTTTGAATAATTAAAAAAATCAGTCGCTACCCCTCCGATACGAAAAAAATTATGCATCATTCTCATTACTCAGTACATTTTAAAACTTTGTACGAAAACAAATACCTAACTGTTCACTTATTTGTTTATTATACACCACTTATTTGCCGTCAATTGCTTAGTTTAAGGACTCCTGCTATTTGAAGTTTAAAATAAAGCATGGACATAAACATAAGACTCTTTTGATGACTTATTATTACTTGGACTCGTGAGAATAGATTGGAGGTCTTATTCTTTTCTTATGTTCTTCGCCCTTAGGCACTTTGTCTGTGTGACAGTTGTCAAGGAGGACTTTGGTGCCTTAAGCACTTTTTTGGTAATTGTTGTCATTTCGAACTTTTCAGCTTGTGTGGCATTTTTTTTAGACTCTGAAAATGATCATAAAAGTTAATGATGTCAAAGGGTTAGTGTAATGTGTTTCCTCTTCTCTCTCTGTTTTGTCTTATTTTCTTAGGTGCAATAAAAGAAGTGTAGAAATCACTGTGTTGAACTTGAACTGTAGCTGACTATTCCTTTTTGCAGCATTACACTCCTTCGCACGAACATGTTGCCCCTCATGAGAGATGACAGATGAAGCAATTAGGTAATTATCCAGATGCTGAGTGAGATTGTTATTGATGGAAGGTTTCTCTCCAATATTTAAGTTATGATCTGATTCTGTATCATTTGAGATGTGTACAAGTGCCTGCATTGATGGGGCCATATGTTGTTTGTTACCGTGTACCATGTTGTTTTATTATGTTTTTAAGAATGATATATTTATTATGTTTTTAAAAAATTATTGTTTATTTTTTAATATTTATTAATCATATATCTATCATATATTGTATATTATTATTTTTAAAATAAATTTATCTAACGTATTAAATACGTGTCGTATGCTATACACAACTCCGTGCATGATAGAATAAAACACTACGAGTCTACGATATCACATTGAACCTGTGCCAGCGAGTTGTCTATCCACAACCGAGTTTTGGTAATCCCATAAGTCAAAATTTTGTTTTGTATTATAATAACATCTTGAATGGAAAGGTCAAACATTCCCTTTTTTTCTAAATTAGAAGTCTATTATCCACTCGTTGTGGTATCTAAAATTATTTTTACTTCAAGAACTTTCAGAGCAATTATTTAAATTATACATTCTTCATAAAATGGTTCACTTGGTCCTTGCTTAAAAGTGAAAATATCTTATTTGACATTGATGTACTTGGATGGTGGAAAAAGATGAATTCATAAATTTTTTCTTCTATAATGTCAACTAATCAAATTTTGATTCCTGCTAAAGAAAATGGAAAGAAATGAAGACACCGAAGTTCTTCACCTTCTAGAACTTCCGTGGTACCTCACAACTCTTGTGAATTGATTACCTCTGAGTAGGCTTAAGAAATTTATATTTATTTTCGGTGCTTTGGTTAGGAGTGAAACAAAAATGCCACCTTCATTGCAGAGCATAATTTTCTGTCTTGGTTTTTCTGAGTTAAACAGTTTTTCATATTACAGCTTCCTAGTATCATTTGTATCATTTTTCTACATCTCTAGTCTACACTTATCTTATTTGATTCTGTGACTACTTTGAGATTCTAGAAGAAAAAAATTGGCCCGACAATTCTCAAATTATGATCTGCCAAATGTATGCATTTTTGGTTTGAGGAAGCTGCCAAACAAGGGGTCCCCTTGTTTGCCCAACAGTTCCATGACAGGTTTCATATGTCAGTTGTCAACAACACTGTACTGTTGTCAATCTCAAACTGTAACAAAGTAAAGTGCTTGTTATTGCTTCTTAGTTTAAGATGAAGTGGACACATTAAAGGGTGTAAAGGAAAGAAGGATTTTTCTTCCATGCTCCAACCCAAGTATTCAAGATTCTTCCTTTGAATTCAATGCTGAATGCTCCACAAATATGATTGAAAGGAAGAGGAAGTGAGGAAAGTTTATCTGAATAGTGAGCCCAAGAACACAAATTGTGCAGTGCAGTGGAATACCTGTGCAACCCTTTCAGAGTGGGGATGTGCCAAACAGTTAACAAGTTATGAAGAGGGACCCCTCAAGAGAAGAAGTAATAGCATAGCACTCTCCACTGGGCTTTATCTTCTGATTTAACCATATCACTTGGTCCACCACTACCACTGTCCACCGAAGATACAAGCTCACACTTCTATTCATAATCAGTTAGAATTGAACTTTAAATCTAACTCAATCCCATAACCAATTTGTAAGGTGAGGTTTTGCACTCCACTTATATATATTGTTAATCGGTCTTATCTCTAATCGATATGGAATTTTTAACATAATCTCTTTTGCATCATCACAATCCTTACCTCACCAATCTCAAGGGGACTCAAGGGACATAAAATATTGCTGACATAAAATATCACCTCACCAATCTCAGGGGGACTCAAGCGACATAAAATATCGCTGACATAAAATATCACTAAGAATTCAAGTGTGAGTTTAATTCCAACATTCAGTAAAAATGAGAAATTGAAGTATCACGAATATCAATAAATCTATTGACTTAAAATTTTGGATTGGAAATAATGTCAATATTTTATATGATTGGACTCGATCTCGTTAATCTTGTGTATCGCGTAAAAATCTCCTGTAAACCTAAGAAATAGGAAAGTGCAACACCCTATTCCATCACTCATCAAAGCCAAACAACCCTACGCTGCAGCTCCTGCTTAATACTTCCCTCTGCTTAATAGTTTCAAACATGGCCTCATTTCTCCAACTCAGCACCACTTGCATTACCACATTCACCATTCAAGACTCAATTTCTATGGTTAATGTCAGTAAAAATACTATATTTTGGAAGATTCTGTTTGGTTTCTGTTAAAAGAAGTTATAGGTCTTCGGCCTGTGACCACTTTATGTCACACTCTGCATATTTTACCACTCAGGGTGGTGGTACTTTGTGTATCAGTTTAGAAACCATAATTTTCCTTCTATTTTTTCATACTCCTTTATTGGAGTTTATGAAATAATGTTTCTGTGACAGTATTTTTAGATGAGCATGTTTGCGCCATTAGCATTGGAGAGATTTCAAATATTGTTAATTCAAAAAGAATAAAACAGGACCAAAAGAAAGTTGCAACCATGAAAATATTAATTATTCCTTTTTTCACCTCTACTATTACTTTTCACCTAACCTTTAATTAATTTATATATTTAAAATAAAATAGAAAATCGGCTTTTTTGTATTTAAGGATCTTTTTGACCAAAAAATTGTAAAATAGGATTCGTTGAATTTTTTTTTTGTAAAATTGGGTCAAATCGTTATTGGGGAGGACGACTTTCAAGGTGAAACCATCCTCCCCTAGGCCGGTTTTGCATTTTTTTTTTCAAAAAATAGTGTCGTTATTTCTTATAACGACTTCTACTAAATTGAAAAGTGAAGTCGTACTGTAGCATGACGACTTCACTTTTCATTTCTTTTTTTTTAAACTTCTCAGTTTTAATTTTTTTTTTAGTTTTTCACTTTTCATTATTTTTTTTTTAAATATTTCAATTATTTTTTTCCTTTTTTTAATTGAACTGTTTTGATTATTTTTAGTTTCATTTTTGATTATATTTTTTTAATTTTCAGTTTTCGTTATTTTTTTTTAATTTATAAGTTATCAATGTTTTTTAAATTTATAAGTTATTTGTTTTTTTAAAATATATTAATTTAAAGTTAAATTTTATTCTATTAAATTTTTTACTGTTTATTTTTCCAATAAATTTAAATTAAAAAAATAATGAAAATTCATATATTATGAAAAAAAATAATAAAACAAAAACAAAAAAAACAAACAAAAAAATTTTGGAAAAGTGAAGTCGTTATGCATAACGACGACTTCACTTATTTTAAAACCAAAATCGTTATAGTATAGTACGACATCATTTTTGAAAAAAAAAATAAAGAAACCGGTCAGGGGGAGGACGACTTCACCTCCGATGTCGTCCTCTTCCCTGACGACTTGACCCATTTTCGCAAAAAAAAAAAATAAACGAATCCATTTATACAAATTCGACTTCTAACAGACCCCAAAATAAAAAAAGCCTAGAAAATCTAATAAATAGTTTATTAAAGAGTTATTGAACTTTTTTGGTATATTTAAAACAACCTTAGAAAGGAAAAAGGTGTAATCAGTTTTGTTGGCGTAAACAATAATTCAAACAAACAATCTCAAATCCATCTAGTTAATATATATCAAGGTATGAAAATGTTATTTCAACAATTTAGATCCCTACAACTTTCTCTTTGTTTAGTGACGTTTCATCTTTTTTAAGATTGATTTAATTATAATGACTGTGGACTTTTTTTGTTTTTGTTTTTGTAATATTGTCTGGTACACGTTACTTTAGTTTCTTAACACTCATTACAAATAAACAATCTTATCCAATATTTATTTTATGGTTAATTATAAACTTAAATGTTATTATTATATTTATGTTACAATCACTTTTTTTTTGTGAACATGACATGATTCCAAAGCTGAGAGCCACAGATAAATATGTGGTAATAAAATATCATTTTAGTGTTATTTAAAAATGTGTTAGGAATGGTTATCTAAGATCTTTAGTTTAAGATTTATGTTTTTTAACAAATCTTTCCATATAAATATACTGACATGATACAGAACATAAAATTATAGGCTATAAAAACCCTAAACCCTAAAGAGAATGGTGTAAAATATAACAGAAAATCGATTAAAGTAGTTTAAACATGTGTAAAGAAGGTTCAATAGTAGACTAAATGGTTCAGTCTTAGAAAAAGAATGAGAGAGACAAGGATGGATACGAGAGAAAGTGATAAAAAGAATTTCACGTCAATAACATTGTTAATATATGGCATCATAGTAAGTATATGATAAAGGTTCATAAAATGTTGAGGTTGTTGTCCTTGATTTTTGTCTAATTAAGGCACTACAAAGTGGAGCCAAAACATTAAGCACAACTGAAATTCGGCTGAAGAAAAAAATGCTTATCATCTCTTTCCATTTCCAAGTACTTTTGGCTTTAATGAGTGGTAACAACCAGATATGACTATCTCGGCAGAAGGAATCAATTGACCATGAAATAAAGGAAAAAAAGAAAACGATGAAAAGCATCAAAGCCAATATATTAGCACTCCAGTCATAAAACAACATGGTACACGGTAACAAACAACATATGGCCCCATCTATGCAGGCACTTGTACACATCTCATATGATGAAGAATCACATCATAAATCAATTTGTTGGGAAAAACCTTCCATCAATAGCAGTCTCACTCAGCATCTGGATAATCACCTAATTGCTTCATCTGCCAGCTCTCATGAGGGGCAACATGTTGGTGCGAAGGAGTGTAATGCTGCAAAAATGATTCAACGTTAACACAGTTCTTTCATTGCACCTAAGAAAATAAGACAAAACAGAGAGAAGAGGAAACAAGGACTCTTTGAAATCATTAACTTTTATGATCATGTTCAGAGTTTAAGACAATTGCCACATATGCAGCAAAGTCCTAAATGATAACAATTACCCAACAAAGTACTTAAGACACCAAAGTCCACCTTGACAACTGTCACACAAATTAAAGAATAAGACCTCTATTCTATTCTCACAACTCACAAGTCCAAGTAATAATAAGTCATCAAAAGAGTCTTATGGTTATGTTCATGCTTTATTTTAAACCTCAGATAGCAGCAGCCATTGAACTAAGCAATTGACAACATAATATTACCACTTTTTTTTTATAATGATAGATTTGAAAACACAAATATTTTTAAGAGGGTAAAGGGGAAATTGCTGATTGGAATTAGACCTCCATCTTCATCATAAGTTCTTTAGCAGAAGTAGCAGAGACAACAATATTCCGTGCACCAGGCTTAATGAAGCCTTCTTTAACACCATTGTCAAATAATGCAAGCAAACAGTTATAGTAACCGTCAACATTCAGCAGACCAACCTGTGGAGGAGGATGATTTTGAGAGTTAGCATTTGATTGTTACATTAAAGATTTTGAACTACACAGTAAAAATACTGTTACCGGTTTTCTATGAATTCCAAGTTGGGCCCAAGTTATCATCTCCAACAGCTCCTCCATGGTTCCATATCCTCCTAATTATAAGGACAATGAGAGTCCATACTACATAATCAATACAACAATCCAAAACACCAAGAATACAAACAAATCCCGTACAATTAAGAACCATTTAATGACATTCACATGTCCAAGACACGTAATCATCAATTATTTTTTCAAAATTATTTGAGAGCCGTTGAGGTAACTACCAGGGAGAGCAACAAATGCATCAGCTTCTTGAGCCATTGCAGCTTTACGCTCATGCATATCTGAAACAATTCTTACTTCTCCTACTGTTTCACCAGATATCTGTCAAAATTGCAATAATTCATTCATCATATTTTCTCCTTCAAAAGCATCTATACATTTTTCCATTTTCCATGGCCAAGGGGTGGCCATTAATTATAAATAAAACACCAAATATCAATCCTGTTACCGTTTAAGTTATACTCCAATGCATTGGTGGTAATGAAATAACCAAAACACTAAATCCCAGAAATAAATAAACCAATTGATTAAAGTAACTGCACAGAAAAATGAGAAGGTGGTGATGTGGAAGGACAAATACCTCGTGAGGCATGAGAGCTTTTGGAATGATCCTGTACGTGGAGTGAAGGTAAAATTGAAGAAGAAACAAACAAATGATGAGACAATGTGATCAATTATCAGTGAGACTAAAAAGTAATTTTCTTTTTTCTTTATGCACATACCCCAGGACATGGCAGCCCCCATCATACACTCTCTGAGATATCAAGCCCATCAACCCAACACTGCCCCCACCATACACCAAGCCTATGTTCCTCTTTACCTGTAATTCACACCGTAAGATGAAAATGAAAAAAATAAAAATAAAGAAAATGATGATGAAGAATTATTCATTCTGCTTGTCCAGTCCACAGAAATGCATTCATACAAAATTGTGAAGCCTACCACAAAAAAAGAAGAAGAAGAAAGACTCAGCCCACAAAAAATAAAGAGGCTTCTTTCAGAGACCTAACAAATTCATCAGCAAGCATCATCACAGAAAACAAGAGCTTATTTACGTAGAGATCAGTTATGCATAACAGAATACATCAGAAGTGAACAAGAGGAGGTGCTCTGCGACCATATAAAATCCTTTCTTACTTTCTTATTAACAAATGTTTATAGACAAAGAAAATAATATGCAAGATAGTGAAAGAATGATGCAAAAGAAAACCACAAACCAATTCATTGCCCAATTGAATCGCAGCGTCGCTGAAGATTTGTCGGTTGCCAGAGTTGCTGCCACAGAAGACACACACGGTCTTGAACTTGCTTTTGGAGTACCCTTCCTCCATTCAAAATCGATGCTTTCTTTGCTGATTTTCAATTCAAACCAAAACCATTCATCGAAAGAACAAAGAACAAAGAAAAGAAAAGAAAAAGGAAAGCCTTAACGCGGATCAAGATTATGTGTTGTGCTTTACTACTTTAATACTTTATTAAGCAATGAAGAAAAGCCAGAAACTTTCTTTGAAGGGATGATCCTAAATAGACAAATAGAGCATGTAAGAGAAATCGATGAGACGGGAGACTCATTTTTGTTGAGCAAAGGACGCCCACCCCACAACATGCTCTTATTTCTTTTCCAATCCTACGTCTTTTTGTCGGCTTTCTAAACTTTAATACACAGTATTACTGTTAATTCACACTGCGATAATAACCAATTTTAGGGTTCCATTAATTAACCCACATACTTAATTCCAATCAATTCACTAATTTTAGTTTTATCAGTGCAAGTATCTTCTCCTAAAAGGAGTTAAAATTGACTCGTCTGAAGAAATTCTTAAGTTGAGATTAACGTCTCTTCTACGTGTTCTTCTTCCGTACACGCAATTATATATTAATGTCAAATAAGATTCCATGGATAACGATATTAAAAGAAGTAGTCGAATTTTCACTGAAATGATAGGAAAAAAAAGGATGAAATGATCCTCGGTGAGGTGCAAAACATTTCGATCATGTCAACTATACTCTTTGTTCAAGAATTTTTAGTAAGTTCAAAAGTTTTAACAGTGACAAGTGGTCTTTAATTAATAGTTCCTCAGTCAAATTATTATTCAACCATGTTGATACGTGGTTTTTGAGAATTCTGTTTCCTTTACAAAAATTAATTTTTTTTTTGGTTTTATTGTAAAAAGGTGAATTTTTGTTTGGATGTGATTTTTTTTTTATTGTTATTTTTTACCAGGACTGGTGTGTGACAAAGAAAAGGGTAGGATGAGAAATTGGAAGTTTAGAAAATCCAAGTAAGATTTTCCAACAAAAAAAAAGGGTCAAATCAAATTAGTGTAGATAAACAAATATGGCACCAGAAAGGGCTAAAAAGGTATACAAACATCTATCATTCTTTTGTGACAAAACATTTACTATCGTTGGTGAGGTATCGAATAAATTTCATCTTCTCGTATGTTAGCTATTCCAGACTCCAAGGAGATGCCTTTATATTTTATGGACCACAAATAAGAGTCGGTTTTATTTTTGTTACTAAAGACAGGGCCATGAGTGGAATTGAATTGGTTGAAGAAGAAGAATGTTGAATTTTGGTAGTTTTTCTGGATTCAAGAAGAATTAGATCCTTAAAAGCTTAGGAGTTACATAATGTATTATGGCTTAAGGCGTTTAGAATTGGTTAAGGAAATTGAAGATGTGTGTGACCTACCATTGAAAAGAAAAATAGGTTTATTGGATTGGTTGGTGAGGAAAGTGGAGGAGCGTGTGCGTGTGGCATGGGAATATGTGATGGAGCAGTAGGCACTACAAAAGGGAGAAAGAAGAGGAAACATCCAAAAATGAACATCATATGATGTCTCGGTGACAGTGTCCTCCAAATGGACCACCACGCTTTTTGCCTCAAACCTCCATTTCTACCATTTATATTTTCTCACCTGCTTTTCAACAAATCTTCTTCGTTAACCAATCTTCTTTGTTTTATAACAATACTTTTTATCTTCCCACACTTTTGTTTTATGAATACAAATATACGTTTAAGTTTATGGTAAGTTTGGATATATATTTAAATTTTTGTGATTTTTTAAAGATTTAAAGATTTATATTTTTAAATAAATATTTATTGTTTAATTTTCTTACTCAAGGTGTGACAGTTATTTTAACTTATTCTTGTATTTAATAGTTGTTATATGTTATTTTATAGGGTCTAATTACTCGGATCATACCTATTTTGATTTGAAAATTTCAAAATGGTACCCACTTTGAACCTTGTCTCAATTTAATACCTAATTTTGATTATTGCATCAATGTAGTACTCTCCGTTAAGTCTTCACAAACGTCGTTAACTACCTTGCCACGTGTCAGTATCTGGATTTTTTAATTTTTAAAATTTTTTTTAAAATTTTATTTTATTTTTTAATTTTTTTTAAAAAACAAAATTTGCCACGTGTCAAATCCTTGGTGTGACACGTGGCATTGTCAGTGACACATGGCATTGTCAGTGACACGTGGCAAGGTATTGTCACGTGTCAAGGTACTTGGCAAGTGTTATTGTCTTCATTTCAACTTAGTCTCCACATGTGTCTATTTGTTTCAATTTAGTACACATATATGTTTATTTTGTTTTAATTTAGTACCTAATTTATTTGATTGAATTTTATTCAAATATATTTTTTTTAAATGGAGAAATATTGTATCTCTTTTAAAACAAAATTTATTATTTATATAAATGTTATATTGATATTTGTTACTAAAAATGAGTTATAAAATTAAGTATTGAAATTTAT
>Ga0214545_1002589_pt1 | contig 34862 bp, 16 predicted proteins | sample CNSS4metaG_FD_160064 | JGI IMG/M metagenome (GOLD analysis project Ga0214545, IMG submission 160064) | Root nodule microbial communities from cowpea collected in UCLA plant growth center, Los Angeles, California, USA - CNSS4 | ecosystem: Host-associated > Plants > Roots > Nodule | place: USA...
AACGTTCCAACGTTCCAATGTATTGATATAATATTAAATTATATAAGTAATATACAATTTCAAAATAAAATAGTAATACATGTGTTAAGTATGTGATAATATAGAATAATTGTATGAGATGACATAGCCGTAAAAATACCAAGACTCTAATGAATATCACAACACAAAAAGTTAGACGTTGGATATTTTAACATAAAATGTCATTAAAGTTTGATATTATTAAGGTTCGCTTTTTAAATTTAATCGGCCTACCTGATGAAACAATCTTAGGTATGAAATGAAATACTTAAAGAGGCGCTTTTATTTTACTAAATAGAAAATTTAGTATATGTAGTTTTTGTAACATATGTGGTGGTGAATCTTGAATTATGACAATATGATACTTGGATTCAACCTATACAATGACAAATATTCTGGATCGCAGAAAATACGTGGAACCTTCAGCTTTTATTTTCCATTTATTATTGATGGAACAAATTAGAAGGAGTACAAGATAAATATATAAAAAGTAGTAACAATACACAAGTTATTTTATTGAAGAAGAACAGATGAGAAGGAGAATAAAATATGGATTTTTAATTCAAGAAAAGAATAAAAAAAGAAAGATATCGTTAATTTTGTTTTATTGTTTTTACTATTATCATTAATATTGTTTACTATCAATAACACTTTTATTATTATCCCTATTTATTGACTTGTTTATTTATTATTAAATTTTTTATGATTATTATGATAAAAAAACTGATATTTTATAACAAAAAGAACAAATAACAAAACAGTACCTGTCTATTATGCGCATCTTTTCTTCTCTCAATTAGAATCTATTTGGACGAACTTGTTCATAAGTTCTTTAAAAAAAACAGAGAGGTTAATTTATAAGTTAAAGTTGAATTTTTGTACAAACAAATTTAAAAGAACTTTATTCACTTAAAAAAAATTAAATAGAAACCAATTTTAAAGACAAAAAAATATTAAATCAACTAATATAAATACTAAATTAAAAATTAAAAATTATAGGTGTCACTAATATATTGAGTGACTAATCTACTGATAACCAAAATCTTAGTAGTTAATAATAGTAATTAATTTAGAACCTAATTAATGACTAATTATGATTTTTTATTTATGATAATGCTTATTTTAGATATTAATATTTTAGTTTATAAATTAATTAATATTTTAGTTGTTATTTAAATATTTTTTTTGAGTGTCTCTTATAATTATGTACAAATGTTATTCCCACAAGTAAAAGAATAAGAAAGCAGTTACTAAAGAAAACAAATAATAACTGTAAAGGACAAGCGATAGTATAAATTAAAATAAAGTTTTTCTTCTGTAGGGGAGGTATTATATTGTACAGAGTTTTGGAGCCTTGATTTAAAGTTAAAGACATGAGCCAGGGTATAATAATTATTTTTTACTAAAGTTGTTAGAATTCATAATATATAAGAGATACATTAGAAGACAGTCGAATTGTTAGATTTTATTTTCAATTATCAAAAAATGTATTGATAATAACTCATTTATAAGACATCTAAATTATATTTTAAATATATTAAATACATGAATAATGATAAAATAGTTATTCTTCATTAAAGTTGTTGCTGTTCATAATATATAAGAGATAGATTAGAGAAGTTGTCGTAGCTCATAATATATAAGAGATAGATTAGAGAATAGTCCAACTTTTATATTTTGTCTTTTAGATATAATTTCTTATTGATGATAATAATTTCATAATATATCAGTTATATTTCGACTATATTATATACATATAGAAGTTTCAAGCTTGGAATATGAAAAAAAAATCTTGTTAAAATAAGTGAATTATTTGTTTAAACTTTAAGAAATTTCTAAATGACTTAAATATAATTCATTGTTGTGGTTAATTTTTTTTATTAAGTGAGCTATATGGTTCTTATATAAATTTAATAAGACTTGAATCCAATTTACATAAGATATTAAGATCATCTCCAACCCAAAATCTTAAAGGTAATGGGCTTTCTTTCTTCTAAGATATTATTTTTTATGGTTCTCAATTGAGCATTCACTAAAGTCCCACATTGAGTAATGTGAAGAAGAAAGCAGCATAAAAGTATTATAAAAGTAAAGAGTTGGTTTTGGAGTTGTCACCACAACTCAATAGGTCTCTTGGGTACACAGTTTGCAACTTTCACCAGAAACATTGCACTATAAAGGGTTTGCAGTTTTAGTCCATAAAAAATTGTATGAAGGTTTGCAATTTTTGTCAGAAAAATTGCACTTGGTTTATAATACCTCTTGTCGAATCATGTTAAATTTTCTGTGTGTTTTTATTTATATTTTTCTGCTCTTATTTGTGGATGTACTTCTGCTTGAAGAAATTATTATTTTTAGTGCGTGATTTTCCAACCATTTTCTCATCTCCACCAATGTGAAAATTAGTGTCTCACATTTGAATTCACAACTATCTCTCTTCTATCACACAATAATGGGATACACTTGTTTGAAATCCCTATCTTTCGATACAAGAAATCATCACATCTAAGATTCTTCACCCATATTGTATTCGTTTGAGCTAGTCAATAAGACGAGCAATCAACTTTGATATCACTTATAGGTATTTCAAGGAGAGAGATTTGTAAGACTCCTAAGATGCATGTTGTATACATATAAAACAAATGAAAAAATAATAAAATTTATGGGTAGTAGACATTATGTATAAGGTGGAGTAGACGACTACTGTTGGAATATTGGGAGAGTAAACAATTATTATTAAAAATGTGAGCATTAGACAACTATTGTGAAAGGAGTAAACGACTAAGGGAGTAGACAACTCTTGCTAATAGATGACTCTAGTAGTTAAAAGAGTAAACGATGTGAATATTAGATGACTGAGGAGTAGACGATATAAGCATAAGGCGATTGTGGAGATATGTGAGCATACGACAACTGGTGAGTAGATGATTTAAGTATTATATGATTGTGGAGTATATGATATGAATGGTAAACGATTGAAAGAATAGACAATACGAGCATTAAACAACTTTAATAATAAAATGACTAGACCTTAAGTGTTAGACAACACTAATGACTAAAAGGAGTAGACAATATAATTTTGAGAGCAAAAATAATTAGAAATAAGAGTATTGTCACAAAAGTTGTTAATTTAAAATTTTAAAAATAATAGATAAAACAAACACTCTTTATATGATGAGACGAAATATATATTTTCTAACTTGTTTATTTCGATGTACGTTTATTGATATTATGTTTTCTCCTTTTCATATTAAATAAATTAATGGTATATTGAATAAATATAAATAAAAGAATATTTTTTGTATTAAAAAGACCAACTCTTAAGAAAAAAAGAATGGAAGGAGTAATATATTTCTTTATTTGACGGGTATTCCTATGTGTATAGTTGTGAAACTACTATTTGAATCACGACGGAAACATGAGAAAGTAAAACTATTCTCAATTTAAACTATTATTCCTACTTAATATAGAAAGTAAAATATTATATAAAATCATAGTTAATTTCCCTATACCCTGTAGGAATTATACAATAAAAGTAAGTAATAAGTAACTAATATTTATTTAAAAAAATTGTTGAAGAATATTTTTAAATTCAAGTCAACATTAACTTTTAATAAGGTATCTTCTTCAAATAATATTTTAAAATACCGTAGTATGGAATTTTCCTTTGTCTAATACATCAATATTACTACCATATGACATTGAGTTAATCTTAAGATGATAAAATGAGTTCATTTTAGATTTGTCCCAATATTGTTGACCTTCCAAATTTAAGCCATCGTGACTTCAGTCAAAAAAATCGAGTTAAAACTTTATGTATCTTCGTTATATTTAGATTGGTAAGTTGATCCATAAAACATAATGACAACCAGATTAATGGATCAACCTATTAAAAAAATAAACATTTCAATTAATTATGTATTTAAAAATACTAAATACAAATATTTATTTTAAATTAAATACATTGCTTTACATTTGAAATAAAAATTTATTTAATTAAAAATAAATTAAATAATTATTAGTAATACATGTATATATAATACAAAAAATATTATTAATAGAAAAAAATGAGTGGATCCTATTAGGATGACAATGGATCAGGTTGGACACAGATAGTGCCAACCCGCAACCTAACCCGTAAAAGAAAAAAATTCACTCACTACCCCTCAATCTACCCATCGGTAGACATGTCAAAGTGAGCCAACCCGGCTCACACGGGTTGGCTCACCACGAGCCGGGTTGAAAATGAATGAACTCAACCTAGCTCACTTTCTGGTGAGCCAGAAATTTTGTAACTTGGCTCAATTTACCACGGGTTGGTGGGTTAAGTGGGTTGAATCACCAACCCACTTAAATTTTTTTTTTAGTATTCAAATATTTAAATAAATTTTTAAGTAACCCATGAGATGACAATCATAGTAAAATCAAGAATCAATGTTTTGATCATGCTCACCACCAATATATGAAGAATTATTTTCAAGAAAGTATCCATTAGTCTAAGAAATCATGGCTAATATTACAAATTTTTTGTTATGCTACTCAACAAAATATAAATAAAAAAACTATACATTTTTTCATGCTGATTTAGAAAAAATTGTTTATAAGACGGTTACTTGAGTAATTTATTATAAAGATTATAGTTAAAGATTAAAGTATCAACATATATATAACTTGACAATCAAATTAATTAAACATTCAAACTATTCAAATATAATTAAGCAACATTCTAGCATTTAAAAATATAAAATCGTGAACAAATATAATAGAAGTAGTAAATAATTATTAAAAAAAATTAAAAGAAAATTTTAAAAAAATTATAAAAAAATTATAAAAAAATGTTAGTGGGTTAAGTGGGCCAACCCACCTTTAACCCAGCTCGAACTCGTTTAACCCGTGGGTTAAGTAAGTCGGGTTGAGTTCAACCCACTTTTAAAAAAGTTGAATTTTTCTCAACCCAACCCGGCTCGAACCCGTGGTGAGCTGGGTTGGCTCACGGCTTGAAACCCATTTTGACATCTCTACCCATCGGATACCCACTTAAGAAATACCCACAGATTTTTTTAAAACTCGCGGATATCCATGGATACGTGCATACCCGTGAATATTTAAGAAAGAAAATATTTTATAATTTTTAAAATAAAATTTAATTAAATTTCATAAAAAATTAAAATATAAATTAAATTAAATTAAATATAAATTACATTTTAATTTTAATTAAATTTAACCTAATAAAATATAATTTTAATTAAATTTAACTTAATAAAATATAATTTTAATTTTAATTTTTTTGCGAGTAATGGATACCCATGGTACAAATAGTATAATATCCGCATCTAACCCTTTTATAAGCGAATATTAAAATATCTGTTATCCGTTACTCATGAATATCCAAAAGCATTAATTATCTCCTGCGAATTTTATTCACATTCTCACGAACACAAATATTGTTGTAATCTCTGAATTCGGTGAAGCACATTCTTGACAAGTGAAAAATTAGAAATAAAAGAAAATATCTATACCTACAGGCTACAATTGTATACTAATAAAATATGTAAGAGATCTTAATATATTAAGTATAAATATTTTAACTACTACTTGTTTATGAATGGGTAAATATCATGATACTCAATTAATATATTATTAATAAATTTTATTTAGATATTTTAAAAAAAGTGATTAAATAAAGCTACTGGTGAGTTAAATATTATAATATTTTTTTAAAAATTAATTATATATATTTATACTTTTTTATTTATATCTATGAATTTAAAGTCGCGCTTTAAAAATACTTTTTACACTGTATATATAGTATAACTTATTTAAATTTATTTTTTTATAAAAAATAAATTTATTGGTACTAATATTTTATCATACAAATTTATTTAAATTATGTACATTTTAAATAATTTTATTTAAAACTAAAAATATAAAAATATTTACAAATATTTATGAATATAAAAAAATAGGAATATGAAAAAAATTATAAATTTGTTTTCGTGGTTACATAACAAATAAAAAGAGTTAATAAGAAAGATTTATTTTTTATTTTTAAACCGAATGACAATGGATAAATAATACTCTTATTCAACCCATTCTCTCGATAAAACAAAAATGGGAATGGTCCAAGCAAATTAGTGGATTGAAATCTTCAACTAGCCTGAAAATAAAAATGGATCAAAGTTGGGTTAAGAATCCCTTTTTCTCTTCTGTCCTTGATAATTTTTTCACATCAACAAAATTACTTGTTTGTTTAATATATTGATATAAAATTGTAATATTTATACTAACAAAGTAATATTTGGTCTATACTAAGGAACACTAATCTAAGTCTTCCTTTTCAAGTGTTAACTTAGGAGATGACAAGTTTTGGTTTTGAAATGATGACATGCTATTCAATTTACATGTTTGCGTTGATTTAGAAGATAACAAAATCTGGAAATTTGATTGCATATGTTAAATCATGAGGTTCTTTTGGGAACAAAAACACAAACACAAGATGTGATTTTTACATGTTGTTAGTAGACTTATTCGACTTGACATGCCAAACTAAATTATTTGAAACAAGAAATTATTACATTTTTCTATTATTTACTTTATTTGGTTCGTGATAATTAATTCGTGTCACTTCTAATGAGATAAGACTTTAAATTAAAGAAACATCGTACCCAATGGAATTTGGTTGGCTGAAAAAGTTTTAGAACAAAGCACCGAAAAGGAAAAAAATAAAATAAAATGAAAGAGTAGTTATACTTCTATATTCTCTAAACCTTTGTTTAAGGTTATAATAACATGAGCTTGATGTGTTATTAAGGTTTGTTTTTCTCTTTTTTGGGCTTTTGATCTAATGAAGGTTGTGATGGTTTTGTGACTAATTATAGGTTTGGTGAGAATGAATTATGAGCTTCTGAATCATTTGAAGTGGTACTATTGAGCTTGATTAATTTTAGTTTATACTTAATGATTTGAAAGACTGAGTATGAATATACTTGTCTATAATTATTCCAATTAAGTAATAATTTTAAACTCATGTTTTAGATATACAAATAGGTTAAATATTAAAAATAAAAACTTGTGTATCATTCATAATAATTATATTCAATTTAAACATAATTATTCCTAATAAATATTAATTTATATTATATAACTAAAAAGAATTATCATTTTACACGTTGATTTTATAAGTATGAGTTAAATTTAAACATACATAATATTAAAATTTGTTAATCTTATTGTGTCATCCATAATTAAACTATTTATATATTCCCAGTTTTACACACGAGATATCTATATTTTAGTATAAGTGGGTGTGTTTAAGATTTTTATCTTTAATATTGTATGAATTAAATTTAAACTCACTTCTTAATAAAAAAAATATTATGTATTTAAACTAAAATCAAATAAAAATAAATAAGAAGTGAACTTGAGGTCATTCACTATATTATTAAATAAATGTTTTAAGAATGGAGTTTATAGAGCAATTGATTAATTGCTTCAAATGATTTCATTTTTAAATTACTATTATTGTTCTTGTTTTTTTTTTTAAATTCTGACAGCCCACACAGATTTGGGCTTTCCAAAGTGCATGAACCTATCTAAGAAGGAGCCCACACCAAAACACATCACGTGAAGATATATGAATGTCGTGTTGGTGGTGTGAGGCTGAAAGAATGTACAATTGCATGTTAGCTGTGTGGGGTTATTAGAACACCAAGCGTAGCATTTTTTGATGCTTCTTTTCTCAATGTTGAGGTTCTACAACACTTTTAGATAAACAAATAAAACTTTCATATTACATGTTTGGTTTTATTCTTCAGGACAATAAAAATTCTTTTCGACTTAAAAATTATTTATAAACTAAAATTTAACATAAAATATAGAAAATCTATTTTCACCTCGCAAAGGACAAATTCAGACAACTCATTTAAACATGTTGGAAAATACATGGATCACGATAGAAGTTCAATATTATAATGAAAACGATCTCTCATGAAAATGTCTATAGTTGATAATAATGGTGTTCAATAATGGTGTTCTGTGTTTAAGAAAAACAATTCAAATTAAGGGTGACACCATGTTATAATTATGAACAAGATAGACTAAAACGTACGAGAGACCAACAACATTTGTGTGTTTGAAACTAAGGTTGGAGAGAGGTAAAAGCGTGTCTGCTGATTTTGATAGCAGTGATAAGCAGTAATAGGAGAGAGACAAAAACTGAGACAGCTGATAAGAGAAACATGATGGTGTGAGCCATGATTCCCTTAACTTCATGAGCATACTCTACTGAAGCAAGTGCCAAAGCCGTAAGAGGAAAAGAATAAGCCCACCATGCCACATTGAACTTCTTCATCGACTTCTTAAATAGCATTGGCCTTGAAACCTGTTTGTTCAAAAACAAACAACAAAACTGATTACTAATTTTGTTCTGCTGGCCTAATACAACCAAATCAATTGTCCCTTAAATTGCAAGTTTCAACAATGATAGTCAATTTAGGTACATCAACACCTCAAATAAACAAATCAAGGATGAGGACACTAACGCCATGAAGCGTACACAATTTGACTACATCAGTACAGAGTTTGGACCACCTTTTTGTTGATAGATAAACTTGGATATTCACCTACCTATGCTATATTAAGACATTTTGTTAGGTTTGCAATTTGTCATCTCATGATTTTTTTCCGGTTCACAGAAACTCATCTCACTAACCTATCGTTTGCTGTAATAAGATTTCTGAATCATAAAAAATTTTATTCAAAGTAGAACATTATCTAGAAATAAGACAAATTTATAGTGTATATATAAGTAAAAATCTCATCTTAGAAGCTGAATTTGTAAAGTTGAGTTAGACTTAAAATTTACTTTTTAATATGATATTAGAGTCATGAGTTATAGTTTATCCTAATAAAATGTTTGTTGGGTTTAGTGTTCTACCGGCTATCGGGATTTTATTGGACTACCCATCGATGCTAGTTCCACGATGGAAATGTATATATCTCTGGTGTGTTCGAAGTTCCATTAACTAGAAATAAGATTAATTTACGGTATATACGTAAATACAAATCTTATCTTACAAGTTATTTTTGTAAAATTGAACTAGACTTAACTGATCTATAGTGTGAAATTTCTTTTTTGAAGTTTCAAAATCTAAACATGAAACATAACTTGAAAGTTTAACTTCAAATTACCAGGGACAAGAAGAGGAAGAAGGAGAGGAAGAAGAGCATCTTGCATGTGGTATCAAACTGGCCACAAATGGAGTTCCAAGCCAAGCTTGCCATGCTGGGTGCTGCAAAGAACAAGAAGAACACTGGACGCAGCATTGAAGGGATACTATTGTTCCCTGCTAGTCTCTGATAGAGTGTCACAAAAAGCACCAAGTAATGAACAATACCCAAAGAAAACATGCACAGTGCACTCTCCTTCCAACCCATTTGTGCAGCAGCCTGTGCACCCACCAAGTTCCCAATCACAGACAACTGGCTTGTTGGGTTTGCTCCAACTGACAAAAACCTCTTCCCTTTCGTAAACCACTGCCCATAAATCTTCACATCAAGCATCACCATTGGCACAACAAACACCCACCAAAGTATTTTGAAAAAAAGCGTTCTTGGGGAGAGGAATGGTGATGATTCTAGCAAAATGAGCCAGCAAATCCAGGGGACAAACAGATAATTCACCCCCACATGGTTTAAGAATTCATCCTTAACCCTGTCGAAGTGTAGAACACATTTTAGAATGTAAAGAAAAGAGAGTGTGCCCAGAACGAAGAAAGCCAGGAACCATAGGAGAGTGTGGACAGAAGAGGGTATAGATGAAAATAAACGTCTGAGAGCATGTGCATCTTGGATTGGCTCAATGAGGATCTTCAAGAGAAAAGCTTGGCTTGTCAGAGACAAACTAATCCTGAAGTACCCTGCATGGAATTGTGTCAGAATAGAGCACAAAGATTGGATTTTGGTGCAATTTGACTCGGTTTCTGTGACTGAAACATCTATTGGTAACTCTACATGGGGTTGTGGATGTTGTTTCTCGTTCTCATCCATTTCAACCTTTGTGTGTTGACGTGGGTTTTGAGAACAGAGTGATGTATTTATAGGGTGGCTTAATCACCATGAAACTTTTCAATATTATGCAACTATTTTTTATTAGATTTCAATCTTCAAGAATCAGATTACTACTAAAAACACATTTTCTTTTTCAAGAAAATTGGGTAATATTTTAATTAATCACCAAATACTTTAGTTGATTATTTCCCAAACATTACTTTTCTTTTCTTTTTGAGAATTTAGAACAAATATTTGATCATCAAAATCAAGTACACAATAATTATTTAATCAACAAGATCGGGTTTTTTTTTATCATCCCCGACCTCATAATCAATTGGTAGTTAAAAAGTATGATTGTGATGTCTGTGCGAATGTGAGTGTAGTGAGAATATTGTGATGAAAACGAATGTTGATTATTCTAAAGTTGGTATCGTTTACAGCTAAAGTTTGTGTCATTTACAGCTATACACACTATTGAGGGCATCATTTTTAATAAGACAAATAGTATTTATATTTCTTTTTGTATATGGTCCAAACTATTTTAATACTTCGAATGTGTTATTTTCTTCATTGTCTTTATATACTTTTATGAATTGTTTGGTAAGAGTTAATTAAGGGAGAAAGAGAAAAAATGGTGAGAAAATAAAGAGTTTGATAAATAGCGTTTATAGAAGTTATCCAGATTTTGCTCATATCTTCATGATTGCATATATGCTTCTCCTTTGTTTGAAAAATCTGATTGATAAGTATGGAACAAGTGTTGTCCTTTTGGGTAATAAAAGTTTGATAGAAGTGTCACTTTCTCTGCAGTAGAATTTGAGGTGTCCTTTGGTTGTCATGTATTTTTCCACAGTTTGATTAACCATGAATTATTAGAAGGTCTGATCAAGTACCCTTATAATGTGCATTTGCTTTGAAAGAGTTTTAATGTGGAAGGAGTGTGATTGAGAATTATTGGTCTCTGTGCAATCAATCACCTTCAGGAGTGAATTTAAATGTTCAATAAAAATAAATAGATATAAGAAAGACGGAAATAGATACAATATATAAAAATAAGTAAAAAAGATATTTCCTTTTATAAAAGTTACAAAATCCTTAATATAAAATATACGGGTGTTAGTAACATAGATTGGATCATCATGGGTTAAGCTAAAACTTGACTATTGTTTTATTAAGTCATAAATTTAATAATCAAGACTGACTCACCATCAGTTGGTAGGTTGACTCACTTATAAATATTTTCTTTATAATTTATTTTATATATTTATTGTATTAATAAAGGTGAATTGACTCGATTTATTTTTATAATAGTAGAATCGAAGTGTTCATCTAACTCTTCAAATATGATTATAAAAATAGTAGTTAAATATTAGAGTATCAACGTATATAACTTGACAAATAAATAAATCAAACATGCAAACTATTTAAATATATTGAACAACATTCTAGTATTTAAAAATATCAAATTGTGAACCTATATAATTAGAAGTTGTAAATGTTATAATGGAAAAAAAATTAATAATGTTGTTGTTGGTGGGTTGTGGGTCAACCCACCTTCAACTCAGCTCGAACCCATTTAACCTGTTAGTTAAGTGAGTCGAGTTCAGTTCAACCTACTTTTAAAAAAATTGAATTTTTTACCAAACCGGCTCAAACCCGTGATGAGCCTAGGTTGACTCACGGATTGGAACCCAGTTCTATATAAAAATGACAATATGGGTTAGTCCGTCTCATTTTAGTCCATCTTGTATTTGGTTTACAAAAAGGATATCAAGCCAGTCCTTCCTATTTTGATCCATCTTATTATTTGGTCTACAAAAAGTGAATTGGATCGGTCCATCTCATAAAAAATATGGACTAACTATTTTGGCTCATCCTATATATAACATTAACTTGTAAACTTGTTTACATAAAAATGAGTTATTTTTTAATTTTATTTCTCACTTATAGCATGTAAAATATTAGGGTGTGAGATTTTAAGAATCTTATTTTTATTTAATTAAATTAGTAGAAATGATAAATTTTATAAGTCTATTTATTGATAAAAGTAATATTTATAATTTTTAATTTTAACTACAAATGTGTTAAAAATTTCATAACATATGTATATAGCTAAAACAACATAAACTAAGTTTCAAGTAACTAAAGTTAATTAGTAGAACTGATAAATGATAAAAGATCTTTCAAATTAATTAATGGCAAATCCACGATACTTATATAAGTGGGCACATCATAAGTTATCAACATATTTTGATGCAAATTCACACAATGTGAGCTATGTATACCTGTTTGTCTTGCCGAGTTGTTGGTCTACATGAATTACAAATTGTGTTTGTATTAGCCTAAACGAATCAGCAAACAAAAATATCCGATTAGCCCCCACATTTTTCCTACAAACCTAACCACAAGCATGATCAAAATTATACTTATCTCTTTTAGAATCTCTTTCTTTAATAATTTATGGACTAAAGAGCATCACTTTTTTTTGTTTAATTAATAATTTGATCTATGTTTTCGTTTAAAAATGTCAAGTTAGTCATCCAGTATTTTTTTTAATTTCAATTTAATTTTGATTTAAAAAAATTGATGCAATTTGGTCCTAATTTGTAAAAAATTGATACAATTTTATTTTTTCCGATAAATTTCTTAAAAGGGATTAAAGATTTTTCATAAAAATTAAAATTGTTAATAAAGATAATTTGTTTTATTAATGTATTTAACATAATCTTAATATCAATGTCGATAAAAAAATCAATTATTTGTTTCAAAAAATTTAATAGAAATGACTAAATTGCATGAATTTTCAGACGAGACCAAATCAAGATTTTAAAAAAATACCAAAGACCAACTTGATATTATTTTACGAAAATATAGACAACATGACTAATTAAAACTTACTTTTTTTTATCTTCAGTTTTTAACTCTTTTCTCACGATTTCTTATCTCATTTACCTTTATCAAACAAAAACCCAGTAGAACTTTGTCATTACTAATATTTTGTTTTTCCATTCCTTTTTTTTTTATATCTGTCTTTTTTTATTGCGAGTTTTGTATTATGACTTAAAAGTTATTACAGCATACAGGACTAAAACAAAAAACAATTTGTGTACATAAAAAACAATTCATTAATTATTATTAAATTTAAAAAGCTTCTCAAGGTCTCAAAGTTACATTGAAACGAATGGCAGAATGTGATGTTCCAGGATCATAGTTCACAGTTTCAAGTGTAGCATAACCCCTCAGAAAACCAAACCTCCCAGTTCCAGACACCACCGAAAGCTCTTTATAATGCTCGCGTTGCCGACTCACGCCTTGGATCTGTAACGTGCTTCCACTGAATTCCGCATTCGTAAACACGACCGAAATAATCGCGTTCACATTAGCGCCATCATGGGCTGACACTACCAGCAGCCCCTGGGCCCGGCCCACTTGAGTAGACAGTGGACTTGGGCCCACGGTGACAGGGTCGTCCATTGCAATTATGGTTCCGAATTGGTCGAAGGTCCAATCCCTTCCGGGGAGCCCAATGATTGGGGTGACGGTTGCACCGGACCCTTTCACTGTGTCTTGAAGGTAGAAAGTCAAAGTTGTTTGACCACCGGGTTGAGCATTAGCTTGGTAAAGCATTGTGGTGGATATGAAAAGGAGTAGTGACAAAGAGAAGAATTTGGATGGTGCCATTTTATGTTATGAGATGGATTTTTTCGATGCTAAAATGATTACATGATATTTATAGCACTAAACCAGAAATTAGGCTATTAATTTAATGTTAAAGAAAAAAACGGTTCTCACTTTTCATGTGTGAGTGATAGTAATAATAAGATGGTGTAAACAAAGAAGCGCAGAAGAAGCAATAAAGGTTCTTTCTTTTTCTCTTGCCAACTGTTAATGATTCGAAACCGTTTGTTTGTATTGATGTAAGATGAAGAAAATCGTGTTTGAGACAAACTAACGTCTACCACATGAAATATGCTTCAATTCACCTGTTCTTGTAAAGCACAATCGTTGTTCAGATTACGCGCAGGAAAAGATGAAACTTCTTTTAACTCCTCATTTTATAATATAATTTTAATTATGTTACAATATATTAATGATTAATATAAAGAAGACATGATTAATTTTTAATAATTATAATATGTATGGATGAATCTACTAAAGATCATTACTGAGACAGAACATCTATGAGATGTAAGCATATATGTATACAAGGATCTTTATCATTATATAACGCTCAACTTTCTCATTTTATATTAATCGAGATTTAAATTTACTTGTATTTCCAACAATCTCTTTTTTGAAACATCAATATTGAAACATGAGTCTAACTCACACATAAAGCATCAACACCACTTTCTAACCACAAACATTAAGATAATGAATTTATGAATATTTATCCTTATATGATACTCAATTTCCTCAATTTTACTCAATATGAGTTAAACTCACATTTAGATTAACATTATATATTTATTAAAGAAAAAAATTAATATTAACATAAAGTTAACCTTGAAAGAACTTATCATGTGTTTTAAATCTAGAAAGTGAAAAGTAAAGATTTAAAAGACTTTTTTTAATATTAAATGTATAATTAATCTTTGGGTTAAATATGTTTTTAATTATTGAACTTTTGACGCATTTTTTTTTAATTTTGAAAAACCAAAATGTATCAAAGTTTGGAACATAGACCAATTTCACTTTTACCTGAAAGTTGGACCAACAACGTATTTAACCCTCGATCTTTTCTATACCAAATATACATTTGGCAATAATTATTATAGATCAAAACTTTCAATTATTTAAATCATTAATGGAGAAATTAATGAAATTAATTTTTTTTTGTAAGAAACTGAAATTGTTTTTTGGTACTCAAACAAAACTTGTCAATATATGAGATACTAAATTGATTATTTTTTTTACTTTAATTAGTAATTTGATCATTATTAAATTTATAAGTCACTTTCATTTTTATATTTTTATTCACTCATTTGAGTTTTAATATTCATATAAATTTGGTCTCATGTTAACGTGTTTGAAAAGTGTTACTTATCAAGATGAAAAATGAATTTAGATATAAATTTCTCCTCTTTTTCTTAATTTCAGTAATTATATTCGAATTATTAAATTATCACAATTTTGTTCTTAAAAAATTATTTAAGAGATTGAAGAAATAATGTATATTTAAATTATTTTTTACTTTAATTTCAAAATGATGTAACATTATTAAAAGTATTAAAATATGAATATTATCATATTACTTAATTAAGAATAAAAATGAAAAAGCTCCAGTAACATGAATGCTCATTATTATACTAGTTAAAATGGTTGATGTAATATTATTTAGAAGCAAAGAAGCACTAATACACAACCAAATATTCTTAATTTTGATCAAATTTGTAAGGTTATGGTGAAGCGAACGGTGGAGCGTGCAGATACAGGATCATAAGCCACAGTTTGCAAAGCAGCATAGCCTCTGGCAAAACGAAATTGGCCAGTTCCAGACACCACAGATAACGTTCTAACATTCTCATTCTGCCGATTAATCCCTTGCAGCTCCAACGTGCTACCATTGTACTGCCAACTGCTGAACACAACCGAAAGCACCGCGTTCACATTAGTTCCGTCACGAGACGACACCACCAGCATGCCTTGGGCCCGGCCCACTATCGCCGACGATGGGCTTGGGCCCACCGTCACTGGATCATCAACCACAAACATGCTTCCAAATGTGTTGAAGTTCCAATTCCTTCCCTTGATGCCCGCCACTGCTGCAACTGTCGCATTAGGCCCTGTTGTTGTGTCTTGCAGGTAGAACACGTATGTTGTTTGACGGCCCGTGGGTTGTGGGAATTCAGCGTGGGCTTCATAAACCAGTGTGATGAATAATATCATCAGCATTGGAATGGAGAAGGCTGTTGAAACTCGTGCTGCCATTTTCTTTTTGTGGTTTGGATGTGATGTGATGAAAATATTGATGAATTTATAGAAGTGAGAGTATGTTTGGGACACGTTAAAGTTTGGTTGTTTTTATCATTTATGACGATTTAATAATGAAATTATCAATTTCGTACGAGTTTAAAAAAAATTGTATAATTCAAAGTATATAATAAAAAGTCATACAAATATAATACAATTTCAATATCAAAAAGTCGAGTTAACATAACACGGTTTTAATATAAAAAAGTTGTGTTAATATAGCAGGACTTTTATATAAATAAATCGTAATATAGTGACATGACTTCAATATGATTATAATAAAGTTATATCACGTTAACATGATTTTTGTTTTCTTTTATCGACTTTATCTATAATTATTAATAATTATTATTATATTTTTGAGAGGAGATGAATTCAAAATTTCTCTCATTTTATTTTTAAATTCATCAAACTGACCTTATAATTTTTAAATATTAGTGAAAGAGTTCAACCCACACCCTTGTTTTAATTTGTAATTGTTTTAAAACTTGTACTAAATTGGTAATTTTAATGATAAATTGAACCAAATTGTTAGAAAACTCTTGTTGAAGGTCTTCATTGTATGTGGTTTATGTTGGAAAAAAGTTGTTTTTCTATAATGTTTCTTAACTGATAAAGTTTGTCTGTTAGTAAGCTTGCGCGTCACCTATAACGTGAGTAAAAGACTCTGATGAATGAAGTAGAAACAGAAAGTGATTAAGATTTGCATTTGGTATGGAAAAAAAAGTAGAGAAAAAAGAAAGGGGTTACATAAAAGGTGGCAGTTTAAAAGGGTGTTTTGCAAACGGTTTTTAACGTTGATTGAGTGTGATGATGAGGTTCAACTAAATCGACCGTTTCTCTTGTTTGGCATGCCAATATCATCTTAGCTTGAAGTAGCTGTCAGTGATTTCTTGAAGGAACCGTTTTTGACTAGGTTATAAAAGTGAAAATAAAAGGAGTAATATATAAAAGAGAAAATATAAAGATTCATTTTCAAAAATTTTGAATTAAAAATAGGTAAAAGAAAATTAACACAAAACATAACTATTTGACAACGTAACGTATTGTAAGGATAAAATAATACAGAAATAATAAAATTTTGTATTTATAAAAAAGTATAAAATAATAAAATATAGCATCAAATATCTCTACAAAATTTTTGAATATCAAAGCATCTTTATCTTTAAAAATAAGTTTAATTATTCGTGTAGTCTTCATGAAAAGTTTTAACAATACAGTTTTTTTTTTTCAATTATGTTCTAGTTTTTTATAACTTAACTCAATTAAATTTTTTAAAAGAAATATAATCGATATTAATAACATGTGTCAATTCGTGATTTATTTATTTTAATAAAATTTTGTTTTGTTCACGTGTTAAGTTTCATGATGTGATATTTAATAGTGTCACTTGATAGACACAACAATGTCACTGACATTGTCGGTGTTAAGTGTAAAGTATTATTGTATTTTATTTAATTTAATTTTTATATATGTTTCTTTAATTCAATTCATTCTAATTTTCTTTTTTTTTTTTAAATTAAGTGATATTGTCCTTCTCCAAATTGGAATCAAGTTTATTATTTGTATAAATGTTATTTTGATATTTTTATTAGAAATGACATTTTAACATATTACATCATTGTATGTTATTAATCCATGTTTTGTTAATCCATATTTTTTATAACATTAAAACTAATTGAGTATAAAAATTTTACAAAAAGTCTAAGTATTTAAAACTTATATATTATTAATCCTTGTTTTTTTAGATTAAAATTAATTAATAACATTTACATAAATAATAAATTTTAATATAAATATCAATATAACATTTATACAAAGAAAAACAACATTGTTTTAGTTTGAAACAAAATGATACGTGGCATTATCCTGTCACGTGCACACCACAGGATTTAACACGCGAACAACAAATTTTTTTACAAAAATAAAAAATTAAAAAAATAAATCACAAATTAATACATAACATGTCGTTAACCTGGTTTATAATTTGTTTAAAAAGATATAATTGAAACAATTTTTCAAAAATTAAAATTCAATTGAAACAAAATAATTAGAGCTGTCAAAATAGGTTATAACCCGCGAGCCAACTCGGCTCACGACAAGTTCGGGCTGGGTTGAGTTGAAATTATTTTACAAATTTCAATACGGGTTGATTTTTGACCCAGCTCATTTAGAACCCGGCTCACCTAGGTTGAACCAGTGGTGAGTCGGGTTGGCTCATCAACTTGTAGATAAAAGGGTCACACAAGTATTTTTTTATTAAATTAGTCTTTACATTTGGATCATGTTAAGTTGTTTTATTTAGTTAACACAAATAATTTGTATTTGTTTAATTTTGGTTTGTATTTGGATTGTATTAAAGTTTATTTAGATTTTAATTAGAATTATAATTTAGTTTTGACCGTACAAAAATAATAAAATTGTATTTTTTTTAATTAAGTGAACCCGTGAGCTAATCCGTGAGTCAACCCGTTTAACCCGCTAATCTGTGGTGGGCCGGGTTGGGTTCAAATTTTTTTGACTCGCTAATAAATGAGCCAGGTTGGGTTGGCTCACTAAATAATCAACCCGTGATGAGTCGAACTAGGTCGGACAAAATTACTTATTTTGAATATTCTAAAAATAATAGATAGAGACAAACTTTCTAACCAAAGTAGACCAAACGAATAATTATCCCTTAAAAAAATAACATTTTTATCTCGTATTTAATTAGGATACGAGTATGCCACAATAACCCAACAATATAGTTTAAGAAAAAAAAAATCCCAATATTCCTTCTCAGGTTCTGTACTCAAAGCAAACATATCTTTGATAGACTTAAAATAATTATTCACTAAAAGTTTTTCAATTATTAAGATTTTTTATTTTTTTAATTACTAAAAACTAAGATTAAATATAAATTTCATCTATGAATTACCTTTAAAAATTATATTTCATTTTAAACTAAATTATATATTTATTCTATTTTTATATTTTATAAAAATCACATAAAATATTTTTTTAGTAATTAATAAAAAGAGTGTTTTATACGTGACAAATAAACTACTTACCGTTTACTCGAAGAATATTTTATTTAACTTTCATGAAATACATAATCAAAATAGTTATATGTATTAAGAATCAAACATATTTTTTTAAAATAGTTTGAAAATATAATTTTTTATATACCTTTAACATTTAAATGGTTATTCTAAAATTTTAAAATTCTAAAATCTTACTTTAATATATATAAAACCTGCTTTTTTTTTTATTTAAGTTTCGAACTAATTTCTAATAACTGTACACTTATCCTCTTCATTTTTTTAATCCTAATATTGTTATTATTATCACCACTTTTTACTACAGTGCTTTGACCAGAGCTATTGTCACTTATTTACTGCTATAATAAGTGTTTGTTATACTTCTTCATAAGATCGTTAATTCCAACTATTATTAAGCGTAATTACTTCCACTGTTATCTTTATCATACTATTTATTGTAATTATATTACACTTCAACCATTTCCCTCTCGTCACCACCTCTATCACCCAAAAGATTAATTTATCAAGTCTTAAAATTAATTACAAATCATAAAAACTATATTCCAAGCACCATGGACATAAATTTTGGGTTTGTGTTTTCATACACCATCAAGAAGCAACCATGAATCAACATGAGTTTATTATAAGAAATCAAAATATGGTGAAAATCACTGGAAATTTAGAGTCAAAGAAATGGTGGAGTGTGCATTTTGGGGGTCATAGAATGCAGTCTGAAATGCAGCATAACCCTTTACAAATCGAAATTTGCCAGTTCCAGACACTACAGAGAGTTCTCTGTTCTTCTCACGTTGACGACTAACGCCTTGGATCTCTATGCTGCTACCACTGTACTGAAAGTTCGTAAACACAATCGAAAGGGAAACAAACACATTGGCCCCATCGTGGGCCGACACTACAAGCAGGCCTTGGGCCCGGCCCACTACAGAGGAGAATGGGTTTGGGCTCACCATGACAGGGTCGTCCACTGCAAATACGGTTCCGAATTGGTTGAAGGACCAGTCTTTTCCGGTGAGGCCAATGATCGGAGAAACGGTTGCGTTGGGTCCTTTTGTTGTTTCTTGGAGATACAAAACCATGGTTTTTGGAAGAGCCTCTTCGGCTTCTGTTACGTAAAGCACTGTTGTGGAAAGCAAGAGTATTGAGAAGGAGAAGAATTTGGATGATGCCATTTCTTTTGTTGTTACTGATGTTTGAGATGAATTTGAAGTGTGAAGTTTCACGGGATTTATAGCACTAAGTTAAAAATTACGTTTGAAGAATAGGCTATATTTGTTTAATGTTTATGTGAGTCAAAGTTAATGGTAGTAATAAAAAAGAGGGTAAAAACAGCATCAGAGGCTATGTTTTTCTTGTTAAACGTATGTGAGGAATCAACATCTATCACGTGAAATGAAATGTGGTTGGGTTTAGTAGTAACCGTAAAACGTAATGATTGTGAGAAGCATTTGTAAGACCGTGCTTCATTCCCTTTTCACGTTTGTGGTTTTAGAAACGGGTTTCTTTCTTTAAAAAAAACAAAACAGTTTCTACAACAAATATTCATTCAACATCAGTTAGCTTTCCATCTCCAAAATCACTTTTGAAAAAGATTGCTTAAAAGTAAACCAAAAATTTAGATAGTTCAGGATGTTTTAAAATTTTAACAGAATGGTAAAGCCGATGGACAAATTATCTCTGTTTTCGGACAAGTGTGTTTTTCCTACTAAAACTAGAACAAATGGGTGAAAACGTGTTTATCTTTTTAAAGTTATGATTTTGGCCAAAAGCATATATATATATATATATATATATATATATATATATATATATATATATATATATATATATATATATGTTATTGATATTGAATAACGAAAAGAAATTTTTATGAAAATTATAACAGAAATTATAATGAGTTACGATAGAAATATTATGTTAAAAAATATATATAATATCACCACATATAATATAATTTTAATGTAAAAGAATTGATATTATATCTAAAAATTTAATTAATAATAACCTCATACTAAAACATCACAAATTTAAAGGTCACAGTGACAACAACGACGACTGGACGTGGTACCTGGCAACAGTAGTAGTGGTTTGCAATAGGAAAAAAAAAAACTAAACACTTGTTTTAGGTTAAAGGAAATTTTATAGAACGCTTCTTTATGCACCTCCAAACTTTATCGAATTATCGAATCTTGAAATCCGGTTATCTCTACATTTTTTTTTCACCGGATTTAAAAGTTTGTTTATATGTGGATCTTTACCGGATTTTAAAATTTAGTTATATGTGGATTTTTTTTTTCTTTTTTGTTTATCAGATTTTGAGATCTGGTGACTATGTGTTGAATTATTTGTTTACCATATTTCGAAATTCGATTATTTATCAAATTTTTTTCACTGAATCCTGAATTCTGATTTTTGTGAGTATTCATCAGATTTGGAAATTCGGTACACTTAGTTGTACACCAAATTTGTAATACCGACAACTACATCCCTTAAAAAAGGTTAACTGGATTTCTTGTTCCGATTCGTATCACATCTTTCAAATATTTTTTCTGTAGGGAACTAAGTACATCTCGACCTCATCTAAGGACGAGTACATTCCGACTTCAACAAGGGGCAGGTATATCTCGATCCAATCCATATATATACTTAGGGTATAAACGTACATCCTAGTACATATAGGCTCAGACATATAGATGTACATGACATGCTCACAGACGTATATCCTAATACATATGGGTTCAGGCATACAGACGTACATCCCAGTATATATGGACTCAGGCATACAGACGTACATCCTAGTACATATGGGCTCTGACATACAGACGTACATGCATACAGACGTACCTTCTAACCCATATGGGCTCATGCATACAAATATACATCCTAGTATATTTGGTCTCAGGTATAAGGCGTACATCGCAAATGGGATATAAGACTGTAAGAATGCATATTCAAGAATAATGATAGCATAAAGGAATGTAACGATAGTTTTGGTTACAATAGGACATTCATAGGGTTTATTAGTATTTACAAAGAGAATAAAAATAGATACAAATGTAATAAAGTCAGGATTAGACTCAGTAATGTAAGAAAGGGTTCAGTGTTCAAGGTAAGAGAACTATCTTTACTTCATCTTTTACTCATCCTTCAACTGGAAGGATTACTAATTTAAGCGTCAAAGTGTGCCTGTAGATACCCATCTTTCAAGAGCATAGTAGTTGTTTAGGGAAAGCTCTGCAAAAGAAGGATGAAGGACTAAAAACTCTTAGAGACAACTTGGTTTCGTACAAGAACAATTTTGATTCGGTTAGTTCTTCTAAATTATGTTATCAGTTTGCTATTATGTAGAGGGTAAATTAGGAAAAAGAAAAAAATTGGAGGTGTAAGAAAAAAAATGGGGATGCAGTAAGAAGCGCACTAAGTTATATTAAATAGTTTTAGTCAGATACAATTTTTAAAATTCAGAAAATTAAGGATGCAATTAGTCCTTTCTCCCACACCGCCGCGGCTGCCATGTGAGAAGCATTTGTAAGACCGTCGTGTGTGGACAAATGGTCATGCTTCATTCTCTTCTCACGTTGTGGTTTCAGAAACAGTTTTCTTTCCTTAAAAGGCAAAGGCAAAACAGTTTCTACAACAATTTTTCATTCAACATCAGTTAGCTTTCCGTCCAAAACCACTTTACTTTCGAAAAAGATTGTTTAAAAAAAAACATCAGAGATAGTTCAATATTTTTTAAAATTTTAATAAAGGACGATGATATTTGATACCGATGGACAAATTATGTAATCCTCTTTTGTCGGACAAGTGTGTTTTTGCAACTAGAACTAGAACAAATGGGTGAAAACTTGTTTATCTTTTCAAATCAAAATTCTGATTTTTATCCAAAAGCCTATAATTATGCAATTCCGGTTTTTGTTTTATAGAACAATTTTAGTGGACAATAAGATAGAACAGATAGCCATGATTTAATGTACTAAATTTTATAAATAGAAAAGAATAGCAATGTAAACAAGACACTATGCACTGAAGGTAGATTCATGACTCTTAGAACCATAACGTTATCTAATTCAATTCACCTGCGGTGATTTTCCAAGTTATGAATATAACAACTCAAAACTCAACTTAGGCAATAAATATCCGTTCCTTTATGATCATCTTACCATTATGAAGAATATGGTTATAGGGTAATAAATTCATACATAATATGTGAGCTGCTTAAAGTGCAGCAAGTTCACTCAATCCAGGGTTAATCTGTTTCAAACACTTAGTATATACAAATGTGACCTCATTAAGAAAGTATGAAGCATTCAAACTGGAGTTAAACACAAAGGATAGAGTTGTATTTTAGATATTTCAACAAAATCACATATTGTTTTTATTATCAGGATTGCAAAGAGCTCTGCTCAAGGGACTGCAACTGACTCCGAAGACTCTGATTGTCTTCCAAGAGGCGATCATATTCCATAAGGAAACCCTCCGACTGCTTTTTATGAGCTTCTACTTCAGTTTCCAAAGACTTAGCCGCATGTCCTTTTGCCTCACATTCAGATTCCAGTTTCTTAATTTTGGACTTTAATGTGGCAATCTCTTCAGTCAATGTTTTCAGTTCCTCTGTATGGCCATTTTTGCCATCTTCAAAACTTCGGCTTTGTTTCTTAATGGCTTCCATGGTCTTCCTCAGTAAACGAAGCTCTCTTATGTAGTGGTGCAATCTATCAATCATCAGAGAGAGGAACAGCAAAAACCCTGCACATTTTATAAGCGAAACTATGAATATAAAAGACTACAGTAAACAAAGAAACACCCAACTCACGACACTCATGACACCCAGAAAGCACTTAAAACATACCACACTTGAGAAAATCTAAATATGGCGAATCTTGAAATAGTAGTTCATCGAAAAGCCAAAAATGAAGACTATAACCCAAAAATTGAAACTGGCATATATGATCTAATAAATTGAACTCACTGAGAGTGTAGATAAATAAAATAAAACAATACACCATTACAATTTAACAGTTTTAAAGAAAAATAAAGATGATAATTAACAAGGATATGTATATCGATTTGTAACAAAATGGGTGTCCCGACTGCCACTTTTTTTTTTTTCAACTCTATTATAGTGTGATGTTGTTATTTATACTTAAAGTCTTCAATTTTAGCACCACTAAGTTAAATTTTATAATATTATTCTTTCTCACTATTCAAAAGAATTTTGTCCATCAGTGTTAATCAAGTACTTATTACAAGGTTGTACTTATTTTGTCAGAATCCCTTGATTTAATACTGTAGTTAATATTTTCTTGTACAGTATTAATTACATAATTAGATGATTTAATTACCTTTCATGACTAGGAGGATTAGTAGGCTGACAGTATATTTTATATTTATTGTACAAGATCACTATCCTGAATTGTAAAGATAGATATATCCATCATAAATTAGGATTTCCAGTTATTATATCTATGTATTCTAATTAATAGCAATTGCTCCTTTATGAATAATATCAGAAACAATTTTTCTGACAAGGTATCAACGCTCTAAAATCCTTGGGAGCCTGTGTAATCTCTTGTGCAGCCTGTATTGTCATAGTTCAAACTCAAAAGTGTCTGATACTCAGAAAATTTGACTCACCACAAAGTTCAGCACAGAGGAGATTCTAAAAATAAGGGACTGCTGGATACTTTAACAAAACCTGCAAACTCGGGTAATTTCTCCTTAGCATCTGCAGGTAATATTTTGTTCACTCAACAATACCTTAATTCTTCTAAAGAAGGTGTCTGGGCAGTTGATTCAAGAGCCACAGACTACATGATTCAACCATCTACTGGGTTTATATCTTATAGACCTTGTCCAAGCAACACAAAAATTGCACATGCAGATTGAAACTTTCATTACCGTTGCTGAAGAAGCAGATATTATGATAAACCAGAACCTAATTCTGAAGGATGTTCTGCGTATCTGTCAATTTTATTTCCATTTGCCAGCTTACAATGGATTTACACTGTTTTGTGTTTTTAATCCTACAACCAGCCAATTTTAGGATCAAGGAACAACGAAGGGGATTGGACTTGCTAAGGATGACAACGGGCTTTACCTTCTAGAGGTCACTAATAGGATGCATGGCACTCAGAGCCAAATTCCTTTGTCTTTGATGTCAGAGACGACTGTTTCTAATATAGAAAAAAATTTGGTTATAGCATCTTCTTTTAGGTCATCCATCATTCAACACAGTAGAAATTATGTTTCCTAACTTATTTCAAAAAGTTGACTAGAAAAATGCTATTAAGGTTGAAATGGTTGCTCTAGAAAAGAACAAAACTTGGGAGTTGATGGATCTATTTGATGGAAAAAATCTTGTTAGATGTAGGTGGGTTTTCACAATTAAATACAAGGCAAATGGGACATTAGAAAGGTATAAGACAAGTTTAGTAGTCAAGGGATATATAGTCAAACATATGGGATTGGTTATTTTGAAACTTTTTCATCTAATGAAGAAATGAAAAAGGTTAGAATTTTATTGTCTCTTGCAGTTAACTATGGATGGTGTTTTGCAGCAGTTTGATGTCACAAATGTCTTTCTGCATGACAATCTTGAGGAAGAAATTTACACGGAGGTCCCACCTAGGTTTAAAGCTGAGACCGGAAATGTGTGTAAACTAAGGAAGGCTCTACGGATTGAAACAGTCCTAGAGCATGGTTTGGCATGTTGACTATTGATGAGGACCATGGGGTACAAGCAAAGCCCAGGTGACCATACATTGTTTATGAAGCATTCAGAGTTACTGCACTAATTGCCTAAATAGATGATATAGTTGTGATAGGAAATGACCAGGTAGGACTGAAAGCCTTACAACAATGTTTGATAACAGATTTTAAATTAAGGAGTTAGGCAGATTGAAATACTTCTTGGGCACTCAAGTGCCTCATTCCCATCATGGTAATTTTATCTCACAGCAAAAATATGTATTGGATTTATTGGCTGAAACTGGTAAATTGGAGGAGCAAGAAACAAAATCTTATGATGAGATCAAATGCAGAGGTAGAGTTTAGCACCATGGCCTTGGGGATTTGTGAAATACTGAAGTTAAAGATAAGTTTAAAAGACTTGAAGATTGATGGGAAGAAGCCTATGAGACTGTAATATGATAATAGGTCAGCAATAAATATTGTACATAATCCAATCCAGCATGATAGAACTAAGCATGTTGAAGTAGACAAACACTTCATAAAGGAGAAATTGGATAATGGGACAATATGTACACCATTTGTATCCTCTCAATCAACTTGCAGATATATTGACCAAAGGGCTAACTGGTGCTACATTTCAGTCTATTGAATGGATGATTTCCACTTACCAACTTGAGGAGGAGTGTCATAATCCCTTGATTTATGTTGCAGTTAATATTTCCTTGTACAATTTTAATTACATCATGAGGAGATTCAATTACATTTCAGAATTAGGAGGATTAATAGGCTACCAATATATTTTATATTTATTTTACAAGAACACCGATCCTGAATTATAGGTATAGATTATATCCATCACAAAATAAGGATTTTCAGTTATTATATCTATGTATTCTATTTAAGAGAAATTGCTCCTTTATGAATAATATCAAACAATTTTTTTGACATTATTATCATACACGGATAAAAAAAACTTACTATCATATACAGATATGAGACAAACATAGAAGTAGATCATAAAATTCATGCGTGTTGGTTTCGTTGGGATAAAATGTTTCAAGTATTATTGTGATTGACAGGTGTGCTAGGTGCTCTTGAACTCAATGGAAATTTTTAAGAAACTGCAATAAGATTAGCAATGCTTGTGGTACAGGATGTTGGGCTGGGTGATAATGAACCAACAAGAGCATTTATTATTCCTTCCCCTTGATCCCTTCTATCTCCCTTTGCCTGGTAACCCCCAATCACACCCAAAAAAGCTAGATATGAAGGCTTTTATCTAAAAGCTAGATTTTGACAAAACACAATGAATACTTTAGTTGTCTTATCTAGTGGGAGGAGGCTCCTGTTGATGTTCAAAACACTTACGAAAAGGAAACAAAACAATGCCAATCAAGCTAGTCTTTGACACAATCAAATAATATTACATTAAGTCTTCCACAAAGAAGAAACGGCCACTCACTCTAATGATCTTTAATATAGCATTACATAGCAACAAATGCTCTGATATGATTTATATCACAAACTACAGATTACCACGGTCACCATACCATCACTTCATTCTTCAGATATCTAGTTTGAAAGCACTATCATGAAACAAATAAATAACCCAGCTGGGCAACTAAACCACATCACTTGCATGAATCTTCCCTCTTTTCGTTATGATTTCATCGTAAGAGTAATTTTGCATTCTTTATTATGACTATCCATACCAAATTTTTACTTAACATCTCACAATTCAAATTCAAATAGACAGTTAAAAGTATTATACCTGTCAAATACTCTAAAAATTTCAAGCAATCAATTATATAAGGATAAAGAGGCCAAATGAGTAAGTAATTAAACCTTAAAAAACAACACAACGGAATTTCCAAAAAATTCATCAATCACTGTAACCTCATATATGGATAACAGCACAAAAACCCTCAATCACTCCATCTACAAATCAATTCGAAGCTAAGCAATTAGTCCTCCATAGTACACCTTTGTTCCACAATTGACAAAAATAAATAAATAAATAACTCAAACAATTTAACCTGATCCCACAAACCCTGGAAAAGAGGCGTATGAGTTTAGAAACGAAAGAAAGATTTGTGAGACATACCCATGAGAGAGGCTTCGAGCATGTGCTTGGACATGAGAACTTGGTCGGTGGGGTTGAGTATACCGGCCTCGAGGGTGCGTTGCTGGATCTTGGCCATGCTGTAGAGGCTGGAAGAGAGAACCACAACCAATGTGGCGCCCACGGTGGACACGACGATGGGGCCGCGGCCGCGTTTGACCCGATCGAGGGAAATGATGACCAGTTTTCTGAGAGGGGTCTTGAAAACAAGGGTGAGAATCAGAAGCATTTCGCTGAAAATCGCAGTGTAGAGTAGATGCAACATCTTGTTGGAATCACCTTGGATCACTGGCAGAAGAGACTAGAATTAGGAATAGAAGAGAATAGAAAGGTATGAAAAAGATGAAGAGAAAAAGCGCGTGGATTCAATGAGGGTCTGTGTTGGTCCAATGAGGCGTCACCCCATGCATGTGTTTGGAATTTTCTGTATTCAAAACTTGATTTTTCATTTCAAATGTCAAACGAATACGTGTTAACTCATGCGTGAGCAGTTAGAACTTTCTATTAAAATCTTACATATAAAAGATAAATTAATTAATTATTTACTATAGAATTTAGTTTAAATTTGTATTCACCACGAAGTTAATTATTTTTCTATAATGAAGTACAAAGTATAGAAAATTTTATATAAATGTGTTTGGTTTGAAAAAATTATACTTATTTAGAAATTTAGCTACTCATTCCTTAATCAGTACCTTTTTTGTTTTTGTTTTTATTTCTCATTTAAATGCATTTAGTGTTTTTTCTTTCAGACTAATTTCTTCACGAGAATATTAAAACAATGAAAATAAAAGACTAAATTAATTTTAATAATTAAAATTAAATTATGTATAAGTTGATTTATGAAAAATATCTCATAAAGTAGAACATTTAGTTAAACCAGCTCAAAGTTATAACATAAAAATAATTAATTGTTAAATCACATCTTAAATGTTAAATAATTATAAACTTTAATAATAACTTTTTTTTTAATTTACTTTAAGTAATCATATTCTAGAAAGTTATATAAATCAAATTTCAGGTAAAATTCCTGTAAAAATTTATTCTTCAATATAATTTAAATAGGTATTACTTATTAAACTTAAAAAAATATGAATAATTAAATTAACAATAAATAAGTATAAAAATAAATCAATAAATAAAAAAGAGTGTAGCAATAAAATAATTATCTAAAAAATTGTAGTCATAAACATGATTTAAACATGAAGGTTTTTATTATTATTCAAAAAATAAAATATGTAAAATATAAATTTCATACTAACCGATTCTTTTATAAAGTTGATATAAATAACTTTCTAAAATAAAATTATTAAAAAACTATCTTACCAAACTCATAAAATAATTCTGTATGAATTTCATCTATCAATCTTATTTATAATCTAGATAAAATGTTCTAATTATTATTAATATATATTTACATTTATAGAAAATTTACATTTTAATTTTTAAAAAGCGTTTCTATAAATTCTTATAAAATGTTAGTAGAAATACACCCTTAATAAATAATAATACTATAACCATAATATGTTAGGCTTTGGTCATAAGGTGAGGCATAGAATGAAAGTCATTGGTCAACTGTGACAAAATATAATTAATTATATACCCAAACAGCTGTCTAAATTAGAAAGAGACCACACATGTGACGGGTGAATAAAATTTCCATATATTAAAATAGAAAAATATATTTTGATTTCCTTCGATCAAATATTAATACAGTGAATTGTCAAATACTATTTATTTATTTTAAAGTTATCGATGCTTTTTTAGAAAATAATTTTCTTTCTTTTTATCAATTAATCTTATGGAAGTAATGTTCATAGATATTTCGAATAAAATAATTAAAAATGACGCTTTTCTACTTCAGATATTTCTCAATCGAGGCAAAATAATTTTTATATCCTTAAAAGATAATCGAGACCTAATTTTTTGAATTTAAATAAAAAAATTTGAAAGTGTACGAATTTGAAAATTTTGAGAAATATTAATCCTTGATTGTTAGAACCGAGAAAGAAAAACTTTTATGTTTTGATGATGATTATTTGGACCATAGAAGAATAAAAGTTTGTTGAAATTACAAAAATACCACTGTATCGAAATATGTTTCAGATTTTTTTAACCGAGACTTAAAAGACATTGTAAAGGCCTAAATTTGTATCAGTGATAAGACATTTTATTCTTATGTCAATTATAGTAATTTTTAATTTTTATCAATGTTCCTCGTTAACTATGGTCTACAATGAGAAAAATATTTTCCATAAATCAAATGATACAAATGAAGTTAAGACTTTGTTAGATTCAATTATAAGGTAAATTTGAAGTCTTTATGGAGGATTAAGAGGTTCATCATTCACTACTTTGAGATTAATGCAATTATATTTAGGAGATATAATTTTAATATAGTGTAATAGATTAGGAAAGCAAGAGGTATATTTAACTTCAAGATACATTATCTTTTCATCTCTTTACGCTTCTTTTTGCCCCAAACTCACTCAAACATGTTAAATTTAGAATGAAAGTTCATAATTACAATCTTTGGATGTTTTTATTTTGTAAGTTTAGTAAGAGGTTATATATTATGTTTGAATGTGAGATTAGATTGAAAAAGTGAAGATCATTCTCTATCAAAATATACGGTGTATGTATTTTATATTAGCCAAACATTTCATCAATTGTCATTTGTGCTATGGTTTTAAACATCACAAATGTTAAATTATTTTATAATGAATATCCCTTTTGTTCTATTAGGATTTTAAAATCAATATCTCGGCAAAAATAATCTGTAAACTTTTATGGTGTGTTTGGACGAAACAATTTAAGAGAGTAATTCATTTATTTGGAGAATTTGAATTTTTTTGAAGTAAAATGACTTGTTTGGATGAGGAAATTAAAAGGGAATTGAAATTGAGGAATTTTAAGAAGGTATTTCAAATTACTAAAATAGTAGAATTTGAAATTCACTAAAAAAAATGAAAGAAATTGAAATTTCACATTTTGTAGAATTCCTCATTGTTCAAGATTAGGAGTGTCAATTGAGTCTAGATGACCTAGACAAGCCGACCTGCCCCGATGACCCATACGGGTCGGGCCGGCTAGACAATCAGACGGACTAGGAAGGCCCGATGACACAAACAGAACGGGCCCATTGATAATCAAGGTCGGACGAGTGAGCCCAACTACCAAAGCAGGCTAGGCAGGCCAGACGACCCAAACAGGTCAAACAGGTTGACGACCCACATGGGCCGAAAGGGCCCAAACGGGTCTGACAACCAAGACGGGTCGAACTGGCCCAAGGACCCAAACGGGCTAGGGACCTGATGAACCAAATAATCACGATGATCGAGACGAGCCGAGCTGTCCAAATTTGGCTGAGTTGACCTCGACTAGGGATGTCAACGGGATAGGTAGGGTACAAGTAGTAGCTCCCCTGTACCCGTACCCATATCCGTATGAGTATCTGTTATGCGGGTACCCCCATATTTTTTTAATATCCACGAATATTCATGGGCACTCGCGTGTATTTATAAAAGAAAAATTTAATATTTAATAAAAAAATTTAACCATAAATTCAAATAAAAATAAAATGCATAATATTTATAAATTTCAAACAAAGTGAAAATGATCCATTTAAATAGTGTTGAATGACAATTTACAAATAAATGAAGATTTTTTAAAACCAATTGATAAAAAATAACTCATTCAAAATAAATGTGTTAATGTTTTAATAATTTTCTTTTTTAATCTAAATGAGAGTATAACAGGTATGGGTATCCACAAGTATAGATACTATGATACCCGTACCCGCCTCGTTAACAAGTGGGTATAACAAATACCCGTACCCGTTACCCACAGGTATCCATTTTCTACTTGTTGCGGGTTTTATACATGGATACCCACAAGTACGAATTTTTTTGACATCCATAACCTCAACCGAAATTTGAAAAAATTTGGTTGAGTCTGCACCGGCCAAAATTTGGCCAAATTTGATTGAGTTGGCTCCGACCTAAATTTGGCCAAATTGGACTGAGCTTACGCCGGCCAAAATTTGGTCGAATTTTGTCTAGTCAGCTCGATCGAAATTTGACTAAATTTAATTTTTTTTAGTTGACAATTATATTTGTTAAAGTTAATTTCAAAAATTATATATTAAAATAAATATTATTAAAATGAAATTTTATTTCATAAGAGAAATTCAATTATTTTATCCAAATAAGATATTGAAATTTAAGGTATTTCAATCACTTTATCCAAATAATTTATTTAGAAAATGAAGAAAATTTAATTGCAAGAATTTTAAATATAATGTATTTCAATTTCTTAAAATTGTTGAAATGGTTCATCCAAACACAAGGTTAGACTGTCTCAACGATTATGATTTCTAAATAGTGTTAGTTTTGATGCACCAATATTTCACAACTAAGAAGTAGGGTGAATTTGTTTTGACAATCTTTACCTAGTTTTAGCAATTTCGAAACCTTTTTGGAAAACCTTTGCTTGTTAAATCAATTGAAACAATGTGATTGGATGCTTAAAGTTTGGATCATTTATATCATTTCAAAGATAAAGAGGAGAAGAGATAAAACACACACAAGAGATTTTATACTGGTTTGATTTCTTAGAATCTACATTCCCCCTAGCAAACCACAACTAGAAAGATTCTTTCACTATATCTCAAAGATTTACAATATTAACAAAGACACTTAGCAAATTTGAACTTTAAGACAAGAAAACCATACAAGCAAGGCTATATCACACACTTGCTTCAAACACAATAAACAAGGCTATACCGCCCACTTGCTTCAAACAAAATTAGCAATATAGTGAATTTCAAACTATAACAGAATACAAAAATACAGCTTAGAAATCAGATTGAATACACCTTTGTTTCCTTCAACTTGCCAAGTCAAGATCCATGTAGTAGAGATCAGTCTTGATGTATCTTGATGAACTTCAAAAGAGATCTTCAAAGACTGCTCCAAGAAAATATTCAGCCCTTTTTTCTTCTTTCTTTTGATTGAAAAACGTGAAAAATAGCAGGTGCAGTGATCTAATTATATTGATCAGCTACTGTCATGACGAGCCTAGTTGACTAGATTAATTAGCTAATTGACTAGGCTCAAATCCAAGTTCCAGAATTAATCTAGTTGACTAGATTAGTATTATAATTGATTATCGAGACAACATAATAACATTTTTTTAATTATCTCACATATATCAGACATGACTGAATAATCTAATCAACTACGTGTGAGGCATTTACCTCATACAACATGACACACATCATGTTCACACACATATGTCTTGTTTGGATCCCAACACTTTTATGCTATCATTTTTCTTCTTGACATCATAAAAACAACATAGATTTGAAAAATAGGAACAACAAATAGTTACATGACTAATAGTTTCTGTATTATATATAAAAAATGCAATCAATTTCAAATTACTAATGTTTTAAAAACTAGATTTTAATTTTAGATATTTGTATATGTTTAGCCAACTTCGCTTATCTTGTAGGAAACTTAATTTTCATATTGACAGAAAAAAAACTTGTATTTCTAGATTTTTTTTCTTGTTATAACATGAATCATCAGCATCAAGAAACCTTAGCATCAATCAAAAAGGTTCCACAATTCACAAAGATATATTTTGTGATCTAAATTGGCAGTAACTCTCATAATATACTAATTTACTGAAAGGTACTTTTTTTTTAATTAATATTACAGTATGTTAAAAAAAATGTTATATATATGTTTCCAAGAATTGGAATGTTGAATCGTGTACAAAACTTGAATAAAGGAGCACAACACGAAAAAACACAACACCAAGTTTACTAGCTACCAATCTTTATGATGTCAGAGGGAGTAAGGTAAAGATGTTACGGAGAACACAAATTTTCGGTTCTTTTATGGTGTAATTATACTTAATAATTACTGGAATGAGTAATTTTTAAAAAAATTACCGATATGAGTAAGTTGTATCAAATTTATACTATTTAAAAAAAAAATCGTATATCACGAATACGACTTTATTAAGTTGTAGATAACAAATACAATTTCAGTATGATATTAATATTAATACTGCGAGGTATTTTATTTTTTATTAAAAGAACAAAGTTGAATGTGAATTGAACGACTTGGGACAAGAAGTCGAAATTCTTATTAATAACTTTTTATATAAATTGTGGTTGTGTTATACAACCTTTTTGGAACCTTTTTGGAACGAAGTCTACAACTTTAATATTTTCTATTTTTTAATTTTTAGTTGAAATAATAGATTTAGTTTTTATAATGATTGATGCCTAATTTTTTTAATACTTAATAAGTTGTATTAAAATAATATAAAATAAATAATGGAAGATAAATTTTTAAAAGATTAAAGAAAGATGAAAAAAATATTATTAGAGAGAAAAAAAGAAATATTATTAGAGAAAATGATAAAATATATTATAAATGACATCTTAAATTGTCAAAATATTATTGTCCTATTTTTACAGTTCTACAATAAGTTGAGAAGTGATGATTTCACTACTCAACTAATTGTAGAACTTTAAAAATAATATGATCATTTATAATATATTTTACATTTTTCTGATAATATTTCTTTTTTTTTTCTTTCTAATAATATTTTTCCCTTATTTCTTTAATTTTTTAATAATACTTTTTCAATTATTTATTTTGTTAATACAATTTATTAAGTATAAAAAAATAGGTATCAATCATAATAAAACTAAATTTATCATTTTAACTAAAAAATAAAAAATAGAAAACATTGAAGTCGTAGACTTCATCTAACAGGAGTTGTACACGACAACATCAATTTATATGTTCAATAAATCATTAATAAAATCTACGACTTATATATATATATATATATATATATATATATATATATATATATATATATATATATATATATATATATATATATATATATATATATATATATATATATATATATATATTTATTTT
>Ga0214545_1002590_pt1 | contig 34862 bp, 13 predicted proteins | sample CNSS4metaG_FD_160064 | JGI IMG/M metagenome (GOLD analysis project Ga0214545, IMG submission 160064) | Root nodule microbial communities from cowpea collected in UCLA plant growth center, Los Angeles, California, USA - CNSS4 | ecosystem: Host-associated > Plants > Roots > Nodule | place: USA...
AAAATATATATATATATATATATATATATATATATATATATATATATATATATATATATATATATTAAAAATTTAAGTATAATTTAAAAATCTTACATAGAATACAAATGGAAAAACTGTGTAATATATTAGAAAAAAAATAATAAATATTATATTTGAAGTTAAAATATTAAATATTTTTAAATTTTTAAATTTTAAATTTTATAAGTTTATAATTTTAATTAATTTTAAAAATAATTTTAGGTAAATACAACTATAAATTCTTGAAAGTGCTTTTTTATATATTATGTGACAATGTTTATTCAGAAGCAGTGTAACAAAAAGTATAATAACAGAAATTCAATTAAAAATTTTTTAAATTTTTAGAACTTAATAAATTACAAGAAAAATTCAACTTTAAAAAATTTTAAATTTATCGAAAATTTATACATAATTAAACTTATTAAAATTGATGGATAATTTTTGTCTTAATTATTTTCGTCATTTAATTGGAAAAATAATTAGTCCATATGAGCAGTCCTACTCTTGACCGGAGTTGTAGTCATTGTTTGCGGCTTCTGATTGATCCCTCCCACAGAAAAAACGTGGCAGCAAAGGTCTCCACAACAGTAAGATCCTTAATTTGATATGACAATGTGACCACTTTGGGACAGTCCCTTGTGAAGGGCAGTGTCATTGATCCCTAAACCCACAGCAGAAAACCAACTATTTAATAGCTAGATGCTATGATAAATTATCAAGAGTCACTTTAGACAAAAATATTATAAACACTTAAAGTGGCTTACCAAATATATTTTATATGATTTTAATTCAAAACAATTATGCACATTCAAAAATGTATTTTTCTCCCTTTCAGTGAATTCTTGTTAAATACTCCACTGTTAAATATATAAATAGAAAGGAAAAGATATCTGATATAATTTGCCCAAAAACAGGAGAATTGTAAATAAAATTTACAGAGTACTTCGTTTGGTTTCGAATGTAAATATAAAAGTATTGTTGATTTTAAAAATAGTAGTAAATACAAATTTTATTTAATTACAATTTTATCTTTTATAACTTTTTATTCTAAATCTTTTATTGCTTTTATTCTTAGTATCAAGTTTAAGGAAATTTAATCTAAGAAAAGTGGTTAGTTTTTCAAATGAAACTGGTAAAATAAAATATTATTACCTAGTATTTTAATTAATCTAAACTGATATTTTCATAAATAGAAAGATTGTAAGAAATAATTGAATTGCATATTTTTATTTGAAAATTATACGTTTTTTCAACAATATTATTATAAGAAATGTTATGCTAGGAAGATATTTAAAAATATGTTTAGTTTATTTTATATTTTTAAAAAAATAATTAAATTTTCAAAAAAATTAAAATAAAAGTAAGAGTTGAAATTAAAGTACAAATAAATCCAATGATACAGCTTCTCCCAATTTCATTAGAATTTACGACAACTCTTACTGTACAAATGAAAATAAAATAAAGACTTAATTAAAGTTTAAGTATGTGATAAATTTAAAAATTTTCAATTGAATTTTTATTAAACTTTTATATTGTATTGAATATTTAATAAATTTATATTTTTCAATAAAGTCTTCGTTAAAACAAACGCATTCTTACAAAATAAAATTATAAAAGAATTCCAAAGTTCAAATGATACAATCTTTTAAATGAAATAATTGATCTAAAAATATCATTGGAATAGTGAATATCGGAAGAATATTGTATATATTGGAGGTATAATGTAAAAGTTTAATATTTCTTGTGTTCAAATGGATGAAATGTCTATCACTATAAAAAGTTCTAGAATATTTAGAGAGAGTAGAGATTCATTCCCTCTTAAGATTATGGCATGTGATGACAATTATACGATATGATTTTGATCAAGTAACATCTAAATGCAATAAAGCACTTCCAAATATTTGAAGAGAACAAAATTTGCTAGAATGGTTTATCCAAATGCCTTAATTAATGGGTGTCAAACACATAATCAATGATCGAAAATGATATGTGAAGCAACTACTTTCATCCGATCTAATAAAAAAACTCTGAGCATGCACATCAACCCAATCATTCTTCAGTTCTTTTTTGGCACACGGGGATACATTAGGCCACGTATGAGTCCAACCATGATTTGGCAAGCATGTTTCTAATAAATTATGAACCAAACACTTTAATTATATCGAAGAAACCACATAGTTAATGACACTGTCTATGAAATCCTGTCTATGTGCCAAACTGTGAAGCACATAGAAGATACTATCGTCTTTTTCGCGTGGAAAAGGAGAGGCATATATCATGGAAATGCCCTCAGATGCTCCTGCTTTTCCTTGCCCAGATAGACAGATACCCTTTCATGTGCAAAGATAATGTTAGGTTTCTGATTTCCTCAATTAAGACCCTGCCCTACCCAATTCATTTGGAGGTGCATTTATATCTCTTGTCACTCCCACTCAAAACACCTACACCACAAACTGTTAACCATCGATATCCATTGTTTAAAGAAAAATGATTTCTTAACAAAGTTTTCTCGACAAACTTTTGATAATATGTTAGGAATCCAAATTTGAGTCTAAGTTACGCATCGATTAAAAATAAGAAAGTAGAGCATTATATAAGAATAAAGACCCACAAATTTCATTGTCTTAAAATTTTGAGTTGAGAATAATGTAAATGCCTTATGTAGTTAGACTCAGATTTTATTGGTGTTGTATTTTTCCGGTAAAACTTCTTTGTAAACCTAACAAATGATAATTTGATATAACTTGAGATCCATAACGAGATTTTAGATTTTTTAATAGATACTATTTCAATTACTAAGTAAAACTGTTTGTGATCGGAGTTTATGCAGTGATATTTGAGTATTAATTAATAAGATGTCCTTGACGTTTTTGTTCCTTGAGTCTGAGAATCTCTCCCTATTCTATCACTCTTATCCAACTAACAGTACCTAAGTAATGCTACTAAAGTGATGGCTAAGAGAAATATGATAATAGGCCTATAAAGTTTGTTGGGCCGTTGGGGATGCATGTGCTGGTCTCTGGCCTACAAGATTAGCGGTTGGGAATCTCAACCAGAACCATCGCATGTGCATTCGATTTGGCACTTGTTCTGTGACTTTAAGGAAATAACCCCACCACTGTGCCTGTCAGAAACCAGATCATGCTTATAAATACACACCCCTCTATGGGCTAAACCATTCAGCATCACAGCAGAGCAGAGCAAATTAACTGCACATTCCTCTCTTCAACCAAGGAATTTCCAATGGCACTCCATGCATCTTCTTTTGTCCTACTTCTCATTTCTATCCACCTTCACATGCACTTAAAGGGTGCCTTTGCTGACTACGGCGGTTGGCAGGGTGGTCATGCCACTTTCTACGGTGGCGGTGATGCTTCCGGCACAATGGGTGAGTTTAACTTTTGTCTTTATCTATCTCCAAACAAATTTACTCAGTATTCAGAACCACTTCATGTAAAACACACTCAGAATCTGAGACTTTTAGTAAACATAACTTTGACATTGTTTTTATCTTGTTTTGTAATTTTTGACCCTGTTGTTTGATGCGTGCAGGAGGTGCATGTGGGTATGGGAATTTGTACAGTCAGGGATATGGAACTAACACTGCAGCTCTAAGCACTGCATTGTTCGACAATGGCTTGAGTTGTGGGGCATGTTTTGAAATGAGGTGTGATGATGACCCAAGATGGTGCAAGCCTGGCACCATTGTTGTTACTGCTACAAACTTCTGTCCTCCAAACTTTGCTTTGCCGAACAATGATGGTGGTTGGTGCAACCCTCCTCTACAACACTTTGATATGGCAGAACCAGCCTTCCTTCAGATTGCTCAATATAGAGCTGGAATTGTGCCTGTGGCATTTCGAAGGTACGTGACCAAGCCATTAACAGAAACTGTGTTTGCATTTTCCACACCATGGTGTGGAGTGTACAAACTTCATCCATGCACAAAAAAACTCGTAAACAATTCCCACATTCATAATTTCTGTATTTATAATAAAGTAAAAGTCTCACCCTCTTTATAACAAATTCAATAAATTATCTATTTTAAAATGGTTAACCCTTGTAAAAGAAAATAACCAAAAAGAGAAACAATTTTTTCCAAATGTTTTCTGTATTGAGATCTTTGATATTGATGGGAAAGAGCATATATAATTTGATTTAACTTGTTCTAGTTTCCTACCAACCTACCTACTTAAAACCTCTTCTTTTTTTTATTTGGTGGTGATGATGACAGGGTGCCCTGTGTGAAAAAGGGGGGAATAAGATTCACAATCAATGGACACTCTTACTTCAACCTGGTTTTGATCACCAACGTCGCGGGTGCAGGGGATGTCCATGCAGTCTCCATCAAAGGGTCCAGGACTAGCTGGCAACCTATGTCAAGAAACTGGGGACAAAATTGGCAGAGCAACTCCTACCTCAATGGACAAAGCCTATCTTTTCAAGTCACCGCCAGTGACGGTAGAACTGTAACAGCCTTCAACGTGGCACCAGCTAACTGGCAGTTTGGTCAGACCTTCCAAGGGAGTCAGTTTTAGGAGAAAACAAATCACATGTTATTAACTTTATTTTGGTAAATTAAAAAATGTGATTACCTATATATTGTGTGAAAATTAATCCCCAACGGGATAATAATTGAAGAGGTTTTAGGTGTTGTTGATGCCACAAAAATGTTAAGAGAGGCATTGATTATGGAAAGTAGCTGAGGTGATTTATATATGGCATAATATATAAATTAGAGCACCCACTAGGGACTTCACAAATGTACTGTTATATTGAATATTCAATTCCAGTTACTACTACTTTCATCTAATCCTTAATTTTCCACACGTTTCAAGACTAAAAATGAATGAAAAATCAATATGTGATCAAAATTTTAATTTAACCTCTACATTTTTATAAAATATGTGAGTCGATCTATAATAAGATTTACTTATTTATCAAGTGTTATCTCTTATTTATGAAATAAAATGCCTGAACGTGGCTGTAAGATTAGACTATAAAGAAAATTAAATTTCAGTCATATTTTTCCGGTTTGAAAAAAAATATTAATAATTTTTTTTTGTTTTTAATTTGTTGTATAAATAAAGGAAAACATGAACAAAAAGACTTTTTGAGAAGTGTAGATTTATTGTCCTTAAAAATTTATTTGCGGTGTATTGTGTAAGTCCCACGAGATACAATCGGATTTTGTCGAGAATCTCAAAACTAGCAAGTATTTTTATGGGTGGCAATAGGGGTTGATCTGGTCTATTTAGGCCAACCTGCACTTGGCTCGCAAAATCTGGGTCAGGCTGCTCTGCCTCACATTTTCAATGCGAGCTGAAAAATCTAGCCCGTCCCACATAAGTGCAAGCCCGTGGGCCTGAGGGTCAGCCCACTTTTCTTTTAAAAAAAGATCTTATGATAAAACTTTCCATGTTTAACAAATTGGGAAAGTTTAACTTCTTCACAAAATTAAGCAAAGATTTTGAAAAGTTGGATATAAATTGATAATTTAACATTTTCATCGTATTCATATTCGTACTTTGACATACATGATGTATTCTTCAAATTTTAGGACATTCAAAAATACATAATACTTGTCTTTTCCAGTCATACAAGAATTTGGAACCTTCATGCAGGAATCCAGAAGGAAAATAACCAATATACATAAGTGCAAGTTCTTTTTTTAAAGCGGGCTGCTTCGCAGGCCGGGCTATAGCAGGCCTGCGGGTTCAATGTCTCAGCTCGCCCCGGGCATTTTTTGCAAGCCCGCCGAGCCATGCCCTTATTATCACCCTGAGTATTTTTTAACCAACACTACAAGAAAACTATCAAATATTGACAAATTTTTTGACTAAAAAATATGTTTATAGACCAATTTAGAAACCAAGTTTTTAATTAGAAACTAATTTAGACACTAATTCTTTTGCTAGCCAAACCTAGGTAGCTAATGTTAGTGACCAATTCATAAAAGAAACTATTTTAGTTATCAATAATTTTTAGTTTATAAATTGGTATCTAAATTGTGAAAAAGACAAAATATATCTATCTTAAAAGAAACATAAAACCATCCTAAATCTTTCCAAGTAACACATTAATGAATACAACTAAGATGTTTGATCAAACATGAATAATAAGTATTTTTCACATTTATTAATTGATTCAAATCTGCTCATGCTAAAAGTTAGAGTCGAGACGAGTCATCCCATATTAAAAGTCGAGTTAACTCAAGTTCAAGAACAATCGAATTATCTCAAATCTAATTGAATCATATCTATCTTAATATGAGTCTAACTCATACAACTCGACCTATAGATCGATCAAACCTATAGAACTTTTATTGATATTTTATCTTCATAAACTTTTTCTTGTATAAACCTTTTAATTTTATGTGTTTTTTTTCTTCTTATCCTTGTGGGCTTTTTCACCGGTGGCAAATCTACGTACTAATTAAGTTTTAAAAAATAATCTAACATCAATATAAAAGTTTAATAGCACTTAAGTAAGATTAAGAGTTTCTAGGTAAGAGTAACTTAAACGCCCATAGACTTTTAAAGGCACACCTTGATTTTCTAGGAACTCTTAAACAGCTTCTAATATATAAACTAAAAAATTATCATCTAAACTTGTTCAAACAACTAAGAAATTCCTATTTGCTGGTTGATTAAATAAGATGAGTACAAAAATCTCACACTTAAACGAAAAGAGTAAAAAGTAAACATTTTCATTGTGCAAAATAGGGAACTTACCTGAATTAAGATTATGATTAAAAGAATTTGATTTATACTCAATTCCTTCTAAATTTTGGAGTTGGTGAAGAAGATAACGGATGATTAGTCTATAAATTGAAAAAATGTACAAAAAGTTTTATTTTTTATTTTTGGAAAGATGAAGTATATAACAAACAAGGAATAATTTCTTTTTTAAAGTACTTAAAACCTTCTTATAAAAGGACAATTTTATTTTTCATTTGACGAGTCTATTTTCATAAACCTAAACAAATTGAGTATCACATAAGTTATTTTTTGTATCGAAAAAATAAAAAATTAAAACTTTTTTTTGCATAGTATATAATTTGAGTATTTTCCTTGTTTTCTTTCAATCCATTAGACTATAATTAATCTCATCTATGACATAGTAAAATTAACTTAGCAACTTTTAGCACGTATGAGTCAATTGTAATAGTTTAGGTTTAAAAATTAAAACCATAAATATACTTCACCAATTTATCTTTAATTTAGTTTAAGGGTTTTTTTAGAAACCAATCAACACAATACATTTTCTTCATTTTAATTTTAATAAAAATATTTATAAAACTTTTCCTTGTAGCAATTTTTTGTACATCTTACCCTGTTGAAAATAACGTTTGAATAGAGAAATAAGAAAAATTCTAAAAATTCAACGGTCAAACAGAATTAAAGAAGTAATTAGAGCGGTCAAAATGGATTGAAACTCGCGAGTCAACCTGACTTATCATGGGTTTGGGTCGAGTTGGGTTTAAATTTTTTACAAATTTTAATACGGGTTAATTTTTGACCCGACTCACCCGGGTTGAACCTGTGGTGAACCGCGTTGTGTCACTAACCCGCAAATAAAGGGTCACACAAATATTTTTTGTGTTAAGTTAGACTTTGTATTTGGTTCATGTTAGTTTTTTTTTTTAGCCAACACATAGATAATTTGTATTTTTGTAATTTTGGTTTGTATTTGAATTGTATTAAAGTTTATTTAAATTTTAATTAGAATTATAATTTAGTTTTGACTAAAAAAAATAAAAAATTATAATTTTTTTGAATTAAGTGAGCCTGTGAGCTAACCCGTTTAATCCACTAACCCGCAGTGGGCTGGATCGAGTTGAAATTTTTGTTGACTCGTTAATATGTAAATCAGGTTGGGTTGGCTCACTAAATGATCAACCTGTGATGAGTCGAGCTGGATCGGACCGAGTTACCGTTTTGACAAATCTATAAATAATGAATATATTTACGATAAATAATAAATAATTAAATCATTAAAACTTATTATCTGTCATACTACTCGAGGATCGAAAAATTATGTTTTGAAAGTATAAATTAAAGAAAACTATCTTTATTTATTAAATTAGTAGTTAGCATTTTGTTAATTGTGAGTGAATTATTACTTTTCCTTCTAACTTTATCACTTTCTCAAACTTATAACTCCTTTATTAAATAAAGAAACTAATTTATAAACCAGAAATAAAATAAATAATAATGAAATGTTTGAATTGTACAACTGTGCTTGTTAAACTATTCACCAATTGTTTCCTATAAATTGAGGTTTCCTATTGCACCTTCAACTTCAAACAAGAGTAATAGAAAAGAGGATTCTCCTGTTTAAGGCACTTGCAATGGCACATGCATATTCAACTGCATTGCTTCTTCTGATTTCTGTGTTTGCTGGAACGCAGTTGCAGGGTGGTGCCACTGCTACCGATGGTGCTTGGGAGGGTGGCCATGCTACTTTCTATACTGGTTCTTCTAAAACCATGGGTACGTTTAGTTAACACTTTTTTTATTTCTTGGTTTTGTGTTTGATATTAGGTTTGTTCACTGAACGAGGCCTAATATGGTCTGGGATGTGTGTTTCAAAAAAATTAAATTAGTTTCTAACTGTCTTTTAATATTGTTTTACAAGAAATATACTACTTTTTCTACTTTAATAAATATAGTTTTATAATTTTTTTAATTGATGTGTAGATATTTATTTTTAACTTTAAAAATGGTATACAAAGTAAAAGATTTGTAAATATGATTTGATGTGTACCTAATATATGACTTTATTTGGAAATATGATCTGATGTAGATATTTAGTTCTTAGGGCATTTTTATTGAAAATTTTGTTCTCCACATAACACAGTGTGTCCTTTTAATTACTAATTACATAGATAATACAGTTTACTGTGTAAGTTAAGTTCATTATTTGGTTTCTCAAAATTAGAATTTTGAATTTTGACAGGGTGTAAGCTGAGAACTGATTCATAAACTATATTTTTTTTTTTCATTTAAAAAAATGTGTGATAAAGCGTGATTAAAGAATATCATAAAAGGCAATGTAATTATAAATAGAGATGGTGGCGTTTAGTAAAAAGGTTTTGGCATTATATATACGCAGGAGGTGCATGTGGTTACGGGGATGTGATCGCAGAGGGATACGGAAGTGACACTACAGCTCTAAGCACTGCTTTGTTCAACAATGGGTTGTCTTGCGGAGCATGTTTTGCAGTTAGGTGTGTTAATGACGCAAAATGGTGCAAACCTGCGACTGTTGTTGTCACTGCTACGAACCTCTGTCCTCCAGGTACTTGGTGCACCCCTCCTTCACTGCACCTCAACTTGGCACAATCACCCTTCCTCAAAATTGCTCAGTACACTGCTGGAATTGTGCCTGTGCAATTTAGAAGGTAAACTTCTTCGTCAATTATTCCTACTATACTAATAGATTTACATCGTTTAAAAAGCAATACCTAAAATAGTTTATTTCGTATTCTATATGTATTATAGAATCTTTAGTTTTGGTTTTTTTTATGATGAAAACAGGGTGTCTTGTGTGAAAAAGGGAGGAATAAGGTTCACAATTAATGGACACTCTTACTTCAACCTGGTTTTGATCCACAACGTCGCGGGTGCAGGGGATGTCAATGCAGTCTCCATCAAAGGGTCCAAAACTGGTTGGCAACCCATGTCAAGGAACTGGGGGCAAAATTGGCAGAGCAACTCCTTCCTCAATGGACAGAGTCTCTCTTTTCAAGTCACCACCAGTGACCGTAGAACTGTCACAAGCTACAACGTGGCACCGGCTAATTGGCAGTTTGGTCAGACCTTCGAGGGACGTCAGTTTTAGACTGTGCAATGTGGGGTAGCTTAATTGAATAGCTAGCTAGTAGGTGCTACCACCATTCACTGTACCGTTCTAAAAAAATATTGAATTTTAATTAAAAAGCTTTCAATGTCTTATTCCTATTCTTTTTCGATGTCTCATTCCTATTTCATCCTTTTAGTTTAATATACGTTTTTTTTTTCACTACACTCAATTATATTTGTTTGTGGCTTGTGATTATCAACCCATAACCACATTCACGAGACTCAATTTACTTATTCAATATGGTTGGGTTTTTATTAGTTTCTTTATAACTTTGGACTCTATTATTTGTGAAGTTTTATAATTATATATATATATATATATATATATATATGGAATAAGATATATTATTTTTGTAATGATAAATATTATGATTAAAAAATAACATGAATATGAATTTGTTTTAAAAAATAACAAAGTATTAAGTGCAAGCTGCTGATTTTCTAAGCTAACTTCTACATAATAAATATTCACAAGCAAAAACTTATTACAAGAAACTTTAAACAAATATATAATAGAATAATTTTTTCTAATTATTTGCTTGAAAGTTTCATGCAATTGTCATCATCAAAATCTTGCAACACAAATTTTCTTACTTTACCGACACACAAATCTCGACTGTTACTACTCATAGGTAGCTTGAAAAAACATATAAAAATGAATATAAAAGAGTAGAAATATAAACAAATAGGAAATAAGAAAATTAAAGTCATTTATCAAGTACTTGAAGAACGTAGAAAATAATAGAAATAACTTACCTCAACACAAGAGCCAAATAGGAAGCTGAAATAAATTCTTTGAGCATTGAAATCACAAATCATAAATAGAAAATACCAGTTCATGAAATGAAATGGGGTTAAGAAAATGTATAAAAACACATATTTAAAAGTACTCGTATTGGAATTTGTGAAAAATGCAACATACATATAAGTAGAGGTAAATTAGTATTAACAAATACATAAACTCGCAAACATCAGGTTAAAAACCAATTTGGGAACAATGTCGAAGAAAACTGTAAAACTTTACAAAGGTAAATTAGTTTTATCAAAGGTTCAAATTTGGGAATAGTGTGTAATAAAACATTAAAAATTTTCAAATCATAAAAATATTTGGCAAACCATATTTAAAAAACCATATACGGCTCAAGAAGCATGTAATTGTACTGGCACAGTTTCCATCTCAACTGCAATTTAAAAAATTTAAAGAATCATGAAACATGACAATGTACCAACCAATTAAAAATATAATAATAGGGCAAATAACGGTAAGAAAACCGATTTTAAAATTTAAATAGCTCCAAAAATTTTAAATGCTTACATTTTAGATAAATAAACCAAAATATTTACGAATTTAAATGAAAATCTTAAATAATTCAAAAATATTTCAAGATAATAACTACAAAGAAATTTAAAATTTAAATATTATCATACCTTTAAGTTCATATCCAATTCATAAAGTTTAAACATAAATCCCAGCTCTTACTACTCATAAATAGTATTAAGAACCAAATAGAAATGAATATAAATGAGTAGAAATATAAACAAATAGGAAATAAGAAACTACAAGTTATTTTAAGTACTCTAAGTACAAAGGAAAGAATAAAAATGACTTACACATGCAAGAGCCAAATAGGAAGAAAAAATGAATTTATTGAAAAATCGTAATAATACATCTTTAAAAGTATTTGTATTGAAAATTGTAAAAAAATCATAATATATATATATATATATATATATATATATATATATATATATATATATATATATATATATATATATATATATATATATATATATATAAGTAGAGGTAAATTTGTACTAAGAAAGACTTAACAAATTTCAGGCCTCACGTTAAACATTGATTTAGGAATAATGTTTAATAAAACTATAAAAATTTTCAAAGCATTAAAAATATTTGACAAACCATATTTAAACCATATTTAAAGAGCTATATACTTTTCAAAAAAAAACAAGTGATTGTAAACAATCCAAATTTCGTCCAAACTGCAATTTGAAAAATTAAAGAATCATAAAATCATAACGATATACCGAACAATTAAAAATATAATATCAAGCAACTAAGTATATGTAAAACAATTTTACAATCCAAATAACTCTAAAAAATTTAAATGTGTACAAATTTTAAATACATAAACCAGAATGACTACGAATTTAAATAAAAATTTTAAAGAATCTAAAACATTTCAAGAAATAGCTAAAAAAATTAAATATTACCATTCCCAAAATCCTAAAGTTTAGATACAAGTCTCATCTCTTACCGTTATTAGATAACATGAAAAAATAAATAAAAATGAGTCAAAATATAGATGAATAAAAAGTAGAAAACAAAAATCATTTATCAAGTATTCGAATCACAAAGAAAATAATATAAATGACTTATCTCCATGCGAATCAAAATAAATTTATTAAGCATTGCAATTACACACCATAAATAAAAACGAAAAATTATAATCGAAAACCATGATATCGGTTAATGAAATGGGTTTAAGAATGGAGTTAAGTAAATGCATTAAAAACACATATTCAAAAGTACTTTTACTGAAAAAATGTAAAAAATGCAAAATACATATAAGTAAATATAAGTAGAGGTTAGGAATTGAAAAGAACATGGAGTATGTAGGGCTATGAATAAAAAACCCTTCACAATGGTCGCCAAAATATAAAAATCTATCTTCAAAACAGAGAAATAGAAGCTTCATATAACAACTTAGGTTAAAAAACATAAAAATACAATTTAGCATAACTTAAAAATTTGAAAGAAGATATTAAACCATATAACATGGAGTAACAATATACCTTAAAATATTTTTTACTCAACAAATTATACCATAGAATAAAAAGTATAACACGATCACAATTTCAAACCCTTGTCGGTGGTTGATAAAATAGAAAGCAATTACCGTAGCATTTGACTACAAAAATCTAGATATGCTAAAAAAAAAAAAGACAGGAAAACAATTTTATGCTACAGCAAATTGAAGGAAAAAAAGAAAAATAAAAGAAAAAGTGAAAAGTGAGAGAAAAAACACAGACACACTATAAGATTTGGTAGAAAACTTGCTCCTAAAATATAAAATACTATATTGAAGATTTATTAATCAAATGACATTGATATACCATAAATTAATCTAAACATTATCAAAGGCAATCCACCATAAATCGTATTATAAAAATATAAATATTCAATGACATTTTTATTTATAATCGCTCTTAATTAATCATGTGATATCATAATTATCGACCCTATTTTCCTTTCAATAATACTTATTAAGTATGGAAAATTTATCTTTTACTATTTTCTTACTCTTGAAGTAGTTTTTTTTAATAAAATACTTCGATTTGAACTAAAAGAACATTGACATAATTAATGTATGTTCATTTATAAATAGTTTAAAAATCAAACTATGTTTGTTTACACATAGATAGTTGATATAATTTTTATTAACTAAAATCACATTTTATTTTGTACAAAAACTTTCATACAGTGGTTGCTTACAGAACTTTATAGATTACTATTATCTTTCTTGACAACTCCGACACCTATTCACCCAACACAACCAAGGTCCACTTTCCCAGCGTACATTTCGTGCAAGTTAATTACAAACCCTAAAAAGGGAAAGAAGAAGAAAAATAGAAACCTCCCATGCCTATCATAATAAATCCATAATTGTCCATAAGTTTATGATTTCAAGAAGTTGACTAATGAAAAACCATTTTCTTGATCCTAGATATGCACCAAATAATATTTTTCCAAGGGCCCAAATATTGATCCATTTATTATTTCATCAAAATCAGAAATAGGAGACTACTCTAAGAAGCAAAGAAGAGCCCTATTGCCCTATTTTTTCTTTCTTTTTCCCTCTTCTCTCTGTCTTAATTTTTTTTTTGTTTTTTTTTTTGGGTTTTCGCTCCCTCGCAGATAGATATCCATTTTTTTATTTTTATTCCCATTTCTTTCTTCGTTCGCTCTTCGTTTTCTGTCTTCAAAAACCATACACGCGCCACTGTTGCTAGATTCACACCAACGCTCTCTATTTTCGTTTTATTTTCTTTCTCCTCTGCCCCGGACTCCGATTCCGGGTCGGGTTGTGCCCGTTTTAACGACAGTGATGGGCGATCTTCATGCAAACGGCATCGTTTTCGGGGAGGATCGCCCGTGCGGGTCCTCGCCGCCGTCTCCGCCGCTTCCGATTTCAAATCCCGATCCGTCATCTGTGGCGGCGGATGCCTGGGCGGCGGCCGAGCAAACCACCGGCGAGATACTCCGCAGCATACAGCCCACGCTCGCTGCTGACCGGAGGCGGAGGGAGGTTGTTGATTACGTCCAGAGGCTTATTCGGTACGGTGCGCGCTGCGAGGTGATGTTGCTCGCACTCGTAGATTCTCATCAATATTCAATTATGCTCGGTGTCACCGGCGTCGTTTTGGTTGCGTGGATGTTTGGTTTTTTTTTTTTTTTGTATTGGATTCAGTTGAACGATCTTGGCGTGCTTGTTCGCTATTTATGTTTTTGTTTGTATGGTTTTGGTGATTGTGAAGGTGTTGGACTCGAATTTGGACTTATTTGTGTTGTTTTGAGGGCGTTGCTTTTGAAATTAGGGCGACATTGATGAGAAATGATAACTTCTTCATTAGGAATTGTGGTAGTTGCAATGCTGAATTGATAATGGAATGAACTTGTTCTCTGTCTGCTTTTCGTCACGAAGTTGTCAGATTAGTCAAGTTCACTTTTGGAACTGGTGATTAGGGCAGCTAAATGTGAAAGAAAATGAGGTGTGGTTGTTCATATCTTGAATGCTTTTGCTCTGAGTTAGAGTCATGGGACAGAGTAAGCATGACCACTTCGAAATAGTGTTAAGTTCTTTTTGTTACGTTATTTCTGTTACTTATCTGTGGTGGACTCGTATTAATGTCAGTCATTGAACACTTCACAGACATTTTGAATATTTTTAGATTCTTTTTACTACTTTTTTGCTATGTATTTATTATTGTCCGTTATATGAATGTGTATGTCACAATGATTAGGTAAATTGAAGTGCTTCATTATGTTTTAAATGACTTATGTTCACTTTTGACATATTCATTCCGTCTTTGATTTAAGACATGTGTTTTATGTTAATGTTATACTGATTTAAGTGTTGTTTTATAAGTGTTGTGTCTTTTAACTTTTTAAATTTGCTGAATTCTACTGCCTGTTGTATTGTTTCCATGTCTATCATGCTTTTGAGTAATAGAAATATGGTGAAAATGAGCAAATAAGTTATTTGATGAGAAGTCAGTTGTCGAAGGGCATTAATTTTGTACTCATTTTGTCAGGTTTGATATCAAAGTGAGTTGTCAAGCATTGTATCAATTATTAATTATATTTTTAGATTTAAGAAATTCCTTAATCTTTATTCGGATATGAATTATCAGCAAGTTCTTGACAACTAAGCTTGGAGATCATATCCATAAGGGTACCATAGCAACTCTGGTTTTTTAAATTAACATGCAATCATTTGATGGAAAAAAGGGTTTACATTGAGCACATCGGAATAGCGTCGAATTCTTTCATCATCATTTCGCCTTTTCTTGGTTTGTATTCATGACATTCTTTCTTAAATACAAAAAGGTAACTTAACTTTAAGTAACTACTATGAGAGCCGCATCCCTATAATTTAATTCATTAGGTTGGAAATAGTCCTTACTTTACTGAAAGAATAGACCGAATTAGGAATATCTCAGGTATTCTTGCAAACAATGTATTAAAATGAAAAGAAGATGCCCCATCAATGGCTCTCTGTATGGAAGGAAGAGAGAGAGCCACATCTTTCAAAATATCTGGATTTTGCACAAGGATTAAGAAAGGCATTCAATAGGCCTCTTACTAGAAAAATAATTACATTTCCCAGAATTGTACTTTATTAGTATTACTATGCATGAAATGTTATCTGTTACTAACCAAATATTTCAAAAGCTTAAGTGCATGTTTGGATTAAAGCGAAATCAATGTTGTGAAAATTGTGTGAGTAAACTTGCTAATTCGCATGATCCTATGAGTTTTGGGTGAGACCCATGTTAATTTGCTCAGGGGACCAGTGCTTATGCAAATCACGGTTTTCAGCAGAAAATTGCTGGATTGCTGATCCCTCTGGTACACTTTTTTAGATAAATGAAGATGATCCTGTATCTCCTATTGTTGTTGAACATTGCTAATGCTGTCACTGAATGTTGCCAACATTGTCGTTGGACGTTGCTGTCACCTTTGCAGGTTTCAATGAAAATGCTTCATGATGGTGTTGCATTGAGAAAATCATGAAAAATGTCATCGAGGATTTCTGGTCACGTTTTAGCAACTGTATGTTATTAGCCTTGCATCGAGCTTGGCAGAGGTGATGAGGTTTTAGTGTGTTGTAGAGGTGGAAGAGTCTAGTCACATGTTTAGGTTAGTGATTAGGATTCACATCTGAAGAAACAAAATGATAGGAAGGTGGGTTTTGGGCTTGCAGGTTAACTTGAAATGGGCCTTATGTTTGGGCCTATTATCATAATCTGTTTTTAGTGTGTTTGGGTCTTTTGGTCGTTTGGACGTATTATTTTATGTTCTTGGTGATTGATGACTTATTAAGAATTCTTAGTTATTTTATTATAAGCTATTTTTTTGTGATCTGTGTTGATCGTTTTATGATCATTGAGGTACAAAATTTACCAACCTTTCCGATGCTCAAGTTTGATAATATTAGTTGACAGAGCTTAAAGATACTTTTTATCCTAGTAGCAACAAATCCTCCCTTTCCAATTCATTCATTGGAATGTGCAATTTTGTGTTGGAATTTTCCAAAGTGTTTACATAAGTTTAAACCAGCATCTATAGACTTGCTCATATAGGTTTTGGTGCCATGGTTATCAAACCCGCGGGTTGACTCGTACACCTGTAAAGTCTACGAGTTGGACACTAGTCACGAGTTGACTTGGTTGCAAACTTGTTTTTGAGTAGACTCGGTTAACTCGTAATAGACTTGCGAGTTCGAGAGTGAGTCACTGAGTTTGTAGAATCGCACGAAACTACAACAAAATTTTTCGTTCGTTTTCGGATTTTAATCCGAAATGAAAACCCCAAAAACCCAAATCTAAAATCTAAAAGAAATCGGAGATCTAGAAGCCCAAATCATAGATCCAATAACCCTAATCAAAGAACTAAGAACGAAACGAAAGAGAAGGTGAAAACTGGTTTTGCAGATCAAATACTAACCTGTATTTTGCATTTCACCACATTTGAGACCGATCAGGAGTCTACGTAGACTCTCAAGTCTGATAACCTTGTTGGGTGCCATGTCCTATCACCCAGAATTTTAAGTTGTTAGGTAAAGACCCAAGAGTGATATTGTTGCATCTCTAACGCCACTGCCTCCCCCCACATCAAGTGTGGATAGGGCGTAGGTTAATTTATATTGTGGTGTGGTTGAAGTTTGTATTAGAAAAATGGGGGTGGGCAGAATTGAACTCTAGACCGCTAGGTACTAAAAGCTTTGATACCATGACATTGGCTAACTATGCCATGTGGATGCTTTTATATTACACCTCTTACGATATCATTCCATTAATGCTCTCTCATTTCATTTATTATTGATTTCCAGAGACAGAAATAATTAATGTCTTCTTGATTTTCAAAAACTGTAGATAAGATAAAGCAAATATATTTTCTGAAACAATGATGATTCTTTTTGGCATACATTAGTTTAGTTCTTTTCTATCTGTGACAAAATGCACTTTTCTAACCTTATAATTGATTTGAGGCTGTAGGTACTAAAAAGCACACACCTTATGAAAGGTGTCAACATTAGTAAAAACCACAAACAGTATGATATGTGACTATTTTGCATTAAGTTCCATTTAAATAAGGAAAATTACACTGATCTTATTTGAGTTGATTCTCATTACACTATAACCTTCCTTGTTTGCAGAATAACACCAATATCCTTTCTTAATTTTGTGCACTGCCCTTACACCCATGTACCCTTGCTTGTTTATGTCGGTTATCCCACGTCGAAAAGAGATATGGTCAAATTTAAATATATAAGTTGGTGTAAATTTTATCTTATAAATTGGTTTTGTGAGGTTAAGTTAGGCTTAAAATATATTTTCTAAGAGTCTTATATAGATCTCCCTCTTACTTCATGTTTAACCTTATAAAGCGACCCATAATTATAACCAACAAAATGAGGTGAGTGTAATTTTCCAAGCTAGGAATATATTGGTTTAATAAGTGCAAATCATTGAGGTAAATGCAATATCTTCTATCAATATATTGTCTGTTGACGCCCACAACTTAATTTATGTTTCAAAAACAGCTATTGGTGAGCATTGCACTCAACAAATATTTATGTTCTTGTCTGTACCTTTCTTTATCTCATCAATTATTGTTTATTAGCCATCAGTTAGCTTGTGTTTGTAATGACTATTTTTAGAGTATATTTGGAATCAAATATTTGAAGAATCAAGAGTTGATTTGGTCTATGAAAATAATTTTTTCTGGATAAAATTTGTTACGAAGTTATGCCATCGTAATTGATTTTTATTTGGAAAAGCTATTCCATTTTTTTATGGCGTACTAATTTAAATCCATTTAAAACCAAATGGATTTGAGTAGATTTGTTTTGGTTTGAGTTTAATTGCCATTTGATTTCAGTTAATTATATAAAATGAATTAATTTAATGTTAATGTGACTTAAATCAATTTATCTAAATAAACTTGGAATTTGATTTCTAAATTAATTCAAGTTTTATTTTTGTATGCTTATTTCTAGACATAAGTTTTTTTTTTTTCAAAATCAAGTAAGATTGCCCTTGTTTTTAGTGATTCCAAGCCCAACATTAAATTTTGTTTTTTTTTCTTAATTCTTGTAGTTTCCTTGATTTTTTCTTCTAATACCTTAGTTTTTCTGTACGGCAACTATTTACCAACTACTCAAGCATAACGTTCATGGTCAAATACTCAAGCTTAACATTCATGGTAATAATAGGAGTGGAAAAAGTCCAATTAACAAAGGAAGTTTTTCTACCCTCATCTATGGGCACATGGTTATGTACTCAACTGAATTTGTTAATAAGGAGTTGATCCTATATAATTAAGAATATCTAGATTATACATGTATTAATAAGAATGTTTTTCTCTATTCCCATATCATGTCTTTGTTAATAGAAAATATTAAATCTCCTCTATTTATTGTATTGATTCCTTCTAAATATCAGCAAATCACCTGAACTGTCTCAGAAACACATGGTCTCGGTTCAATGTTTCTCTCTTCTCTATAGTTTAAAAGACTTAGTGTTTCAGTTATTTTATAATCAGCAAGATTCTAAAGGCATGGGTTGCTTGAACAAGAACAGTGTGCCTCAGGGGCCACTATGTTGTCTGGCAAAAGGTGCTGAATTGATATTACCCAGGGACACCTTCCAGTGTGGTTGTATTGTATGTGATACGGTCTAAAGTATTGTGGTTGTCTAAGTCCCGCATCAGGTATTCTGGGATTCTTGGTATAGAATTTAAGTGCTTGGTTCTTCCCCTTTATCACTGACTTTTAATGCTCGATGAAGTATTTCAGTGTGGGGTTCTCCCTCCATAGCGAGTTCCCCAAATGCTTGAGTGCTTCTCAATGCACTACGATCTCTTGTTTTTATTTTAGTTCCATTTAATTTAAAAGAAGATATTTCTGCCATAGAGATCGAGGCTTGTGGTTTAATGCTTGATGAAGTATTTCAGTGTGGGGTTCTCCCTCCATAGCGAGTTCCCCAAATGCTTGAGTGCTTCTCAATGCACTACGATCTCTTGTTTTTATTTTAGTTCTATTTAATTTAAAAGAAGATATTTCTGCCATATAGATCGGGGCTTGTGGTTTGTGCCTCTTTTCTTCTAAAGGGCTTATTCAATTTAATGCAGCTGATTGCTGTGCAGATTTTGATGAATAAATGTTGTTGACTTCAGGCAGTGATTGGCAGGATTCTTTCTAATGTGGTATACTTATTGATGTTAAATATTATTCATTGCAGGTTTTTCCATATGGATCAGTTCCATTAAAAACATATCTTCCAGATGGAGATATTGATTTAACTGCACTCAGTTGTCAAAACATTGAGGATGGCTTGGTATCTGATGTTCGTGCCGTTCTTCATGGAGAGGAAATTAATGAAGCTGCTGAATATGAAGTGAAGGATGTTCGTTTCATTGATGCAGAGGTTATTTCCGCTTTCTTAATTGATGGCTTATCAGAAATTGAATGCATTTTAGTTTAAGTTTATTTTATGCCAACTGCCTAAGTATATTAGAAATACAGAGTTGTCAACTTGTTATGACTCATGAGCTTGGAAAAAGTTGGATCTATATTTGCTTTTACATTTTATTGGAGGAGAATATATTTCACTCAAGTATGGGCGCAAGCATTTTTTCTCCTGTATTGGAACTTTGAGTTGTTTAAAAGCATCCAAATAATTGCTTCTTGCTTCCCCCTATTTCTCTTCTCGTAAGTTATGTAAATTTGCTTCTCAACTTGTTACTTCAATCTATGCAAGGGTAGTTTACTTGATTTTGATAGCTTGGATTAGATCTAGATCAGCACTTGGCAATTCTTGTTGATTTTAGATTTATTTATGTTTTCTCATCGTACACAGATAGCAAAATCAGTGTATCTGTGTAACTTTGCTAAGTTGATGTGCTATGCTGATTTTGCTTGCCAGGATGAATTAAAATATTTTATCCGTGATGCCTAATGTGCGTCTTTTTTGGTGCAATATTTGTGAATTGATTTTCTCTTTTATTTAATGTGTTGATATCTTTATAGTTCACATGTTGGGGGTTCTTTTTCTGCAGGTTAAGCTCGTTAAATGCATAGTACAGGATATTGTTGTGGACATCTCTTTCAATCAGTTAGGTGGACTCAGTACATTATGTTTTCTTGAGAAGGTATTACTGACCTCTGAAGGCCACAACAATATTTGTAATACAATTCATCCTTGCTTAATGTTTCATATAGCATAATGATATTTTATTCCATTTTCTTTATTTTGTTTGAGTCTCAAGACTTTAGAAACAAATATTATATATTGCAATCTATATGCATCCACATGTTGCAGTCTGGAGTATTGTGTTACTACACTTTGACTCTGCCTTTTGTTTTATATGATAATATTATATAGCACAGATATTCCTGGTGTATGGTATTACATAAATCCTGTTCTTATAATTTATAGGTTGATCGACTTGTTGCCAAGGATCATCTTTTCAAACGTAGTATTATCCTGATTAAAGCTTGGTGCTATTATGAGAGCCGTGTACTGGGTGCTCATCATGGTCTGATTTCAACATATGCTTTGGAAACCTTGGTTCTGTATATTTTCCATCAGTTTCATGTATCCTTAGATGGTCCTCTAGCAGTAAGTTCTCCATCAAATATACCTGGATCATACTTTTGCTTATGGAAAAGAAAATCTGCATCACATGATGATGGTGATGCATCGTTTCAGTAAGAATTTTGTGCACTCTGCCCTTTTTCCAGGTTCTCTACAGATTTTTGGACTACTTCAGCAAATTTGATTGGGACAATTATTGTGTTAGTTTGAAGGGACCAGTTAGCAAATCTTCTCTGCCTAATATAGTAGGTAGGCATATTTTTCTTTTTTTCTTTTTGGTTTTGTCAGGCAGCTTTATGTTTTTTATTGGTTTCTTGCTGTGTGAAGCTGAGGTTCCTGAAAAGGGAGGAAATACCCTACTGACTGAAGAATTCATTAGAGGCTGTGTGGAATCATTCTCAGTACCATCAAGGGGGCCTGATTTAAATTTGCGTGCATTTCCCCAGAAACATCTTAACATCATTGATCCATTGAAGGAAAACAACAATCTTGGCCGGAGTGTCAATAAAGGCATGTAATGTTTAACTTTTAGTCTCCTTGACTATTGAATTGTGTTTTAATGTTGTGGTTAGGTTCTTTGCCTATATTTTTCTTGTTATCTTGCTTTTTAAAGATTTTGTTTAAATCCTTTTGAGGGGATAATCTTTACCATTGAATTTATTGAATGATATTTGTATTCTTCTTCCAAAGGTGATAGAGATATCACATTGATTAGAGATATAATCAACTAAGTATATAAGTGGATAAAAATCTCATGTTAAAAGATGATTTTTGATGTTGAATTAGACTTAAGATCCATTACTTATGATAAGATCAGAGTCTAGGTTCATTGGGCTTGTCATGCTATAGGGTCGTTATTGAACCATCAATAAATATCTATTCTCATGCTTGAGATGTCTAGTCCTCTGCATAAAGGGTGTGTGTTAGAGATCTACATTGACTAAAGATATGATCATCTTATTATATATAAATTGGTTAAATCTCATATTACACACAGGTTGTGTAAGCTTGCACAAGACTTAAGGTCAATTTTCAGGAAAGGAGATTTAAATATGATGATATGATAAATCGATCTTTTGTTACATATGAGCCCGACGAATTCAATGATAGAACCTCATTAAACCTTGTAAAGAGAAGGTAAGGAAAGAGTAGAAAAATATTGTGCTGACCTTCATTATTGAAGTGTTGAAAAATACAGGTATATAATAGAAAGAGGGTTGAATAGTGTGTTAGATAATCTTGAAAAGCTTTTCACATACACAATTCTAAAAGCTTTTAGCGAAGACAACAGTAAATACTGAGTTATTTTCAATCCCTTTTACAACCCGTAAAGGATTCCACTAGTTACATATTGTTGTAACTTACAATGAATACAAATGAGTTTTTACTTTGCTACTCCTGACTTAAGTATTTTTTGTCATTTCTACCTACAAATATTCCCTATGCCACTTCTTGCACTCTTGAATACCCGAGCTTAATAATACAATTTATTCTTTTTTATTAAGCCACTCTTGGTTTTTACCCGAGCTTAATAATACAATGTATTCACACTCCACACTTTTTCTTAGTTGTATGCCAGAAATTTTAGGTTTCTAAAGCAAATCCTTTCAGTTCTTTTTTTTTTTTGTTTTTATCAGCAGCAAATTCTTTCAGATAACAGCTGGACTTGTCGCTGTGTGTGTGTATATATATATATATATATATATATATATAATTTTTTTCTGGCTATATTAATCCACAGTTTTAACAGAACACCTCAAGGCCACTCTAGTAGTGTCACATCGCATTGCTTTGTGATTGGAACTTTGTTGTCATTGTTAATTAGAGTTATGACCATTTTGTAGTCTATAAATGAGTGCAAAATTCACTTTATAAACTGGTTTTAGAAAGTTAGACTTAAAGTTCATTTTCTAAGATAGTAGTAGTCTATCCTAGGGAAGTTTGTTGGTCTGTTGTACCACTTGCTATTGGTCTTTTTTTACACATGTGCTGCAGATTTACGCAAAAATTACGAGAATGGACAGATTTTAAATCTATTAGGATTCATAGGTCAAGTTGTGTGTTTGTCACACAACTTCTTTTGGTGGGGTTTGAAGACCTTTGCCTCTGATTATTAGTTGTTCATCCAATTTTTTTGGTGTAGCTTAGTGCAACCCTTTTTGTTTGGTAGAGTTGAAAACCCTTTCATACATCTGAATCAGAGGCACTGCTTTCAGACGTGCCCCTCTATTTGACTTCTGTTATTCACTTGCTTTTTAGTCTAAAGTTATGACTAATAATTAATTATGCAAATGTCTCTACTTGTGAATAATTTTTAGGGTTAAATATGTTTTTGGTCCCTTAATTTTCAGTGAATTTTGGAATTAGTCCATTTCGAAACTTTAAACCAATTTAGTCATTCATCTTTCGAAATGGGATTTAGTCATTTTAATCAAATTTTGTTAAGTTTATTTGACATTTCAAGTGTGTTTCATAATACTATTTGACTTAACATTAAAGCAAAAATGTATCGAATATTATAAACAACTCAAATACAATCCTGAAATGCGTACGAAACATCAAATAAACCTAACAAAATTTGATTAAAATGACTAAATCCACGTATTTCGAAAGATGAAGGACTAAATTGGTCTATGGACTAATTCTAAAATTCACTGAAAGTTAAGAGACCAAAAACATATTTAACCCTAATTTTTATTTATGAATTTGTGTGTAATATTAAGTAATTTAATTTTTATTTATAAGCTCTAGAGTAGATATCAATAGTTTTGGGTTTGGTCACTTAGCAGTTTTAATGATTTATCAAAACCCCACATGCTCATTTCCTTCTTAAGCATTTCATGAATCATGTTAGTTGAGTTTGTCAAGCTCTACTTGAATAAGCACTTCGTTTTGGATGTAGTTAGGATTCAATTGCAGAGTATGAGACTCGAGTCTCACATTGGAAGAATGGGATTCTACGTGGGGTTTGTAAGACATTGTGCTCTCCAACTACAATAGCTAGCTTTTGTATTGTGGTTCTTTTTGGTCCTTATCCATTGTTACCTGGGCCTTCTACCTTGTCTATCTTCTGCTGACAAGTGGTGTGGGTGGTGATGCCAGCATTACAGTAATTGCTGGTCCTAGTCAAAGAACTACTGCTAAGCCAGTCTGTGTCAATGGCGTGGCTGAAGAGCATGGTGGATGAGTCTTGTGAAAGAATGAGATTCTAATATCTTTGGTCTCTCAACTATAGTAGCTAGCTTTTGTGTTGTGGTTCTCCTAAGTTTCTTATTACACTCAAATTGTCTGTCCAAAATTCTACACAGGGCCTTGTAAAAATTTTACTTGAATAATCTGACTCTTAATTCTTTTGAAATGTCTCTCTGATCAAATAGGTGGTATAGTTTAATGCTTTGCTTTTAAAACCTAATCTTAATTCCTTTGGTGATGGAGTCATTTTATGTTGTGGTTCTCCTAAGGTTCTTATTACACTCAAATTGTCTGTACAAAATTCTACACAGGGCCTTGTAAAAATTTTACTTGAATAATCTGACTTTTAATTCTTTTGAAATGTCTCTCTGATTAAATAGGTGGTATAGTTTAATGCTTTGCTTTTAAAACCTAATCTTAATTCCTTTGGTGATGGAGTCATCCTTTATTGAATCTGACATGCTATCCGTATCACCCACTCATTTTTGGTAAGAAATGCTATCTGAAAGCACCATTAAATCAGCTATTCATATCTCCCACCATATATTGAGATCTTTAGCCTTCCCCGGAATGGCTTTTTGGAAGGTAGGTTTTTCCTTGTAGACACCCTTCAGAGTGAAAATGCAGTGTAGACAATTCGCTCAAGTCACACTAGCATAATTCTTATGGAGGTACTTGTTAGAAGAAATGATAATTGGTAAATGTTTTCATCAAAGGTTTGTGATGTCAAATTAGCATCTATTAGAAAGTTGATAAAAGAAAGGAAGCTTAACCATATTTTATGGTCTTGATGCATCTACATCATGCTTTTTTGTATGTTATTTAACGCACTTATGTTTTTCTTTCATCCAGTTCTTTTTCCGATGGAAAGTAAGAAGAGTTGTGTATGGATAAAACCAATGTTATTATATGTTAAGGTTGAAATACATTTTTTGGTACACTTTAGAAAAATGCAGAGGAATTAGAGTGAATTTGAGAATGTATCTTTCCTTCTGTATGGTTTCATATTTATAATAGCTTAGGACACATCAAATACACTGAATGAGAGGAAACGAAGAGAATTCTAAAAGATACTTCTAGGAACTAGGTCCAGCACAAAGCACAAAATACCTTACAATAAATCCTATGAAAGATTATTTATTTTAACAGGGCCCTAGATTTTACCTCAACTATATGCTTTATAATTTTTGGTTTTGGCCCCTCTAGTTTCGTTTTTTTAGGTTTTTGTCCCTGCCACCAATAATTTGCCACTAGATGTACGAGAGAACTATCAATATAAATTTGGTGAACTATAAGAACGAAAATTTAAATGTTACAAAACTACAGAATAAAAAGGTCACAGAATGAACCTAGAGACTAAAGCTATAATTTTAAGGTATAGAAACAAAATCAAAATCAAGGTAATTACAGAAATAAAAGATATATTCAAACCTATTTTAAACTTATGATTTGGTAAAATTATTAAGGCACTGTTGCATCAAGAGCATAGTAACCAAATTATGGTGTAATATGCATTATTATATGGTATTGTGCAACTAGTAAATCAGTGAACTTCCCTAATCTGTGTATCCTTCCTCTGTACTATAAATCAGTAATAGTATTGTACTACCTTTGCAATCATTGTCACTGCAACAGTACTGAGACTATTTATGCTTTGTTTGATATAATGTTCATGGACACAGAAGCATACAAAAATAGTTTGAGGCCTTGCTTTTGTTCAATGTCTCTTCCTGATGATTGCGTTATTTTTTTTTTTTCTCTCAGGGAACTTTTTCCGAATACGCAGTGCTTTTAAGTATGGTGCCCGTAAACTTGGCTGGATTCTTATGTTACCAGACGATAGAATAGCAGATGAGCTTATTAGGTTCTTTGCAAACACTCTTGAAAGGCATGGAAGCACTCAGATGAATGTAGACAAGTCAGTTTTTAGCTTATCTGCAGCATCCAAAAGGGATGCGGGACCTGGAAATCAACATAATTATGAAAGCAGAGAGGAAATACAAGATGCCTCCTCTTTGGCAGGGGAGTTCCTTGATTCCTCTGGGGATGGAAATGCAGTCGCAAGTTATAAACTTAGTGAAGATTCTAGGGATTTTGCAACATCTGGGGTATTGGATATATCAAGCGCTAATGATTTGTCATATTGTTCAAATGGGCAAGTAGAAAGTAATATTTCAAGCAGTGAACCTGCTCTAAATACTGTTATTGATGAAGGTATGGTGAGCAATTCTCCCAGATCACATACTGATGAAAAGAATATGGCATCTTATGGTTCAGCTGTTTCAACATATGCTAATATCCTTGAAAATAATTTCTTTCATGGTGATAGATACACCACTAGTGTTTCTGGGGGTACTGAAGCTTCAATGTTGTTGTTGGACCTTACTGGGGATTATGACAGTCACATCGGAAACTTACAATATGGTCAGATGTGTAATGGTTATACTGTCTCTCCTGTTGTGCCTAGCCCTCCTAGATCTCCGAAGTTCCCAAAAAATAGGAATCCATGGGAAACTGTTCGTCAATGTGTACAAATTAATCACAGTCTTCGATCTCAGGCAAACTCAAATTGTGTTATTGGGCAACAAGTTTACGTCATTAATCATCCTACTCTTCCAATGACAACTTTTGCTTCAGAAGAAAAAAGGAAAATTCGAGGAACAGGCGCATACTTCCCTAACATGGTATTTAAAGTTTATACTTATTAAAACTAGACAGACACCTCTAATCTATGCATACACATACTTTCTAGTAGTTATTGAGTCATCGTCTAATAATTGTTAAGCTTTTAATTTTGCAGACTTCTCGTCCGTACAGGGATAATAGGCCAATTCCAGGAAGGGGAAGGGGCCAAGCACCAGGTTCTCATGGGCATCTGCAGAGACACACTCGTAACAATGGCTTGGCCCTAGCTCCACAAGAAATGAATTTGTCTTCGGAAGGAACCTTTGAATATTCTCTAGAAGGCTACTCTGCTATTGGTAGCACCAAAACAAGATCATCTGAAACCTATTTCCCTCAACCTTCTACATGGGGGTCACATTATACCAACGGTTTCCTTCACTCATCTGAGAAACCTGAATCTGGATCTGTGATCCCTCAGCTTCGTGTAGCCTCAAGAACTGACATGAGCAATTACCCAGACTCTGGGATTTCTACATCTAGGGGCACTGTGCCAAACACGGGGGTGGTGACAGAGGAGGAGCCTAATTCATTGTCTGTGGTTGATTCCAAAAGGTAATATAATTCTTCCAGTGTTGATTATTTTGTTGCTACTGAGATTATTTATGATGTTAAAGATAGCAATTTTCATTAGAGCTTAAAGCACTAAAATTATAGTTTGTACTCCTAGTTTTCCTCTTCTTTAAAGGGGTGTTGGTTTGAGATTCAGGATTGACGTGCAAGCTTATCATTTGAAGAATGAAGATGACTTTCCTCCACTTTCCAACTGAGTGCCAGTGAAGGATGGTGAATATGTAATAGCATTAGCAGTAATGGTGAATACATGGAAACTATTATGACTTGCCTACCTTTCAGCAAGTGCTACCAAAGGATGGCGATTTTGTAAGAAGTAAGAACAATGTGCATTCGTCTCAAAAAAGAAGATAGCTTCCCTCGACACTGGGTCTCTTCTAGAGATTGGAGAACAGATAGAAATGAGAGTACCAAATAAGTAGAAAACTGCTGGGAGTAGCCTTAGAAACTAACGAAATAGACTAAACTAGATGGAGTGTTATGTTATCCGTGTTCCCTCTTTTCTTCATTTGGTCCTTTGTACAAAAGGTGCATGTATATTCTGGTTTCTTTTTTGCCTCTTGCATCCGTTTTTATTTTTCATTATTTAGGGATGTATATATCAGGTGATTTCCTGAGGTTGAGTTTGTAGTTCTGTTCTGTTGTTTGTAGCTTTGAAGTGTACAACCGAAGGTTTAGATAACTTACTGAAATGGATACCCAAAATTTTCTGTCAGTTTCAGAAAGTATATTTAGGTATTTTCCTTGGCATTTGGGTGTTCGCCCATGATTTTATTCATGAGCTTGCTTGATGATCTCAAAATTGAAGAAAGGCCTGAATGGCTGAAATGCTGTGTCAGTGAGTAGAGGCCACTGGAGAAATCAGTGATTCACCTAAATCTTTAGCGGTCGTTTTTGTTTGCTTCCTGTTGAACATGGTCGATGCAATATGATAGATTGGGTGTTGAATTGTGTTTTATTAATCAGCAGGGATATATGAAATCTGAAGTAGTGTACTGAGGAAAAGATGACGGAGTCTCTCTTAAGATTTAGTCTTTATGTGAAAAGAAAACAGTGAGAGCTTATTGAAATCTGGAAAGAGTTTGAAGAGGATTAAAGAAAGCCTTCAATAGAAGCATTACACAAGACTTCAAGTGTTTTTTTGTCTTTCGTGAATGTAGTCTTTTTAGTAAACTACAGTGACTTTATTCGGTTCATTTTGTGATTTCACTTGGTGAGATTAGCCCAGCCCCAGATGTTACTGTATCTGAATATAGATGCTTGATGCGTGGCTGATGTTTTTCCTAGCAATATGTCTTTAATTTTATATAGATTAAGACGAAATATTTCAATTTATATGATATTTTATATTTATTTTTGTTGATGACAGCAGTGTCTCTGGTGGAGTTCTTGGCCATTCGAATTGCCTTGATGACGCCCCCCAGAAAAATTCGTGGTAGTAATCATCATGTGTAGCTTATAATGATAAGATTTTTTGATTAGACGTAGGCTTGATTGAAATATAATCCAGCCAAAAAGCAGGATTCAAATAGAAGAATTAGCATAATTTTTTGTTTGGATGTGAGTTGTATTTTTACACTAGTGAAGAATTTATCGTTGTACATAAAGTAGTCTTATCATGGTAGGATTTTTAATCAGGCTATTTGGTGCGAAGAGAAATACGAGTAGAATTGCGTTTTACTGTTTTGCTGTCTACATTGTTTTTTAGTAGAACTAAAATGTGTCATTTTCCAAACTTTTTTTAAATGAATATCTTAAATTTCAAAGATTATTGATTTTTTTAGTCCTTGCATATAATTTTTATGTTAGATCTAAAGTGTTTTTCTATTTTGTGTAATTCACTTTATTAGTTAAATCTTGATGTGATTAGTAAAATGAAAAATATTAAGATATGGATAGATAATAAATTAGGAAAATTATATCATTATTAAGTGCATAATTCAATCAAATAAAATATTAACTTAATAAAAAAATCATACAATTTACTTTCATTTTCTTAGTCATCATGAATAGTTTTGTTTTTCCTTTGATTTTAATATAGTATTATTTACATAATATACTTAACACTTAAATTTAATTTCAACATATTTTTTTTTCAGTTACCTTATTAACAATAACTTTTTGATATATGAAGTAAAGACTTTTACCGAATATTATAATTAGTATTCTTTTTAAGTTTTCTATAACTATAACAATAATAAAATAACATTGCAGCACAGCGCCAAGTTTAGAATATTTAAAGGAGTTATTATGTTAATTATGTATTTACTTTTTATATATTAATGTTTTTATTTTATTGGTTTAATAATAAGTCGAATGTGGCATATTTTTTTTATTTGAAATATCTAATACTTCGTTTTTACATCAGCCTATATTATTAACCATATTTATAGAAACTTTTAATTACTTTCGGATAAAGGGCGCATTTTTTTTTTTTTTTTTTTTTTTTATTTTTAGTAAAATATTTCGGATGTCTTTTCTTCTCAAATGCAAGTTTAGTTTATGTATATATAATATAAAAGCTTTCTTTGTTAAATATATAAAGGCTTCAATATTTATATACAATTTCGTAAAGACAAACGTCTACATTAAATCTTTGAATGTAGGTTTTTCTGTAATTTACTTTTTAAGTTTCAAGTTGTAAGAGATACTAAAACTAGATGGGTTATAAAGTAAGATTAAATTTCAGGAATTAAATTATAGATAAACGTATATTAGGAAGTATCAAAGTAAAATACTGCTATTTAAGAGAATAAATTATAAAATATATTATTTTTTCATGGGAAGTTCTAATTCTGATTTCTTAAAATCTTTTTGCAACTAAAGTCCTTTTTTTTTAATTTCTTTTTGCCAGAAAATTTATTTCTAGCTATTGAAATCAATTTGAATAGTGTATTTACTACTTTATTATATAAGCATGTTAGCTCAAAGACGAAAGGGACGAGAGTAAATTTGGAAGAAACAAAATATTCTAATCTCATTCCTCAAACATAAAATCCGCTCCAAAGTTTTTCGAAGATGATGACATACATGCACCACTTTCTCAACCTTATTCAAAATACATATTAATAAGGCCCGATTTATAAAATATCCCAGGAAATGCAGAGGAAAAATTACAATTTTAATCTCTTTATTCTTTAATTAGCGAACACACAATCGGTTTTTATTCGCAATTTTTAATTTTTCATAAAAATTTAAGTTATTATCAATAAAAAATATATAATTAATTTTTAAAATAATTATTAAATATAAAATTAAAAAAATAAAATATATACACCACATAACCTTCAAAATAAATGTTAAGACAAAAGAGATTAAAAGTAATTTTTTTTATTAAATAATTAAATTTTAAAATAATAATTAAAAGTAAAACTGAAATAACGAAATATGAATATAAAAGATGATATTTATTTATATATTGTTATGGATATACAATTTTTTTATAAGATATTAGATTTCACATATATAAAATCAAAATATACATTTGAGACACATTAAACTAAATATAAATATGTATATTACTTGATAAATATTTCTTTAATACTTTAAAGTTTATAACATGATGTATTCATCAGTGTCTTACTTTTGAAATGAGTTCTGATATTCTTTTTTAGTATATCGATATATGTATTTTGTTTCTTACTAGAAAAATATTTATTTGACACGATGAAATTTAAAACATAAGTGAATTAATAATTCTCCTCGACTTATTTATAATGCATTATGTACTTTCCTTCATCCATTTGAACTAAACAATAATATCATCAAATAAATAATTATTTTTATGATATCATGTAATATATATACAAATTATTTTTATAATAAATATATTTATGAGTATGATATGTTATGAATCACATTAAATTCAATTGACACACATATAAAAATAAGTTCGATTATTTAAAATGATTAAAATTTTCTTTTATGTTTGACTATGAACCAATAATTAGAGTTGTATCCATCACTTTTATTTATGTTCTAAGATTTGAGGATACGTTTATTATCTTTATTTCTAGCTCCCTCAACCAGAACAATACTACACACAAATGTTGAGATTAAACATTGAATATGTAAAAAATGAATAATTGATCATTTGTGGAATATTATTTGATGGGTGACGGGTTTTTCACCCTTCTTATTTAATAAAACAGTTAGTTTGATAATTGTTTTGTTGTAAATTAGTGAAATCATGTGAAAAATAAAAAGTAATTACTTGTGCTCAAATAGAATTACAAGATTGTTTTAATTTTCATTTGTTTTCTCAAATATTTTGATTGGTCACTATAAAAAGATTTAATCTATTTTTGTTTAACAATGAATATTGATTTAGTAAAATTCTGAGATAAGTTGTCAAAATTCTTCTTTAAAATTTTATAAAATTGAAGAGTTTGCATCACATACTCAAACTATAAATTATACGTATGATGGATCAACAACTAATTATATAAACTTTGTGCAACATTTATTTTGCAATAAGAATATACTTAACATTCATACAGAGAAAGGTAAGGAGATGAAGAGATGTTATGGCATCCATGTGTTGTAAGTGATAAATGGTATGAAAGGATGCTTCTTTTACTAATGTTGACCTTATTTAAACTAAGTTATAGCCAATTCAGTGTGTAGTATTAAAAGAAAAGTTAACTAATAACAAAATGCACCAGTGGTCTAGTGGTAGAATAGTACCCTGCCACGGTACAGACCCGGGTTCGATTCCCGGCTGGTGCACTTGAGGTTTGATGAAACTGTGTTCTCTGCGATGGATGGGTCTATCACACTCTTCTGATCTTCCAGACGAATCGTGACACATCAGAGCTCAATTTTACTTTTTTTGTTTTTATTTTTCAAATTCTCTTTCATTCTCCAACTATTATGATTCACAACATCAATAATAGAGGCAATCATTCTCGAAAATACACTCCTCACCTTCCGCCACATTTTTCATTTGGTTGGTCTCCCACTAAGCCCACACAGTGGTAGTGGCCATTCAAGAAGTCAACCAACAAAATCCTCTCTCTGTAAAGCTTTTGTTTCTACACGTCTTTCTAATTTAACATTATTTCTTCGTTAAACTCACTTTTAAACACTTTTGATTCATTATTTTAAATTCTCTGTCAAAACTTCATTTTTCATAAATATTTTCTCTTTCGAAATATATATAAGTTGTTAATCAATATTTTAGATCTACATAAATCATCTTCTTTTAACAATATCATGAATTCGAAGAATAGTTATAACAATATACTTACATTCATCTCATTTCAAAGAGATATAAGTGAAATGTTTTGTACTGACAATATAATCTATTTATTTTGCCATAATGATGTTTTTAGTTGGTAATTGACTTGAGATGGAAACTATTATTTTTGGAAACAAAATCCTTTTTAGTTCTTGACCGAAGAATTTGTTTCGATATATCTAATAATTCTATTATTAGGATTCACGATCAAGAATAATTTAAATACAATTTTTTCTTTAATTATTTGAGTATTTTTAAAAAAATAAAATTGTGATAGAATATTAAAGTTTTGAAATGGACAAGATCATAACATTTATATCTATGGTGATTATCTCAAACTTGAATTGCAATTAAATAATTTGATTTTTTAACTCAATACATTAACTAGTAAATAAGTTCTTCACTATGACTTATTTGATTAAATCCAAAATCATATATATATATCAACTTTTCTATTTCTAACTAAGTGAAAATTTCGACTCATGTTTGAATTTTTAACAAATATGAGATTATGATATAATTGACTCTATCAACTTTTTTTTATTAGTTTTCCTCAAATATTAAATTGGTTTGATTAGAAACAGCACATGTTTTTAATTTTTCACATTCCATTGAATTCTTATATGTTTCTTTGTTTCTATACTTCCTTTAAGATAGTAGAGTTTGTATTTGTAAAAAGTCACGAAAGACACAAAATCATGACTTCTTATTCTCTCTAAATTAAATTTATACATGCTTATTTTTTTATTCCACATTATTGAGGTAATCGCACCCAAAACCACTAAGAATTGAAAAAGGAAGATTCTGTAGAGTTAACCTAGGAAAGGTCTCGTAGAGCACAAAGTGGTAACTCGTTGAATTACGTACCCTTTCAATCAACCATAAAGACTCATAGACTTTTATCTTCTTAATAATTCAAATAAAAAACAACCTTCATAAATCCCTTTACATCATACATCCAGGTTTAGGTTCCAAGAAATTTCCAACTCGTTAAATATAAGACGTCATTAATAATTGCGTCAAATTTATAAACTTTGAGGAGTTTAATTCTTATACATCAATGTAAAAAAAATGACAATGTTAATAGATAAAAGTTTATTCCATACACGACTTTTTTTCAAACAATTGTTAGAAAAGTCTATTTTCTCAGCTACAAGATAATATATGATTTGATGATAAGTGATATTTTTTTCATCATTGACGTATTCTAATTACATCAAATAATGAAATATAATTATTGAATATAAAGTTATAATAATGAAACTAATATTTAATTTTAGAATATTTATATGCATGATGAGTTTTGGCAATTCACAAAAGAAGAAAAAGCTTCGCCACATATATTGTTGTAAAATAATCCAAAAATCACGTTTTAACGTAATTCGAAGCCTATATATTGTAGGCTCTTAACTATTCTTTTTTATATCAACGTTAAATCGTGCACTTTCGTTTGTTTTCGTTTTATTATTTTCAAAGAAAAAGGAGAATAGTAAAAACCTGAAATATAGTGCATGCACTGTTCGAAAATGCAACAATATGACTTTTCTAATTGGAAGTCACTTGTTATACACAATTATTTTCATCTTTTTCCTTCAAATCAATACCTATTACTTCTATTATTAAAACCAACCCACTACTCATTTTTTTCTTCAAATTAAATAATTACTAGCAAGTGGAAAAACACTGTATAATGAACTACATATTCTATAATTTTGAATAATTTTCAACTTAGTTTTATATAGTTTTTTAATCTGTTTTTATACGCAAGTTTAAAATCAGTGTTATTTTTCTCAAATTATTTCATACCACTATCATTTGACTAATACTAATTAAGTGCGCGAAATTTCTTTTCAATATATATATATATATATATATATATATATATA
>Ga0214545_1002593_pt1 | contig 34837 bp, 18 predicted proteins | sample CNSS4metaG_FD_160064 | JGI IMG/M metagenome (GOLD analysis project Ga0214545, IMG submission 160064) | Root nodule microbial communities from cowpea collected in UCLA plant growth center, Los Angeles, California, USA - CNSS4 | ecosystem: Host-associated > Plants > Roots > Nodule | place: USA...
TTTAGGCCAGTTATTTTATTTGCTCAGCATATATATGGTGATTGTTTATTATTATTATTTGGTAAGACCGGCTAGGTGTGGTACACCAGTCCTCCAGCCTTTGTCGATATATATATATATATATATGGCGGTGAAAGATGATAAGTATTGGCATGTTAGCGAGGCCGGCTAGGTGTGATACAAATTTCATCCCTATGTCAAATTTAATTTTTATATAAATTTTACAATGATTTTTTTATTATAACTGATATTTTTAACAAAATTAAATATCAATTATAATAAAAAAAACCATTGTAAAATTTATATAAAAATTAAATTTGATATAAGGATGAAATTGATTCCGTTTTAAAATAATTCAAACAAAATTGAGATAAAATAATAAATATAGAAACTTCATTAAGATTTTTCACATTTAATAATGATACATGGCATTGTGGTATCACATTGTCTTTGTCACGTGATACAATGTTAAATTGACATGTGACAATTTTAATTTTTATCTTTTAAAAATTAAATAAAAAAAATTACGTATTAACACGTGACAATAGTTAACGGATATTACTAATAAAAATAATTTGATTATAACAAATTTTTCAAAATAAAGATATAATTTAGTCAAATAAAAATGAGGGAACTACTTTATATTTGGTTAAAAAAATATACACCTCCGAAATTATTTAACATAAAGTTTAATATAAATACTTTAAGCTATGCTCACTTTATTATCTAATTGTTTTGACTGAGTTTAGGACCAGAAACATCATTGAAATGCTTGTTGTTCATCACTGTTGAATTTATTATTCGATATTGTTCACAACTTACTAGTCAATTAAAGATTTCACTAATCTAATTTTTCTAAAATAACATTAAATTTAAATAAACGGATATTCTTGTTGAAAATCGCAAAGGAGGAACCACCAAGTAGACCACGGATAAGAAAAAAAAAATACAAAAAATATTTAGTTTATTTTATTGAAATGATTAATGATGCAATGTTTTCGTGGACATTTTCATATTTTTATCTTATTTTTTCTAAAAGATGAAAAGAATATGTTATTTTTGGTAAAATGGAAAAGGTTTTCTCGATTCCATAAAAGAAAAGGGATTGGATCATCTTTGTAAAGTTCTCATGTGATGCGAGAACGACAGCTTTTTACAGTTCAAGAAATTGTACGAAGAATTGACCATACTCCACCATGAAATGACACAGCTACACAAACCCTCGCTTTCTTTCCTTATGTAGTTAAAAATAATTGAAAATATCGATATCTTTTTAATAGGAGAAAACAAGAAACTATTAAACTTATGATTTATATTTCAAAATATTAAACATTTTTTTTTATTTGTTTCTACTGTAAACAATTGAGAAACAGTAAAATAATGATATAAGATATTGACCTTTTTATAATTATTAATGATAAGAATTAGAATTAAAGATGACGACCACATAAATTCATCTTAATCCATTAAGGTCGTAGCAATATCAGGTCAATATTATTACACTTTTTGAAAAATAGATTCAATTCATAAATCATTGAGCAGATTTATGATATGAAATTGTGTTATAGCATATTATAACATACATTAATTAATTTTTTTTCTGGAACATTTATTTATGGAGTTTTCTATTAAATAAGATTGTAAATATTTTTCTTCATTAAAATTATGAAAAATTAATATAATATAGTATTAGAGTCATGGTTAAAATCTATCATAACAAAATTGTTAGGCATATCGTTTCACTCTTGATCTGATTATTATCGGACCATCCATTAATGTATAGTTTCATACACGATACACACACATATATATGTATGTATGTATATATATATATATATATATATATTTATATATATATATATATATATATATATATATATATATATATATATTTATATATATATATATATATATATATATATATATATATATGTATATCTTCATGGAAAGGGTGTGTTGGAAGTCTCACATTGATTAGATATAAGATCAATTTATATTGTATATGTGAGCGCAAATCTCACCTTACAAGTCGATTTTGTGAAATTAAATTAGGTTTAAAGTTCATTTCTTAACATAACTCATTCTACATAAAAATAATGTGAGAACCTAGAAAATCGCTTAAGTGCAGTGATATTTTCTATAAAAAGAGAACACTATAATATTTTAATAATAAAAGAAGGTTTAAGCTATATAAAGATTTCTAATAGAATAATTTTATTTTATATAAAATCACTGTTTCTCTAAACATTCTCTTTAGGTTTTATCTCTATAATCTCTCTTCAATTATGACATTAATCTTCATTGTTTCAAAATCAGGGACTATATGACCATTTCTAACGAGGAACTCTACACAACAATCAAATCAAAGAGTCGAGCAAAGTAAGTTATCATCTTGTCTTTTTTATAAGTTTTAGGTCTTTAGGTCTTAGGTTGTGTGTAAATTCTATGAGCTCTATGGAAATGCATGACTCAAGATTACTCTCAGTAAATCTTTGTTGTTTATGATTTTGATATCTAATTTTGAAGATTACGAAGATTACATAATCAATCACATTGAAAACACATAATTAATAAGATAAAATTTACACAATTAGTATTTAACATCATGTTATGTTAAAGTCATGCATAATTGATTAAGTGGGTTTCTTATATGAAAAAAAATGAATTATGCATTAGTAATAAAAGATTATGTAGCTTGTAAAAATGCCCAAGCCAAATTGTTGAATTGATGTGAGAAATATAGGATGAAGAAGTAACAACAATTTGGACAATTCATGTATGTTTTCGGACTTTTAATTTTTTACTTAAAATTTTCACAATACGAAGAAGAAACACAATTGTGTCACTTGTTTTCATCTTTTCATGCACATTGAATAAGTTGAATAGTTTATTAAGTTACGCGGACTGCTACTCAAACTTTTCTCAATTAAAAAGATAATAAAAGTGTGTCAGACATCTTCATCCTTTCATGTACATTAATTTGAATTAAAAAAAAAAAATGAGAAAAAAAGTCATATCAATATATTTGAATTTTCCTATCAATAAAATATTAGACGAAAAATTATGATACCAAAACATCTCTTATGAATGAATGAAGTTCATACAGCATCTCTCTTCCTTTATTTTCTTAAACATTTATCAAGCACTAAAGTATATATTTTTTTTTTGTGATGTAAATTTATTCGTAATCCTTTAGTAAAATCTAGCTCCAGTTTGTGTTGGTGGATGGGTTATATAATATCAGTGGCTGATGATAGGAGAGAAAAAAAAATTGAAAAAAGAAAAGAGAAGATTGAATGTCTTCTCCCAGTGGTGTACGATTTTGACCTAATACCCCGGTGCTCTCGTTTTGTATAGCCGCGAGCCTCCTCCCATCGCATCACATCACACACAATCAAACCAAAGGAGAGGTACGATACGATATGGATAGGGTGTTCTCAGTCGATGAAATCTCCGATCACTTCTGGCCATCGCCGCCGATCCCCGTCTCCGCCGCCGATGAGGCCTCCAAGATGAGCCGCAGCGCCTCCGAGTGGGCCTTCCAACGCTTTCTCCAGGAAGCTTCCGCACCCTCTCCTCCCTCTCCTTCCTCCGCCACCAAGGCTGCTCCTGCCGCCGCCCCTGACGTCGTCTTTGTCGAGATCGACGATCATCCCAAACCTGCCCCTGCTCCTCCCCAGAACGCCGCCGTTTTGCCCAATGCCCCTGTTCCCGTACCCCTTGACTCTGATGAGTACCAGGCCTTCCTCAAGAGCAAGCTCAATCTTGCATGCCAAGCTGTCGCCATGACTAGGGTAATCCTTTTCTTCTTCACCTTTCTTCATCGTTCAATGTATGCTCCGCTTCGCATGTGCGAATCAAACGATTCCGTTGGTTCTGATTTGGATCTGTCTTGCGTTTTAACTGTTGCTCGTCTTCGGTTAATTATCTTGCATGCATTTTTTGTTTATTTATTTGCATACTGGGGTATGCTGCTCATTTATTTAAGAGCGAACGGCGATCATATCGTATTTTAAAATTAAATAGAGAAACTTCGAATCATACCACACTTCAGGGTTGTTCTTAAAGTGAATTTGCCATTTCGATTCTGAATGCACAAATTTGAAGACGATACGTAATATATTCAGGTGCAACTACTCTCTTACAAGGGAGCCGCCAATTTGATTCATGTCTGCAGTTTGCCTTCTCTCATAAATGGTCTTTAAGTAGAACAAATTACTTAATAGTATCTAAAATATTAAAAAACCATCAAATTCTACTTGGCGATTAAACTGGTGATTCAATATAGGGATTTTGATAATGTAAACCCATTTGTATTTTAGACGGACTGCGTTGCCAAATTATAACTATTATGAATCCTGAAATACTTCTTGTTGTAGCTTCCTAACATACTCCTTCTGATGAAACACACTTCTCCTTATGAACCAAATGGGAGAATACTAACAATTGTTCATAGGATTTGCTAACATAGATCCACTAATTATTTAGGAGGATATAAGCAATACGATATATTTTGAAGAACGGTGCATCTTGTTAACGTATTTGTTGAAAGTTCCATATAGATTAGAGATAAGACAAATCCATAATATATAAATGAGTGCAAATTTTTCTTTATAAACCGGTTTTGTAAAGTTGAGTTAGGATTAAGTTAACTTCTTAACAATGCTCTTTCTAAAAGACAAGTGGGTTTATGTTAGTAAATCTCTTCAATAGTTTTAATTTTAGTTATCCGAGTCTTACTATTTACTTTTCTAGTTTTTGTAATTTCTTTTCACTGAGATGAATTGACAATTCATATATATTTGTGTGTGTGTGTATGTTTTTACCTTGTCACACGTTCTTGTGAAAAAAAAAAATTAAAAACTCATTTGGGGTTAAATTTCAATTAAAAGAAACTGAAAGAATACTTGTGAACTTTTCCTATATGATTATTCCACTACTTTATTGAGCACTCATCCATTCAATGCTCTTGCTCTATTTAGCCATGTAATTGCTTCATGTCCATTCTTTTAAAATAAGGGTTTCACCAACTCATAATTAACTAATAGTTTCTGTCTTATATGACTTTCAATTAAGTTGTTTTATCTATTTCTAGCTTAAATTGTTTGCACTGAACACCATGTATTGTCTATATGAGATTTGTTCCACTTCCCTCCCTTGAAAGGCTTCATATTCATCTTGCTTTAGTTGCTCTGTGGAAGCAGTTTTGAAGTAATTTGTCTCTAAATCTTAAGATTCATACAAATTATGATTTACAATTTAAATAATCAATCAGCAATGCAGAATCCAAATCTTGATTGGATAGCCTTCAGGAGACAGAATAATAGTTTGAGTACGAAATTGGAGGTTTATTACCTGTTTATGCAATTCAGAGTGATACTGATATATTACTTGTTTCTGTACTTCCTGGGGTACAAACCAGTAGTAATCAGGCTTTTGAAATTCTCTACAAAAGAATGTGTTTTCAACAAATAGCTATAAAAAATTAAGAGGAAGCATCCGAGTAGAAGGTCTTCAATGCATTCCATGAAGGGCTTTCCATTTGTATCTATTCTCATATTTCCCCACTGAGAATTGAACCAGAATCTAATGTTTTTTCTCTACACTCTGCAATAGGCATCTTTGGCTAAATCTCAAGAGCCAACCCCTTTTTCTGATGGTGGATCACAGCCTATCGATCCTTCTCAAGTTGGATCTCAGACTACATCTAAAGGTTTGAATTGGTAAATATTTATGCATACATGTATTAAAAGGGTTAAATGACGATACATTGTCAGCGAAGTAGAGTTTCTGGAATGCTGAATATATAATGAATTAGTAGCTAGTAGCAGTTGCACGAGTGGGTTAATTGCATAATCTGTATTTACCATTTTCTTTTTATCAGAACACTATTGCCTTCGTTCATTGACCTGTTTAATAATTCTTTTAGCAGCTTTACAGGTTGAATTTTATCTCTCTTTGTTTGGATAACACCTATTGAATTATGTCAAACGTATATGTCTATGTAGGATCTATTCCTTCTGGAAATGATCCATCTAAGTTACAAGATAAAGATACGAAAGTACCAGTTGGGGTGCCTTCCATACCTTCCACGCAAAAGAAACCTGTTGTTGCAGTTAGGCCATCAACAAGTGGATCATCAAGAGAACTGTCAGATGATGATGATGCTGAGGGAGAGACATCTATGAATGACATGGACCCAGCTGATGCAAAAAGAGTAAGGAGGTAACGATATTCTAAAAATTGCCTGTTTTTATTGTGTAAAATGCTGGTACTTCTTTTATATGCAGGAATTAAATGTAATATCATGTCGTTGTGCTCATAGCACGCTCATAAGTGTTGCACGATTTGCAATGCGATAAGTGCGAGTCCATATGATTCAAGCATCTGGTGATAAAATCAGTGACCGAATCATTTTAATGCTTGAATCACACCATGATTCATACCTGAATCGCAATAATTGCGATCTGAAGAAGAGTAACACTAGTCATGCCTAAGTTCTGTGAGGCCTCAGAAGGAGTTGTTACATTCCACTACTTTTCTGAGGCTACTCCTGGCATCAGCGGTGTTTTATGCTGCTAAAATAAATAAATAAAAAAAAAAACAGCAGCCAGAGCGGACGGTGATCTGGGTGGACAAATCATGTTGTGCTGCAGTTCTAACTTCTGTTTCGTTTATGCCGTGCCTGGATTCCCAACCTTAACTTGCCTATAACCCTAAATAATAGTGTATTGCACTTTTTTTTTTTACTTTAGCATTTAGTTGCTTGATATACCGTGTTATAACTGCCCGTGAACCATCAGTTTTATCCTATAACTATTGACATGATATTAAAGTATTTTCTAATATCAAATAAAAAGAAATAAATTAGTATGATAAATATTTCTGTGTCAATTCTAGTTATTATCTTTTATCTTAAAGCCTAGGCTTAATGACTTATTTAGTCCCGCGTTTGTTTTTATAAATTTTGTCCCACAATTGTTGAAAAGCCTCTATTTGGTCTCATTTTTTTACAAAATAGATCAATGTTTGCCCTTCTGTTAATCTGATGGAAACGGTGTTTAAGCAATGCGAACATGATGTTATTATTGTTGTTATTATTGTTGGTCTGTCCGTTAAGAATTAAATGAGGTCTCAAAAAACTGTTGGCATTCATGGGGTTTGGTGGAGGTGCTCTTCTTCATTTGGCTTAGGGTTGCCGGGGTATTTGGTTTATGAGGGCATTTCTTTTGCAGGTTCGTAAGTTTAAAATCTGTCTTATAAGATCTTCTTATTAGAGTATGCTGACATGCTATAAAATTTAAGACTCGTGATTATAAAAATAACAAAATACTTTTCTGCCTTAAAACGTCTCTTTTTGCCAACAACCAAATAAAAAATTATTGAAATGCAAGGCTTTATGAAACCATTGAATCGGAATAAAAGTTGCAAGGAAATTTTAAAAGTGATGTCACATATTGAGATTCATAAAAGTAAATTAAGACTTCATTTATTGACTTTTTCAATGGAGATGCTGACTTGAGAAGAATATTCCTTTCCTTGCTAGGGTGATGGGTTGCTTATCTCTTTTTTTCTTAGTCTCTTTTTCTTTCTTTCTCTTTCTTAATTCACAAAACCCTTTTTCTGCTCTCTATGCCATTTGGGCTTGTTTGATTTATTATTTCCCAATTCAAAGATTTTGTGCTCATTGATATTGTGTGATTTTTATTTTGGGGTTTCCTTCTTTTTTAGGGTGAATTACGGGTGTGGAGAATTTTATGGGATTTTTAATCTGTGTTTTGAGTTCATTGGTGGTTTGTTTGATTTTGGTGTTTTGGATAGATTTTGTGGTTTCCAATGACGGGGTTTTCGTTGAGTTTACTTGAATTGAGTTCATTTATGTGCTGTTTGGAGCACAGGGCGCTGTCAAATTGTAATGGAAACTGCGCCGTTTTCATGTCACCTTCCATTGTTAGAGTCATTACAAGGTTTTAATTTACTTTTTGTGGATCCTATTATGTCACATCGATTTTAAGATCTTACGGTAACTTTTGTTCAAATGCAAGGATTATTAATAACTTTCTTTGAACTTGTTGGAGAAAAGTTGTTTTTAAGATGAAAAATCATTTTATATTCTTATGACCCAGGGTCTTCTTTAAGACCCACAGTCTTAAATTTTGTCATATTAGCTTTCTCCACTAGAAAGGCATTATAAAACCTCAATCCTGAGTATAATTCCAGCAATAGAGATGCTATTAGTTTGAAGTTGCAATGGGCTTTCTTGCACATGCAGACCATGGGCTTTTAAAAATTCTCGATTTCAATATTTAAGTATTAAATTAAATTATTAATTAACTCATTATTTTAACTGGAACACCTTAACAAGATCATAATGTATTCTTCCGTCAGGCATATAGATGGTGTTAATGAAGGAAAAAAATTAGCCAATTTCAGGAAAGTGGACCAAATTGAAACTTTTAATAACTATAGGATGAAATTGAAAAAATAAATAAATTGTATGACGCAATATTAAACCCAAAATCTATTATAAAGCCATAGTAAAATACTCGCACCATTGTGATTTATAAGCAGAAAAAGGAACACTTTTTTGTTATTCACTATAAACAAATGTTAACTACTTTTACTTTATCTGATGATACTTCTCCTAATGTTATAGCTTTTTAAAAAAAATGCTAATTATATAATATATGTAATATTTAATATAATATATTTAATGGCAGAATATTTATTGTAAATTTCAATATTCTAATATAACAAATATAATTGAACTCCTGCATCCCATACTCGTTCATAGTTATGTTTTTCAGCTATTGATCATGAATATGTTTTTTGATGTCCTTGTTTGTTTGCATATGCTATCTTTTATTATTATTAATCATGAATCTTTGTATTCATGGGGAAATGGTTTTCACGTCATAATTTGAATTCTGATTCAACTACCTTGGTTCAAAGTGATTTAGGTGTTTTGTTTACTCATTGGATTCTCCAGCTCCTGTCTTGTAAAGTCTAAGAGATTGGCATGCCAGAAAAAGTATTACATTAGAACTTCGAAGCAAGAGTGATGGTGTTTACTCCATTCTTTCCCTACAAATTGTGTATAATCTGTATGAAAAAAAATGCCTGAACATTTTTCCTATGAAACTTAAGATGTGAAGATGTGAGAACCCTTGAGGTTTTAATTGTTCTTAAACGGATTATGTACTTCCTCGTTTATACAGTAGGATTAAACAAATTTCATATTGTTTGCAAGTCTTACTGACCAGCCTTTTTTTTCAAAGATAGGATTCCAGTTTTACTTTATATTGTTAGATATTGATATGTTCAACTGGGGAACAAAGTCTATTTCGGTCAATGTCTAATAAAATTTATATCTCAGGATGCTATCCAATAGGGAGTCTGCACGGCGCTCTAGAAGAAGAAAGCAGGCTCATTTAACTGACCTAGAAACACAGGTTTGTGTATTTTATTTTATAGAATTGAATTGTTTCTCCTCCGCCCTCATGTGTTAGATGATTAGTCCTCGCATGAAAACATTGATGCTTTATGACATTTTATTCTATCATCATAGGTTTCTCAATTAAGAGGTGAAAATTCTACCTTGTTGAAGCGCCTTACTGATGTAAGCCAGAAATACAGTGAATCTGCTGTTGACAACAGAGTTTTAAAAGCTGATGTGGAAACATTAAGAGCAAAGGTAATGGTCCTACTTCATAATTGGCCTAACTTAAATCTATTAGGCGCAAACCTAGATGCTCTTCTTCACAAATTCCATCAGTTGGATGAAGAATGGTGTCCAATCATATTTTTCACAGTGAAGAGAAACTACATTAAAAGTTGCATTGCCAATTGCTTCACCTGGATTGACAAAGATCTCATGTTTTGTCATTGCCTGCCTTGTTTTCATTTTTAGGTGAAGATGGCTGAAGAGACCGTGAAAAGAATTACCGGGTTGAACCCAATGGTTCATGCGATGTCTGGCATGCCATTATTTGATGGAAGAAGCCCTTCAGACACTTCAGCTGATGCAGCTGTTCCTGTGCAAGATGATCATCATCACTTCTATCAACCCACATCTAATACTCCTATTCCCAGTCATGATCCGATAGTGAACGATGGGTTGGGGGGCATGTCTTCAATTGAAAATGTGCAGCAGCAGAACTCTGCAGCAGTGGCAGGTGGGAACAAGATGGGTCAAACTGGTTCCCTGCAGCGGGTAGCTAGCTTGGAACATCTTCAGAAGCGGATTCGTGGTGGTGTGGATTCCTGTGGACCTCCCTCTAATGGGGAGCAGTAAGTACCCAAATCTCTTGGATGCTTCACCAGAAAGTTATTATAAAACACTTATTTCTGCTAGTTATTTATAACTAAACCCATATTCATCTGGAATGCACTGTACATCATCAATTTGATGGATCACATGAGTCTGTATTCAATTAGTGCACACCCCCATCTTGTTCTTTTCCAGCAGCCGCTGAGTTCTAACAGTTCTTAATGCCTACGATTTCCCCCAAGTTCCATTATGATCGGATTATGTCTTACGGAAAGTCCCGGAGTCTGAATAAACTGAGTGTAACAATCAAGGGGACTCTCTAAGTATGTCTTTTCATATTTGAAAATTATGATTCCTGGCAATCATGTTTTCGACAGTTACTGAGTTTTAGAAAGAAAAATAATACTGACACCATTGAAAAGAAATATACGTGTCTTACCACTCACTGTCATAATATAATAATCTGTATTAGAATTATAAATTAAAAAATAAAGTAAATAGAATTAAAATATTGTTATTTTAAGTGGTCAATTTTTATTTGGTGCGTCAAATGATGGTACCATCTTTTTAAAAATCGAAAATATCTGTTTGGTTAATTTTAATTATTTTTTAGAATATTTATTATTCTGTTATCTAGTAAGAGTAAGATGACGTTTATTGTATTTTTTTTTTAACTTCAAAGGAATTGTAATTTTCAATGAACTTATTTTAAGTTTAAATATTTTAAACTATTTTAAAACTTAAATAAAATAGTTTAATAGATATGTTAGAAATTGAAATTGTCTAGGAAAGTAACGATGATAATGCTTGTATCGTATCCATAGATGGAGAAAGGTTGAAAGACTAGAACAAGCAATACACTACTGTTAATTTTTAACTTTACCAAATATATTCAAAATTGAATTCCAATAAGTGTTTATTAACTCATTCAATGTATTGTTTGTCAAAAGATTCAATAAACACTTTCTCGTATGGTATTAGAGTTTTCACTCTCAACCCTATAATGAAGATACAAAAATATGAATTTAGGAACAACCAACTTTTGTGACAACAAAAGACACAGACAGAGTTATCATTAAGTTACAGAGTTAATCTCGTTAATTATAACATGACTCATGCTTATACGTGTTCTAATCAAAACCATTTGAAATAAATAAATTGTGACTTATTCAATGAGACATGAAAGTAGAACACATATTATAAGTAGGACATGAGTACTCTGAAGAGGTAACTACCCTGTTGAGAGATATAAACCATGTAGAGATGCACAATTTTCAAAGGATACTAAAAAAATTATAAATTTGATGTCCAAAAGCTAACAAATTCCAAACTTGATCGATGAAAATGAACAACATAGTCAAATTAAATGGTAGATGGTGTAATTATAGAAAATTTCACGTTTTGTAACTTCTTTGCTCTCATATTGTTATAGTTTGTTCTTCTTACAATTTACAATTGGACACATTCGTTAATATTGCGTAAATTGAAAAACATTTATAAAAAGTTTAGTTTCATCCAATTTGACAAAATTATTAGTCTTTTTATTTAGGTCAAAATTTTGTTTTCAATTCTAATATGCAATTCTAATATGCATGATAACAATAAATAAAATATTACTTAAATTTATAATGACATGAATGAATAAACTCCAAATAAGTAAAAAAAAAAGTTCTTTTTATTCAAATAAAAAATCTTAATTGTGCATACCGACAATACAAGTTATACATTATAGCATTTTACACCTTTTTAATATACAATATTTTTAATTAATAAAATATTATTTTTAACAGTTTTAATTTACATCAAAAGAACGTTATTCAAACTCAACCCAAATAAATAAAAAAATTAATTAAGACAAAAACTAAAGTTTATTAACATCAATTTTAGTTTAAACTGAAAATTATTAAAATTGTGTTTAAATTTCACAAATTTATCTCAGTTTTTTATAAAAAAAATAAACTTTTGTTTCTAACCATACTATCTACTCAAATTCGAAAAAAAATGACATCACGAAACATGATTTAAATAGAAGAATGAAAACTAAAATAAAGTTATGGCTTGAAATATAATATTTTTAAAACTATCATTTACATAAACTTTTTAAAAAATTTATATAGATAAATATTTTTGAACTAAAATTTGGCCAAAGCGTTCTTTTGAGCAATTTCATTAATAACCTATCCTTAAATTAGATGGTAGCAGGTTAAAAAAACAGTGAGAAATTGGACCTGCTTTCTTTTAAAAGTATGATGCGTTGTACACCACTCTCACTTCATTTCTTTTTTATATCACTCTCTATCAACAAACATTCATTTTCATCTAACATCTTTGTATCTACATAATTATACTTCAATTATAGATTTATGTAAACATTTTTATCCTTCTAACATACTCAACTAAATTTCATTTTTTTTTCATTAATTTTGAGTTAAACCTCAAGGTTTTAATCATCAAACGCTATTTCCGTAGCAAAAGATCTCAAAGTGAGTTTGGTTCAAAATCTCTATCCAGTGAAGGAAAAAAAAAAAAAAACGCCTCCGTGCGCGTGCGCGTGCACGTAACAAGCGCCACTATCGTTTGTGTTTTCTTTCCATTTTAAAAATACGCAAGTATAATATATCTATGGGTTAAATATGTTTTTAATTTTTTAATTTTTAGTGAATTTTGGAATTAGTTCATTTTAAAATTTGGAGTAGTTTTTCATCTTTCCAAATATGTGAATTTAGTTATTTTAATTAAATTTTGTTAGGTTTAGTTGATGTTTCGTATGCATTTCAGTACTGTATTTGAGTTGTTTATAATGTTTGATACATTTTTGCTTGTTAAGTCAAATATTATTATGAAACACGCTTGAAATGTCAAATAAACTTAACAAAATTTAATTAAAATGACTAAATACATGTATTTCGAAAGATAAAAGACTAAACTAGTCCAACATCTCAAAATGAACGAATTTTAAAATTCACTGAATGTTAAGGGACCAAAAACGACATAAATATATTATACTTTCATATTTTGCATCACACATTAATTTCTTTATTAAATGATAATATCATGAAAATATACAATTTTATGTATTATATGATAATAACATTTATTATTATTTTTAAATAAATTGCTTATCCTTCTTACATTTTTGTTTTGTGAGTCGGCCCGTCTCTCTATTAGTATGTTTTTTCAAGTACATATTTTCTTTTGTTTTTTTCTTTTCTTTTTAAGAGAAAAAAAAACTTTACTTAAATGATTAAACCCTACAAAACAGTTTAATAAAGAAATAGATAAAAGCGAGAAACATAAAGTCTTAATGAATGATAAAACGAAACAAACTTTATAAAAGCTATTGAAAAAATGCAATAAAAATATATTAGAAACATTTTTTTTATCATCACACGTATATGCATATGTAATATTCTTTTTCTAGTTTTATATATAAATACATTAAAATGATACACAACTATAAATCATGCACCGACTATATATAGTTATTTTATACTATCGTATAATAAAGAAAAGTATGGAGTAACACTTTTAATTAATAGCAATATAAAATGTAGATTATTAGGATGAATTAATATAAAAAATGTTTAGAATGATAATTGATTTGTTAATGTAAATATATATATATGTATGGGTTAGTGTAAATAAAGGCAGAGCGCACTAGGTTTGTCTTCTCTATTCCGTGCGTGGTCAGAAGCACTCACAAGAAGCAAAAGCTGAAAAGCTTCGACTCTCAAATTTAAAGACCCATCCAAAGCAAACCTCTGCCAAATCCAATCCTCTCACTCTTTTTCTCTTGTTTTTTTTTCTTTCTTCACTTCTCAAATTCCACAGGAGAAGACACAAACGCAGAACATTCTCGGAAACCGTAACCCATATTCTATTCCCGGGTCATCGGGCTTCGGACCATCCGCCATTTTCACAGACCGCAACAAAACAAGGCAACAACCTTCCTTGTTTTCCGCTCTCGGTGTTTTTCAAACCGCAAATGCCTGAATAAGAAAGGGGTGGCTTAGTAATTCGAGACACTCGCTCGGTGGTTCTAGACATGGCAGGTAATAGTAGCTCGGAGGGGTTGGGAGATGATTTCTTCGAACAGATCTTAGCAGTGCCCGAAGCTCCAGTGGGATATGGCAGAGCCGTAGCCACTGACGTTGGAATGCTGCAATTGGGGTCCACTACTCCAACCGCCGCCGCTCTCAGAGGCGGTGGAATGATGCCTCTGGGCCTGAATTTGGAGCAATCTGCGTTTCTAAGCCACCATGATTCCAGAAACCTAGTTGACGACGTTGTTAATGTTGATCCCAGCGTTCACAATAATCACCACCACCATCATCATCATCATCAACACCTCACGCTCCATAATAACAACTCATCACCCTCTCCTACTCCACCAATCACCGTAAGCACCCATCCTACATCTTCTCATACCAGTATTCCTGGATCATGGTCTAGCGCGCATGCAGATTAGAAAATGGTTTTTGTTTTATTCTGTTGTTTACAATTTTAGTTAATTTTTTGTGTGTGGTGCAGGATCGCGATTCGATGCATGTGAGAGGTTTGTTTTCAGCGTTTGGACAGTTGCATAGTCCTACTCTTGTTCCCTCTGTCCGCCCCACGCTGTCATCGCCTCCACCACCTCCTCAGCCGCAGCTCCACCTCCACCACCATAACCAACAGGTAAATACATCTTATTTTATTATTAATTATTATTATTATACCTTAATAATAATTAAATGTATTCGCCAATTGGGCACTTCCGTCCGTCACCCAATAATTTACCTCTAACCTACATAAAGACAAATTATTATAATACATTAACCTTAAAGTTGGGTCACTTTACAATGCATAAAGAAGAGATGCCTGTGGAAGTTTAGTTAGTGCTTCATCCTTCACCATTCATTCGTTTCTTTATCGCCAATAAAATACTTAATTTAACTAATCCTATATTTTATGAAATGATTGTATATTGTTTATTATATATGCCTTCCCTTTCTTTTCTTTTTACTAAAACCAAATTTCATGGGTTTAGAGACATACTTTACAATTATGTCCTTTCCCTTTCCCTGCGGATGCTAATTTCACTCTCTCTGTGACAGTATTCGCATTCCAAGAATCATTGCTTTTATTGCATTCGTGTTTAAAAAATTCCCAGATTTTGTTTTATGCTCAACTTTTTATTACGTCGTTTTTATATATTTTTTCGGTACGAAGTTTGTTGGATCTGTTATACGATTTTAGGAGCATTTTTTTTTCTTTATTCCATCTTCTGTTTTCAGGTTTTGGTTTAAGCGACCCACGGTACTTTCCGACAACGCGTTTTCTGTGCTTGTTTTCATTCGTAGATTGTATACTTTTTCACCACGCGTTTTTCTTCTACAGTTTAATACGCGTGTCAAATATTTTTGTAAAATAAGCTATGAGCTATTAAATGTTTTTTTAATTTAAAAATAATTTAGATTAAATCCGTTTCTATGACAAATCGCACCGCTTATTGAACAAAAAATATACACATGTGTAGGTATTGATACAAAATGGTCAATACAACTTGACAAAACGCAGAGGCAACAGGCACGCAACAAGTGACTTTGTTTCAATTTCAACGCCCTTGTACTGGGTGGGACCCGTATTGACATGTATTTCTATTTTGTTAGGGCATGAGATTTTGACATTTTTGCAAAGGCTAACTAACAAATGTGCACATTAATATTCATGCCGTGGATCCTCCGTCTTGACTTTAAAACCTAAATTCAAAATTTTAACCAATTTATCTTTATTGAGAAATTGCAAAAAAGAGAGAGAAAAAAATAATAAAAATAGTTTGTAGTCTAGAATGTTGAAGTGTTCTATTCTTGTCGTGTGTACTTTTATTTACATGTCCAAGTAAAGTATAATATACATGTGCCTGCATGCATAAAACAAACATCTTCGGTTTTAGTTTAAGATTGTGGATGCAGTAGAGTATGGATTGGATGAATATACTCTCGCACAAGTTGCAACTTTCTGAAATGATTACTCAATAACTATCAATATTCCTATACATGGTAATGGTGATAATGAAATATATATAGTTGGATTATGTCTATTGAGTTACCCTGTGATGTTATTTAGGTAATGATCTCATGCTAATCGCAGGCATTTCAAGGGCAGGGAGGTGGAGGTCCAGCGTCTATGAGTGGTACTCAACAAGCACCTGGCATTCGCCCTCGTGTGAGAGCAAGAAGAGGGCAAGCCACAGATCCACACAGTATTGCTGAAAGGGTAATTGGTTAAGAACACACTTAGTCTTAAAACTTACATGCTTTAATATTCACATAATAACAACCAAAAGGAACCGGTTCACTGCAGACTAGATTGTTTTATTAGTGATATTAATATATGCTTATTAGATTCCTTTGTCTTATCCGTCTATAACAATTGATCTTTTTTGTTCAATTGTATTGGATGTAGTTGCGTCGCGAAAGAATTGCTGAAAGAATGAAGGCATTGCAGGAGTTAGTTCCCAGTATTAATAAGGTTTGGATTCTCTAACAAATTTGCTATGCAGTTACACCATTATTCACACTCTTGGCTTGTGATTTGTATGCTTGTATTTTCGGATTAACATACTATTTATATTTTCTCTTCATTTAGCAGTCATCATTTCTTTATGTTTTCTAAGAAACTTCCATTTTATAAATAACAATTATGTTAAAACTTTGTAAAAGAGTACACTAGGATGAATGCTTATAAAGCCTTCAAAATAATGGATTACGTTGAGAAAGTAAAATATACGGTTTTGTACTTGATAAACATGCATCCTTTTTGTGGTTGCAGACGGACAGAGCCGCGATGCTTGATGAAATTGTGGATTATGTCAAGTTCCTAAGACTCCAGGTTAAGGTAAGCTCTTAAAGAATGTGTATTCAATAAAACTTTCTTCATTTCCATGAACGGCTTAATCTATATTCAAAATTTCTTCCTGTAGAAAAGTTAAGTTGAACTTAGGCATATGCTAAACCTTTTCTTGATTTTATTTTTGAGAAACTTGTTTCAAATTGCTGAGCCTCCGTACTAGTGCACATGTTAGGCTTAATACTTAATACTGTGAAATATCCATAGTCATCTATATGGAGTGTGTGTGTGCATGGTAGACACATTTTATCGTGTGTGATCTTCCTATGCAACGAAGAGATGTCTACCAGATTTTTTTTAGCTGCACAATTTTTGTGTACCAATTATCTAAACAAAATAGATTAATAAACCTTGTGTCCTTTTCATATCATTTAATTTTATTGATATTTTGAAACAGGTCCTGAGCATGAGTAGACTGGGGGGAGCTGGTGCAGTTGCTCAACTTGTGGCTGATGTTCCCCTTTCTGCAGTGGAGGTGATAACTACTCGAAAGATGTTTTGAAATGCTACTTTTCTTCTTCTTTTTTAGTTTCATACCCTTTTTATCATTTCAATCTACTTTTACTTTATTTTCTTCAAGCACCACTTGCAAATTTTTGTACCACGGTACGTATCTAAACCGGGATATATGAGATAACATCATAGCAATCATAGCACTGCGCACTACACATGTAAATTCATGTTAATTTTGTATTTTTGTTCTTACAATAGTTTTATTGATCCTATCAGCAAGGGGAGGACATAGAAGGTGGAGGCAATGAGCAAGCCTGGGACAAGTGGTCCAATGACGGTACAGAACAACAAGTTGCTAAACTTATGGAAGAAGATGTGGGTGCAGCTATGCAATTTCTTCAGTCCAAGGCACTTTGCATCATGCCCATATCTCTAGCCTCAGCCATTTTTCGTATGCCTCAATCAGAATCATCAACAGTGATCAAGCCTGAATCAAACAGTCACTGATAGAAGCGAACAAAAGTGTGGTGACAGACTTTACATTACATAACTTTGTTTAGCCAAATTTGGTCCCATTCTTCCTCCTTTATGACAAGGGTATTCTACTTTCTTGTATAATTTTGTGATTGGATGGAGAAGGATATCTAGTCGGTGCAGCTGTTCACTCTTCTCAACTTCTGTCAAAGAAGGAGTAATTGCTTTTGCTATTGTGTAAAACCAGAAGGACGCAGCATGTCCTTGTCACAGTGAAGATCAACATTTTCAATGGCCTTATTGATGTTTTTCTTCCAAATATCTGTGGTGGGGTTGGTGCTGGATCACCAAATATTTGTAGTGGAAGCTCTTTTTCTTAGTATTTTTAATTTTGGTGAGTGGGGAGTGGGGCCACTTAAAAGGAAAGGATGGGTAGGCATGATTTATGTGGAGAAAACTTTAATACAACTTGAATTAAAATATGTTACTTACCTTGTAAAGCTGTTTGGAAGCATCTGATTATTGAAAAAGCTAAAGGTGTTTTAAAATAATAAAGACATTTCGAGTTTTGTTTGCTTCTAAAACAAGTGAATTCCACCATAAAATTAGGTGCCACATTACCCAACCGACTGCTTCCTGAGAAAGTGGAAAATGACAACTTTGCTAATTTACTAATCAAAACCTTATCTTCTTACCAATATTATAATATTATCAACAAAAATGCTCAATGCTACTATAGAATTTACTGTGTTTCATTTCACCCTCAACATCTTAGAATCGTATCAAATACCAATAGAATTTACATCTTAGTTTGAAATTTTATACTTGTCACAAAAGGGACGTAGAAAAAAAAATCCTGACATTTACAAAATTTTAAATAATTATTTACTTTTCTCATATTTTTAATAAATGAAAGTATAATCTATTATGTTTTTAATAAAGCAATCACTTTACTATTTTATTTATTAAATAATTTTTTTATAGAAAATCATTGAAGAATTTAGCCAATAAACCATTTTTAAATAAATAAAAGATGGATACATATTTTAAACTTAACGATGTGAATATTTATTTGAAAAAAATCGTTTTACCTCATTTGACGTTAATAAAATTTTTAATAAAAGTTAACTTTTATATTATTAAAAAAAAAATAATTATGAAAGATAATTATCAAATAATAATAAAAAAATGGTGTCAAAATACCAGTTTTCTATTTATTTTACAGGTAGAAAATAAATTATTTTAAAATCCGAAAGACTATGAGTGTGATTTGACATCACCTCGAAAAGCTAAATGCAAATTCCTCGTTTCGAAATGGAAACTATCACTATTTTACATAATTTTGTAAAATAAACTAACTTCTAAATGTTAACAATCACTGTTCAATCCTCAACTGAATATAAAGATGAAGTAAACATAAATAAATAAATAGAAAGGTGCATGTTAGTAAAAAATCATATACATTTGAGATAAACATTTGTCAAATGATCGAAAAAGTAGGAAACTATTTCAAACTCAGAAAAATTATAGAAGGGGACACTGAATAATGAAAAACTATTTGAAACTATTAATAATGCAATTTTTATAGATCTGAAAATTAATAATTTATAGTTATTTTCCCCAAACAAAAAATAAATTTAATTATATTCTATTATGACATATAATCAATTATCAAAATAGTTTAATGTTCACAAATAGTTTAACCACATCACAATTCAACAATATGAAACTCTATGCCTGTGAGCAAATGCACGCTGACTTTGTTGCTACAGTTTTTTGTTGTTAGGCCCAACGGCTCATTTAGTGCACAGACAGCTGATTTCAATAATTGATCAAAATCGAGTTGGTTTGGGTATACTTTAGCCCAATTAGCATAAACATATGAGGTGCTACTTCCTGCACCCTATCCATTTTCTTCCCGCACCCCATCAAATTTCTGAAAAGTGAGCGAGTGTTTTCCGCAAACATCTTTCCGAAAGTGATTTAATATGTTTCAGAAAATAAAATCTAAAATAATAAGGTGCAGGAAAAAATTTGATGGGGGTGCAGGAACTAATAGCGAACTTGGACAATACAACCCACTAAGAACTTGGATTATAGTCTTGAACATGATTGGGTTAATTCAACGTTACACTATACATTGATTCGTTTTCAAATTTACATTAAATTTTTCATTACGTGTTGCAATTCATTTATACTTAACATCATAAACATAAATAGAGTGCAAAAAAACTAAGGTCTATAAATTTCAAGGGACTAAAATAATAACATGACTTTTTAAAGATTAAAATAAAATGTATTCTAAAAACACTGCTAAATGTTTGAATTAATTTATTATAATTTGTCCACTTTTGAGAAAACTTATTAGACAAGTGATTGTTTACCTATCCCCAACAACTTTTTTAAATTAAAAATTATAATTCATCTTTGACGTTTCAAAAAGAGTACAAAAAACTCAAAATTTCATATAACGATCGAATTGTAGATCTCATTCCACAAGATGATTTGTCGTAAAGTCATGAACAATGTTCTAAAGAAATAAAAGAATTGTCAAGGGAAATTGAATTTTTTAAGTGTTGCTGAAATTTTATATTTACAATTCAAGACAATTATGTTATATAATATGAAAAAGTCAACAAACTTCACGTTTTGTCTCCCCACGAACATTTCGAGTTTTTCAGCAAATGCCGCTAGCTATTATCTAAAATTTGTAATTTAACAATTAGATGATTAGTTATAATTACGTTGTTTAAAAAATTATTAAGCTAAGAAATAGTTAATACAGGTTAAGGAATCGTGTTTTGATATCTCTTCGACATTAAATATGTAATTAAGGTTTATCTTTCGTCTCTTTTGTTTCATTATCAAAGGTCAAAAAACTTGACAAGTTCGCAATTTTTTTATTAGTGTTATAATTAGAGGAAAAGGTCATTAGCGCGCTTTAATGAAGCAATTGAAATTTATGTATTAGTAAAGTAAAAATCTTTAACAGTATTATAAAAATTAAAAGAAAAATGTTGGTTAGCACTCTCATAACATTAATGTGATACATGTTGTTCAATAGTGATACCTATGAAATAGTAACAGTGATGGTAGAATGGATGTGGTCAATTTCACACCACACGAGGGTGTAAATAGTGAATTGCCGGGATTGGTTGCTACCGTAGAATGGGCCCAATGGGTCCAATGGGCCCTCTTTGTCAGTTCTTTCTTTATTGAACTCAATGTGGATGGCAACATTTATATTAAAAATTAAAGTGACTTACTTTTAATATATTATTTTAACCATTTTATTTATTTCGGTTTAAGAATATCATTACTATCCATGTTTTTGGTCAAACACCTCATAAAAGGTTCATTGAATGGGGGCTCTACCAAAAGCTTTACATTCTCAATATTTTTCAAGTTATAATTATCCTACTAATGAAACAAGTAAATTATAAAAAATATTGTATTATTATGTGTATAATGCATCACCCACATCACAATTCCCGGAACGACAACTTCGAAGATTCCCTGTGTTTGATTAAAATGGCGATTTGAATGAATTTAATGAAGTTAGGTTATGTGGAGGAAAATGATTGCATTTACTCTGAAATACTTTGGTTTTGCTTTGTTGCTAGTGGTTGGTGAGTCGGTGGACATGGTTAGTTCAATGTCTGAATAAAAGAAGCTCTTATCCTAATCTCATCAAAATGTCGCTTCAACTCTGCCTTTCCCAATCTTTAATCATTCCTACAAACTTTATCACCACCTATGTCTTTACACTTTTCAACAAACCAATCTCACAAGTTACCCATTTCATCACAGTTTTCTCCTTTTCCTTTCTTTCACCACACCCTGTTTCTGTGTTAAGAAAATTCCACACTCTGTTATTGCATTGTTCAGCATGCACCAATATCTAATTTCAAAAACAGAGAGAGACACAAAACTGTTTAACCTTGTTTGTTTTTCGTACGAACCATTTAACCGATGTTTCTGAAACCGAAGACAATGAAAAATTTAATGTTGTTGGACCCCTCACCCGAGGGTGGCCTTGCATGGGCACCGCGAAAAGTGGACAAAAGATGAAAGCTGGTCACGATAATGAGATACATACACACACATGATCCCTACTTCTAAACCCTGTCATTTTTTTTATGCTGATTGCGGTTTTTGTGAGAATAATTCTAAATCCTCAAAACAAAATAGCATGCTCAAAGGAGAACCACCGCACCTACTCATAAAAAAAAAAAAAGAAGAACAAAAAAAAAAAAAAAAGGAGTACTACAATAATGAAAAAAAGATTCCCTCATTGATTGTGTTCCTCTACCATTAAATTCATATTAGTTTATTTACGTTAAAAAATTAAATTAGAAGAAATTTTGTATGCTGGAAATAAGGTAAAGGAAGGGCAAAAAGGGAAAGTGGGATGTCCACTAACCATACCACAATCATTCCGGTCACACATCACTTCTGACGTCACTGACCCGACAACCCAGGGATCATCCAACAGCGCCTAACCCCACACGTGTCACGATCTGAACCCTCCCCTTCCCTCACCCAATATATGACCAAAACTACCCTGTTTCCGACACCTCTTCCTTCTTCCATTCCCAAACCCTCTCTTTCTGTTTCGCTTTCAACAGAGACTTCACTTTCCCAACATCACCTGAGAAAAGGATACCCTTCACACGCACGCCCTCTGTTTCTCTCTTTCTCTCTTTCTCTTCCTCTTCTGGTTCGGGACGCAGGACAACCCGACAACAACTACTGCAACTACTACAACATGATTAACTTCGAAGAAACCGAGTTGCGACTCGGCCTCCCTGGTGCCTCTGCAACTGATCATGGCGAGTTAACACTGAAGGGCAGTGGTGGCAAGAGAGGCTTCTCTGAAACTGCTTCTGTTGATTTGAAGCTCAATCTTTCTTCCAATAACGACTCTGCCTCTGTTTCACCGGCTGCAGAGAACCCCAAAGAGAAAACTACCACAGTTGAACCTCCTCCTCGGGCTAACGACCCAGCAAAACCACCTGCAAAGTGAGTCCTTTTTCTCTTAAATATATATGTCGACTTTGCTACATATATGGTTTCCATACCAAACTTGGTTTATTTTATTTTATTTTATTGGTATGAAGTTGTAGTTTGGGAGAAGAATCGACCAATCTATTTTCTGCTTTGCTCTGGTTTTTTATTTTACTTGTTGTTTGATTTGTTCTTTGATCTATATAGCCAGTTTGGATCTTGTGTGAGACATGGAAGGGGAAATATAACAGATTAAACAAAAAATCATCTTTCAGTTGTTTGTAAAATGAAATTAGAAATTAGATTAGTAGATTTCGTTCAATCTGTGAAACTATGATACACAGAAATAACTTAGCAGGATAGGGAACTTATCTCTGCCTTGTTTAGAGAGTTTAGATTTGGGGAGGGAAAAAAAAAGATGGATTAAACTATGAATTGAAAAGATAATAGAACGGTGCAGGTACAAGTAACTTAGAAGATTGATTTTGGTTGAAGGTCGTAGCTGCCGAGTAATTAATTAACTAGTGTATTTCTTAGTTCTGATCTCTGGCTTACTTTACTCTCTCACCTTGTTATTTTAATGGAATATTTTAAACATGGTGTTTGAATTTGATTGTAAGTAAACCAATATTGATGTGTACTTTTTTTAACAAGTTGAGGAGGTATTATTCAAATAAAATTTGTGTAGAATAGGTAAAAGGTGGGGTGTGAAAAAAGAAAGGAGAGGAGGAAGAAAAAGTGTAGTGTGGAAGAGGGATAGCAGAATGAAAAGGGAAGCAAAGTTGAAGTGTAGCGGATGAGATGGTTGGTTGTCGGGTAGACAGAGGAAAAGGACAAGACAGAGGGAATCTTACTTTATTTGAGAATATTAATATTAAAGAAATGGTTGAAATGTTGTATGATTTGCACTGCAGGACACAAGTGGTGGGTTGGCCACCAGTGAGATCTTTTAGGAAGAACATAGTGAATGTTCATAATCAAAGGAACGAAGGAGGAGGAGCAGCAGCTTTTGTGAAGGTGAGTATGGATGGTGCACCGTATCTACGGAAGGTGGACATACGGTTGTACAAGAGCTACCAAGAGCTGTCAGAAGCTCTGGCGAAGATGTTCAGTTCCTTTACCATTCAGAAATGTGGGTCCCAAGGGAGCAAGGACTTTATCAATGAGACCAAATTAATAGACCTTTTGAATGGCTCTGATTATGTACCCACATATGAAGACAAGGACGGAGACTGGATGCTCGTCGGTGATGTTCCCTGGGAGTCAGTCTCATTCATTCATTCACTTTACCTTTCTTTTCTACATTAATTATTACTCCAATTTCACTCACTATTTCTCTCACAAACAAATTTCACAGAATGTTCGTTCAATCATGCAAGCGCCTCCGCATAATGAAGGGTTCTGAGGCAATTGGCCTTGGTGAGTCATCTTATCATTCATAAAAACTACATAAAAACTACAAGAAAAACACTATCTATCTTACATGCATTGTTTAATTATTCCAACTTGACAGCGCCAAGAGCCGTGGAGAAGTGCAAGAGCAGAAGCTGAAGTGGTTTCAGGGATCAGCAACATTGGCCTCAGTCATAACGCACAGGGAACCGAATTGACTCCGACAAGATTGAGTCTAATATAGGGATAATAAGAGTTTTATTGTTGTTATTATTATGTGCTTTGTCAGCTTTTTGAATTATCTTATATGTGTATTATATGCATGAGAAAAATAGTTGGAAATTGGATAGGGAGAAGAAATAATATAGATGTTTATATGATATCCCAATTTTGTTAAAAAAATGTGACTTTAATGGTTGTTGGCAGCTTGCCTATTATGATGATGTGAATGTTTGCAGTTTATGTTAACTGGGTTTGGTTTTTGTCCCCTCCCTCCCTCCTATTCTCAGTTATGCGTTTACCTTCACGCTATGCACAGTTATGCACAATCGTAACATACAAAACTCTGTTCTCAGTCAAATTATAAGGATCTGGTTGGCTGAGAATGTTCGACAGCCTATGATCTATGAACAAAAAAGATAAGGTGGACCCCACCCACGTGATGCCTGTTCTTTCTACCTTTTTATTGTGGGATCCACTAATTTATTTCACATGTTCCCTCTTTATTTATTTTTGTTTTCATGTTTAATTCGCGATGAGGCTGTTAACAGAGAACCTGATTATCTGGTTCAATTACTTGTTTTTTTAAATATATATACTTATTTATGTAATTGGCTGCTCAACTTTTATTTATGAATTTCCCTTGTTATTTAAAACTAGTTATTTTATGTATTTCAAAAAACTTGTTTCAAAAAGATATCTGAAAATTGTGTGATGAAAAAACTTATTCTAAAATTTATTTGATGTATTCTAAAAGAACATGTATTAGAAATTGGATTTTGAAAATCTTATTCTAAAAGTTCTGTTTTGAATATTTTATTTTAAAAGTCATGTTCTATATAATTCTAAAACTTGTTTTAGAAGTTTTTCAAAGCAGATACTTTAGAAGGTCATTTTAAAATGTAAAGGGGTGCAGCAGCTAGAAATTACATGGTGCAGGAAGAAAAAAAAAAAATCAATGACTTGGAAAGTTTTCACGTATGATATGTTTACAATTATGTGCTTTTAGTCGGTTGGGTCGCCGTTGGCTCCTCCTCCTTTCAGAATAATTGATTTTAAGATAAAAATATTAGTAAAACCCAGTTAGATTTGGACATATTAATGGACCTAGAAAAATGAATGGGCTTCCAGAAAACGGTTAAGAAATCTTTATAACCCATTCAGCCTTCTTCATTATATTAGTAAGACAAAAAAGTAAAAATAATTTTCTTTTTGTGATGAAGTTTGGTCAACCAGTATACAGAGAAATTAAGCACAAACAGACATATTTGTTACTGATAATACAGCACAAAAACTATGTACTTCAAATCTTTTTATTGATGTACACATCCTACTACCACAATCACAAGAAAAGTACAATTCAGATTATCTAGAAATAGAAACGAATCAATGAATAACTGAGACAAATAATTGAGTCAGCAGCAATAGCAATTATTAGATCATAATTCAGATATATATATATATATATATATATATATATATATATATATATATATATGAAGCTTACACCTCCAACTGTCCAACTGTCAACTGTCAGGCACTCCCAGTGACAATTTTGGAATGACGATTTGATAACCGCTTTCAGTGAAGTTCAAAAGGATTCAACAATGTATCTGACTCAGCCACACTTTTAAATCAAACTTCTAGATCATCCATTTGTCTTGTCGACAGAGCTATATAACTGGCAGCATAAGATGGTTGTTCGCCATGACATTCAAGAAAATAGTTTTCAACATGTTATAGTTTTCCTTCAAAATTGCACAACAAAGGAAAATTACGCATCACTTGCCCAATGCATCTTTGTCAAGACTTCTAACAATATGGTACTTTTAATATTGTCACCCTTGGAACTATTAGCACCAACCCAAAAGAAATAGCTCTTCTATGGTTGAGATGACCTAAGTCAGGAATCACCATTTGATTTACACCTAAATCCAAGCTATAGAGGTAGTCCTCCCCGTAGTCCAACTTATAAAACAATCAATTAATAGGACATAAAAACTACTGAGGAAACCACTGGATAGCATTACCACATCAAATATTTATCATATCAAATATGGATTTCCTAACAATCTTCTACAAATATAACCTCCAGGTGTCTGATATCCCCCTCTTTACGCTGCCTGAGCAAGTTCACACCACGTATCACACTAATCTACACTGCACCGGAACCCTCCGCCAGAGTACCATCATCCATTGTTGCCATCAATTGTCAACGCCGAAAGCCAACTGGTGTTCTAAGTTCGCTATCTACTCATCAACCATTCAACGAGTTTGAGGTTTCAATTTTATTGATACATGCTTCCACAGATATTAAAAATAAAACAAAAACACTAGACCAATATAGATGTCAAAATCCTACACACAAATAATTTAATGGCCGAGAACAACGCAATGGATGATTGGGAAGAAAAAATAACAAAGAAAGCCGATAATTGAAAACTAAAATCTAATAAAATACTACAAATCATACCAACACCACACTAAACAAAAGTCAAATTGTCAGATACTACCAAGCACAGTGAAAATTCCAAGCAGGAAAGAAAGTTTATATCCAAAGCATAAACTGAAAAATATTGCAGCAGCACAATCTAATCGGAAGGACAGCCTTAGCAAGTGAGTTGGATGATAACAACAATGATACCCGCTAGTGGCCTAAGCTCCAGCAACCAATTCTACACCGAGATTCTTCTTTGAACATTTGGTGCAGAATAATTATAGCTATAACCCATCTTCTATTCTTGCTCCATAAACTACAAAGTGAGCTGTTACAATCTGATAGGTGTTCAAACTTTATGCTAGCTATTCCAGTTTCAAAAGCTGAAAATTCGGCAATAAACCTTCAGCAGAACCATTGGATACTGGCCTGTGAATACGATAAAGAATGGAAAGAGACAACAACTAAAACAAAATTAAATTGACACCATCTTATCTTTCAATTGACGTGTTGCCCTTCTGTGAATCTAGGACCTTCTAAAGTTCAGTAGTCACATTATTGTTACATTCATTTCTCATTTAAATTGTACCATTCTCAGACGTCGAATGAATACCTGATTATAAACCCTTAGACTGATTCTGCATTCATCCCCGCAGCTGAACCAACTTAAAGCCAGTACAAAATATTATTTCTAAGCATGTCGTCTATCTCGTAAAAAGGAACCATTTTCATACAAGAACTTATCTCTGAATGGCAACGCTAACCAGGAGACAGAAAACGATGATTAAATAGGCAAAAGTATTCCAAAATCTTTGAAGTACAAAAAATGCGATCATTAACGACCCATCATACGTTTGGGCTTCTTCACAAAGCTCAACCGAATCTGTTTCAGGCGGCTTCTCTTCCTAGCCATTTTCTCAGGCAAGGTTTCCCTCTTCTTCACAACCTTGACAACCCTCTTCTTCTTCAGGTATCTTGGGTCAACAGCATAATCTTTAAGAATCACAGGCAGTCCGCTACTCTTTGCTTCATTGAACAAAGCATTAGCCCTATCAACGCGATTGTGGGCACCCAATTTCCCCATCAATAAGTCATAAGTTTTAACCCCGGGTACACACCCATCAGCCTTCATCATAGCAAACACACTCAAAGCATGATCAATCCTCTCAATGCCACACAAAATCCTGAGGAACTGATAGTAAGCCTTCTTGTCAAGAAACTCACCATACCCAGCAGATCTCATCCTATCAATCATTTCATCCCCCTCCTCCAGCCTAGCAGCCTGATACAAACTCCTAATCAAAACAAGAAAAGTAGACTCATTAGGATAACACCCCCACTCTCCCATACTAAGAAACAACCTCAACGCATCCTCGGTCTTCCTAATCTTACACAGATTCGTTATCAACACATTGAAAGTCTCCACATTCCTCGGAACCCCACGGAACTCCATCTCCACCAGCACCTTCTCCGCCTCCGACTCCAACCGAAAAGGATCCTTCTCGCGACAAAGCTTACACACGCAATCAAGCATGGCATTGTAAGCCCCTACACCAAGCTCAAATCCTCCACGATACATCTCACCGGCGAGCCTCTGAGCTTCCTCGAGCTTCCCATCCACGCACCAGCCGCTGATCAACAAATCACACGTCGCTTCGTCGGGGAAAAACTCCCTTGCCAAATCCTTCACCATCTTCTCCGCGTAACTCGCGAAGCCCTTCGAACACAGCTTCTCAACGACTACCTTCAGCGAAGAGCGATCACGCTTCATCCCGTAGTCTCTCTCCATTCTCTCAAAGAACTGAACCACCTGGCTGGGCCGGCCCGCACGCACGAGGCGGTCGATCGCCGATTCAAGGGTCTTGGGCCCGACAGCGGCTGCGGTGGAGAGGAGGTCATGCGTGGCTTTGAAGTCCTTGCGGCGGCCGAAGTAGTCGACGAAATATGATAGAGTGTGGTCAGTGTGTGTGAATTGGGGATTGGAAGAGAGCCACTGGTGGAAACCTAGAACATTGCGGCCAGCTTCGGGGCAGAGGTCTAGGGTTTGTAGAATCAAATTGGGGGTTGGAGTGATGTGGGAAAAGCTGAGGTGGAGGCGCTTCGAAACTGAGAGAGGGTCAGAGTTCGGTTCTTTCAGAAGCTCAGAGGAGACGTTATGCGCAATTGGGTCGATTTGGGTTTCCGACGAGAAATGTCTAGTTATAAAGAGTGAAGGAGAGAAGAGAGTTCTGAAATGGAAATGGGTTGAGGAATGCCGGGGAAAGAGAGGAGGAGGGGGATGAACCGGAGAAGGAGATGACAATGAAAAGGAACTACAACGGAGTAAGAGCCTCCGAAGTTGCAGAGACATGTTTAGGGTTTTAGAATGTGAAATGCAGAAGAGCAGGATGAGGAAGGAGGAGCAACTACAAGAAACAAGACAAACGTGGAACCACCAAGTTAGCCCAATTGAATTTGGGTTTTCGGTATAAGTTTTTAGCCCAAAACCAAATTAAGTGGCCTAAAGAATTTCTTTCTGTAACTCTATAATTTCAATATATACTTCCAAAAAGTGAAAATTTTAAATTTATCCTTCAATTTAGGAAGTTCTTTTTTAGTTTTAAATTATATAATTTGGGGGAGTTTCAGACAATCTAAAATATAAAACTTGCATTCTAAAAAATATATATTATAAAATATAAAATAAAAACTAAATTTAAAATTGTACATTCTAAACAATAAAATAAAAATTACAATTTTAATCTCATGATTCGAAGTTAATATTTTTTATTCGAGATTAGACGATGGATAAGTTTTCTTTTAGAAATATTGTAATATGAAATATCTTTTACTATCTAGATGATAAAATCAATCAAACTTCTCTTATATTTTTTAATTTACCATATGTATCATATTATAGACAAATTTTTACAAACTTTTATTTTAAATCTACTCAAATCACATTATTTTTCCTTTAATCTAAACAGTACAACAATCCTTTCTCTATTCCCTCAAATCTATCTACTTACTCTTCTTCCAATCCTCTCCTCAATCCAAACACACTCTAATGAGGAGACTTATAAAAAAGTTGAGATGTGTTATTACAACTTTAACTTATGAGATAAGTTTGATTTGTTTTACCCGATATAGAATTATAACAGATCTCAAGCAAAGATTTCTCTTCATAGACTTTGTTCACAAAAAGTTGCATTGTTCACAAAAGTTGCAAGTTCGCTGACAAACTTTCAACCAACTTCTTATTTGTACGATTACCAACATGTAAAAGAGAGAATTTAAAAAAAGGAACATTTTACTAGCCAAGCCTATAGATGTTTTTTTCTTGGGAATAATGGTGTTATTTGCTTCCATTCTGATGCTGGAATGGATGTGGATACCCAATTTTGATCTGAAACAGAACAACAAATATAGCAAGAAAGACATAACACACTTTGGTGAGGATAGAAGAAGACAAGGGGTTAAATGAATCAATCTTATCTCAAAGATTTTCTCTTCTTATAAAAAGACTATTCCACAATTCCACTAAATATACAATGTTTCTTTTTAGATTTTCCTGCTCTTCGATTCCTAAGGGTGGAGTATATATAGAAAACACTCTCACTTAAGTCACTATTTTTCTAAATTCATTTTCAAACAAACAATTTAACTGTGTTAAAAACTAATATTTTGTAGTCATTCGTTTCTATTTATAAACATAGTTAATGGACTTTACATTATTTATGGATTAGCTCAGATTCAAGTATACCTTAACCATGTTTTGTATGATGTACTTACTCTTTAATTATCAATGTAATTACATGTCCAATCCTTTGTTGAAATGTTTTCACCTTTCGATTCTTCTGGAATAAGATTGAGGACAAAGCCTTTTTGAAAATTTCAAGATGAGATGTCGTTGGTATGACACCTTGTCTTGTATAGGAGACTAATACGATGTTAACCTAATGTACTTTGGGTATTCGAGCCGAGTCTAGTCGGGAGGTCGAATATATGGTTCCAACGATATCTCTGATTAAGAGACTATGTTCCTAAATAGTTTACCTAGAGAGTGAGTGCTTGGATGGTTCACTGGTCTCATAGGTTAAAAAGGGTACGTAGAGTCATAAAAAAAACTAATTTATTTAGTTTCTCAATGTCGTATAGTCTCCAAATCATTGAGACTCATCATAAACTTCAGCCATTTGGTTGGTAGGGTTCCTTAACACAATAAAAAGGAACTTTTTAAGCATCCTCATCAAAGAAACAGGTTGACCCCTACATCTGAGAGTTTGACTTTGAAAAAATTGTACTTAAATTGGTCGGGCTTAAATGGAATCAACTTGGCCAAGTTGATGAGGTTAAGGCGAGTTAGCTTTAGTCAAGTCCGTTCGACAGAGATTAAGGTGAGTCAGTTGAGGCCAAGGTCAATTTGAACCAAGTCGAGTTAAATTTACATTTAATCGATACATTAAATCTATATTAAATGAAAATCATGTCAAACTAAATAAGGTTGATACACGTTAAGTCTATTATTAAGTTGATCCCATGTTAAATTTAATTCAATTTAAATTGAATTAATCAAATCTAAATTAAGTCAATTTTATTAAAATAAATCTAAATTATTGATCCAATTTATTTTATTACATCTAAATTATATTTAAACTGAATATTTAAAAATTTATGATGACCCCCCAATAGTTGTAGTTCGGGAATAAATGTTGATGCATGTTTCACACTTTGGGAGGGAACATCCAAACTGTTCCAGAAATGAAATGACAATAATTTATATTATTCGTTCCATTTTAAAATTTCTGTGATAAAGGACGAAATAAATATGGTAGATGAAAATTAAATTAGTTTGGTCCACTTCAATATTGATTTCTCTTGAAATGGAACTTCTGTTAACTATACTTTTAGAATTAATGAATGTGATGTAACAAGAGAAACACACGTCTGAATATGTTAAAAGACAAATATTAACATGTATATAGTATATGTATAAGATATTTCTTAAAATTTAAAAATATTAGGCAACACTTAGGAATTTTAAATTGTTATTTACATCTGCCATAATGACATCTTACTTAATTTGATAGAGAGGAGAAGAAAAAAAGAAAAGAAAAGAAATGAAGATAAGTAAAAAAGTTGTTTGATTAAAATGAAACCAGTAGTTACAAATAGTATTAAATGGTTCACAAATATGTTTGTCTTTATTAAGCTGTTGAGGAGATGTTTACACTCCAAACTAAATAAACAAAAGTTGCCCATTCTCTCCTTTGAACACTTTAATGAGTTAAAAAAACAAAGAAAAAATGGTGATATAAATAAATTACACTTAATTAACTACCACTCGTCATAATTAGGGATGACAATATAGATTTGGCCTGTTGGATTGGCCCGCAGGCCTGTGAAAGAAAACGGGAGCGGATCAGAATAGTGAGCTTGCAGGCCCGCATAAGCCCGTAACGGGCTATAAGTTGGCCCGCGGTTCATGCAGGTCGGCCCGCAAGCCCACATAAAAAAATTGCACTTGTGTATATTAATTACCATTTTTTTAATGAACTCTTGCATTAACATTTCAAATTCCTGTCTAACTGGAAAAGACAAGTATTATGTATTTTTTAATGTGCTAAAATTTAAAGAATACATTGTGTATGTCATAGTATGAATATGAATATGATGAAAATGTTGAATTATTAATTTATCATTCAATTTCCCAAAGTCTTTACTTAATTTTGTAAACTTCTTAAAGTTTCCCAATTTTTAAACATTGAAAGTTTTATCATAAAAATTAAAAAAAAAATGTGGGCTAGTATGCGGGCCCGCGGGCCAAAGTATGTGTGGGATGGACTGGTGTTTACAGCCTCTATAAAGTGTACGGAGCGAGGCGGATCAGTCCGCGCTGTGCGAGCTTTATGCGGACCGGACCTAAATGGATCGGTCGCCCGTATTACCATCCTAGTCATAAGTTGATTGCATTTGAACTGTTGAACAACTCAATCATAATTTTATTTATTTTTTATTAAAAGTAGTATAATCTCACCGGAGTGAGGAAGATAGATATTTCAAATTACCATGAATTTTAACTTTTAAACAATGTGACTTTTGACATTACCATAATAAGCTGTATTTTGATTATAAAATAACAAGTTTTATTTATACTTAGTCGGTCGGATGATCTCAATTTTTATTCGAATATATTAATTTGGTATTTATATTAAAAGACGTCCTAAAAATAATAGATACATATCTTCGTATAAAAGTCATTCTAAGAATAAAAATATAAACGTGTTATATTGGTACCTGTAATACTTACAAAGTATAAATAATACATGTAAGAATATTGAAATATTTAAATCCAAAAGAAAAAGGCAAAATTTACAATATATTGAATATAGCAATCAAGAGTAATTCAAAAATCTCATATGGTATAAAATAAACAAATTTAAGCACTATATAAGAATAAAAGTTCATAACATCATTACCTTAAGATTTTAGGTTAAAAGTGGTGTTAAATATCTTATATATATAAAATCAATATCATATATATATATATATATATATATATATATATATAAAATCACAATCTCTTAATAACTATAAGTCACATATGAAAAAAAGAAACAGGTCTTGCTAACTACTGCCCTAAGGACACTAGTTAAAGATAATTAATATGCATTGAATCTTATAAAAATTCATTTTTAAATGTGATATTAAATAAAATCTGACATGATAATCATTAATGCAATTTTTTTTTATTTAAAAGATAAAAATGACCACAAATATTACAACTGTATTTAATATTTTATTTAATGTTCACGAACAAAATTTAAAAACCAATTAAATAATAAAATATTATATTTTAATATCGTTAAAAATTAAAATATAATTAAACATAAAAAATTTAAATCAATAGAAATACTAACAAAGAACGGTGTTAAATGTCTTAAAAGTAAAAAAAATAATAATTAAAGTATTAATTTAAGACTTCATTAACTTCCTTCTCTAATTTTTTTATAAACTTTTGCAACATTCGGATTAATTTAACCAAATATCAAGAAACAAATAATATTTTAATATATGAAATTATTAATTATAAATACATTAAGTTAGTAATATAAAAAAATTTAATTATTTAAATTTTCAGTAATGACCTTAAAAATTTTAAAGTATTTATTTTTATCAGAATTATTATTTACAAATTTCAAAAAATAATTTTATCTTTATAAAATATTTGATATATATTTATATTATTTTAATTAATGAACTTAATTGTAACGTCCCATTTAATTATTAAACGAAATTAAAGGAAACGTCACGCGATAAAGTATAGCAGCATAGTCTTGGGATCCTTAACGCAACCCCTACAACCTGGCACACCACGATGCCAACATAAAACAAATACAATTCTAACAAGGAGTGTAGAGTAAGAAATCATAAGACGATACAGGGGCCGTAGCCCTAAGAAAATCATGAATAAGATGACTCCAGCCCAGATGGCTAAGCTGCTGAATCACCGTTCCCTTGCTGACCACGAGAACCTTGCCCATCTGCTCCCATCAACCAAGTTGATGATCATCGCAAGGAAGAACAACCACATACAACACAACCATGCAACAAAATGGGTAAGCTAGAGCCAACACATATTCATCATACAGTCAAATATATTTTCATCATCTCATAACCATATAACAACCAAACATGTTATGACTCTTCATTCA
>Ga0214545_1002596_pt1 | contig 34832 bp, 28 predicted proteins | sample CNSS4metaG_FD_160064 | JGI IMG/M metagenome (GOLD analysis project Ga0214545, IMG submission 160064) | Root nodule microbial communities from cowpea collected in UCLA plant growth center, Los Angeles, California, USA - CNSS4 | ecosystem: Host-associated > Plants > Roots > Nodule | place: USA...
CTTTAAGAGCGGTCTGATCCGTTTACTTCTCAACTTGTCGGATGTCGTCCTTGGCCGCACACTGTCCTAGGTTGGCCGTTTTGTTGTTACTTTTGCTTTCGTTCAGTTATGAGTTTGAGTCCATGCCGGCCCAAGTCGTGTACTTGGGTTGTTTCCGGCATATATGTGAGGGTTGTCATTTATATGGTTAAGTTGACCAGGTCCGGTACACCAGTCCCCCAGCCTTTGCCGATAAGATGTGTCGGTGAAGGATGATATGTATTGATGTGCTAGTCGAGATCGGCTAGGTGTGATACACCAGTCCCCCAGCCTTTATGTGTGATGAACAATGTTAAGGCTAGAAGAGGTTTGTGGCAGGTGAAAAGGTTTGTGGCAGGTGAAAGGTTTATGACGCTTGAAATTCGTGTGTATAAATGAAGATGGTGTTGCATTTCATTCACTCTGTTTCATTTGCAAAAAATTCGTTTGCGTGCGTTTAGAGCTGTTCGATATCTTCTCTTCCTCCTCCGTCATCTTTTCTAAAGAAATCAGGTATGTCTAGTAGTAGCAATAGGTTTTCGTTGTCAGACTCGGGTAGTGAGCGGTCTAGGGATAGCATGAGTAATCGAGATGATAATAGCGATAGGGAAGAAGCGGGTAGTGTAGGGAGAATTCCAGTGGAGAGGGTGGTTGAAATTAGGGAGGATCCAGAAGGGGTTACCTGCAGAAGAGACTCCGAAGCTCAAATGAGTCAAAACTCTCAAGAAAGTCAAATATGTGATTAATGAATGCGTACCTTTAATTACTGGGGTCCACGCGTATTTATAAAGCATTAATGATGTCTGATTATCCCATGGGCCAGGCCTTGACTTGGGCTCTAGCTTGGGGTGTGAGTGGACCTGGGCCCTAACCCAGGCCCTCAAAACCTATTGAACGCGGGAGCTTTCATTTTTACTAAGTCTTTAAGAGCGGTCTGATCCGTTTACTTCTCAACTTGTCGGATGTCGTCCTTGGCCGCACATTGTCCTAGGTTGGCCGTTTTGTTGTTACTTTTGCTTTGGTTCAGTTATAAGTTTGAGTCCATGCCGGCCCAAGTCGTGTACTTGGGTTGTTTCCGGCATATATGTGAGGGTTGTCATTTATATGATTAAGTTGACCAGGTCTGGTAGAAAACTCTTTTATACAATTCTATTAATATTAAAATCTTTTAATATTAAACTAATCAAGTCTCATTGTTTTTAAATCACTATCCCTTCTAAAATATCATTTTCTAAGATTTTACACCCTCACTCTCATAAAATAATAATTTTACTAGTAAAATGTACAATATAATTTATTTTATAAAAGTAATAAAAAGAAAGCTAATTAAATATCCAAGATTATGTATTGCTAGTTAAAACCTCATGAATAGTATTCTCAATGGACCAGCACACAATTACCAGAACTGCACAAAATAAAAGAATTTTGTTTAGTACATTATTTGTGCTCATAGGTTTAAAATGTTTCCACAGTGCATTTTTTTAATAAAATGAGACCTTCAGACTTACTAAGCCCAATGAAAATGGTTTAATTTATTCAAATTTGGAAGTACAAAGCATTAAGAGAGTCCTAAATAATCATCTATTCACTTAAACACATAAAAAACTCTAGATCAAGAGAGTCCTATATCCTCTTCTGTACACAACTAGAAGAATAAACCACCCTCAAAAACCCCAGAACACAACCCCAATTGATTTTGGACAGAAACACAGTGAAGAATGTGTCCACAAAATTCCCATACCATATTCAGGCAATACTAAACAAAATTGTAAACTAATTCAGCAGCCAACACATAAGAGTCAGGCCATCATGGCAACCTCTGGTTCAACAATTTATGCTCATCCACGCGTATATTTACAAATGATCCTTTTTTGAAAAAAAAAATCCAATTATACTGATACAGATTGTGAACGTGTGCCAATGTCATTGCCTAAAAAAGATGTTTTCATTTGATGTGTCTCTTTCGACTAACACAGAAGTTTGGCAAATATCTCGTTACAGAATATTGAAGACCAAAAAATCTAACAAGGTTTTGACAATCTTTCTTCTCTTCTTCATTATCTGCTTGTGAACTTAAGTGACTCAAATAAGTTTTCCCCTCGTATATATAGGAGAGCTGCTGCCACAAAAGAACGGTCAATCCTATCTGCAACGAAACACTAGCGATGAACAGATAAGCAAGAATGAGTCCTCTTGAGGAAAGAAGCAGGGCAGATCTCAGGAATGCAACAACAATTTCATTCAAAATTGTCCATGCCAGATAGGTGCCCTTAACCCCGTCTATGTGCCTAAGGGAGTATCTCAACGGTGGCCACAGATGCGAGCCTGCATATACAGACATGATAGAGACATAGATTGTACTCAACACTGCAGAAATCAGAAAGCCAATGAAGCTCTGGTGATTAGCTGCACCAACACAGTTCCCAATCTGCCAAAGAATTATGATCAAACCAGCATTAAGACAAAGCAAGTTTAAAATGCTATTGTATCTACTATAAACACCAAAAAAATCATCCATTCTAAAACAGTTGGCAGGTAATGATTACAGGAGCGCTACAAAAATCAGTCATCTTCATGCCTGACACATCAAACATTTTTTTTAAATTGGATACCATAAACAACACTTCAAATACGAAGGGTTTCTGAGTTTTAAGCACTTGAAAAACTTCCAAAGTTGGGTTTTAGTCCGTGACTTTTGAAACATTACCCATAATCTATATTTTCAAATACTCAAACTTTGGTCCTCGTATATAGTAGAAAAAAGTGATAACTTTAGGGTTAAAGTTTGATTATTGTTAAAAATTCATAATTGGAAACTATTGGTTGACAAAGCTCCAATTTAGAATTTTTTCATGGACCAAACACCATTAACCCTAGCAACCAAATTTTAACTTGTCAATTTCAGTGTTTCTCTCAGTCTGTAATGTTTTTACCACAATTTATCAAACATCATTCTACAGAATATGAGGAAAGAAGAGAGGATATCCAACACTTGGGCTCACACTTAAGAAGAACATCCCACCAAAGCTCGCCAACAGTCTCAGCAATTCAAAATTTGTATATTATTCAGATGTTGATCCAGGATCATCATGAGATAGGAGATCCACTTCTGGATATTGCCTTCTCATTAGTGGGAACTTCATTTCTTGGAGGAGCAAGAAGTGCAAAAGAATTGCTATATCTAGCGTTGATGGTGAGGACCATGCTATGGTAGCATCTGCAGGCGAGATTACTTGGTCTAAGCAACTACTCCATCAACTAAAATTTGGAGATACACAAAATACTCGACCCGTTTGTAACAAAGAAATTGCCATTCACCTAGCATCAAACCCGGTCTTCCATAAGTGGACTAAACAGAAATTGATTATCTTTTTGCAAGAGATAATGTGCTCTCTGGAGAAATCATCACTGACTTTGTCAACTCTCATGACCAACTTGCAACATGATCACTAAATTCCAAAAGAACTCTCATATTGACCACATTTGGAGCAAGTTTGGCTCATATGATATATATGCTCAAGCCTAAGGGAGAGTGTCAAAGATATCTTTATCTTAGTTATTAGGGAAATATTACAGCTGATGATTAGGAATATTTTCATTATTATTCATTATTAGGTTTCCCTATATTATACTTTGAATGATTATAAGTAACGGATTTACATGTGTACGTAAACAAACAATTCACAACAACAAAGAAACTCTTTAGCAACAGCCAAACTGAGATCCATACAAAAGTATACAGTTAAAACTAGGAACGTATACAATATACATAACAACCCATGGTAAAAAGTTGTACAATTAAAGATGGTGTGCATTAATTACTATATAAATAAAAAATTGAAGTGGTGATTGCAACAACGAAATTGATATTTCCATAATTAGATGATGGAAAGTGAAAACTTACAAATGGGCAGTGATGATCCATGTCCAGGATGCATTTTCTACAAGAACGACAATGATGAGCTCTAGGTGACTTTGGTTTTGAGCAGTAGTGACAAAAAGTATAATTTTCAAGGTCACCTTTCCCTACAGCAGGGTAGCTTCCCCATAACACATTTGGCGGTGCGCCAGCACACCTAAACGCTGAAAAGCTGAAAAAGGAAACGGTGGCTATGGACAATGCTACTGTAACGATTGAGTGTAAAACTCCACAAAGAATACTGATAGAAAAGATAACAGGATAAACTGCCCAAACCCCACCAACTGCACAAAAAAACGTGTACAAGAAAATAATAAAATAATTCAGTCCGTTTCTAGAAGAACTGACGAATAATAAAACATTAATGAAGAACTACTGCTAATAGGATGATCTGTTATAGTTTGACATTCATAAGGAAAAAAATAGATAATAAACCAAAGAACAATTTCCTCAGCACTACAAGATCATGAAAAGCACCAACTACAACTGAAACTATAACATCAAATCCATGCACTCTTTGCATACCCAGTCCAAACTCTAAATAAAACAATGTAACGAAATCATCTTTTTAAGTCATTGGGCATATAAAATCTTAATCTAGTCACAGTGCAAATTAGTGAGTAGATTAAAGATCAAAACTTAAAATTGCAGGATATGGTCTCTACACGCCCAAGCAGACCAGATCTATAGCCAAAGGTATTCAAAGTTTACTGATTTGGCTATAAACTCCAAACAAGATATCTCTCCAAATTCTCGGGGCGTCAAACTAGCTTATTCTTTGAGATTTCCTACATATTATTCTTGCCTATTATAAAAGCTGAATATATAAGCACAAAGATTGGTTTTTATATAGGGAAAAACTATAGACGCCCGAATTCCGTCAGATAAATAATAAATTATTAAATTAAAGGCTTCCTTGACTAGCCAGAAAACCTGGGTATTCAAAGACGCTGCCGGGAAATGGAGATGGCATTTTCTAATACAGAGGAATTATTTTTTTTTCTTTTGTTCAAACAAAAAGTAGAAAAGGAAAGAATAAACAAACAAGATGGAATCTTGAAGGAGCCAAGAAAATATGAATCTAAAATAAAATTATATTTCAGAAACATTATTAAAAATAAAAATGAAAACGGAGTTCTTGTTAAAAAATAACAATATTCTTGTTTACGAACAATTAGCACAAGGGTGCCTAATGAGTAACCACTTAGTGACTAATTATTCTGAATAAAAAATTGAAAAAACAATTCATTACTAGTGATTTTCCCATTTTTTAAGGGAAGTCAATATTTTATTGTAAAGATAAAGAAAGAGGAAAACATAATATGATGGCAGAAGAATGCTAGGGCTTTTACAAAATATTTCATAATTGCATTTTTGTATGGGATAAAGCGATTTTCTTGGCTTCTGCCTAATTTTATTCAAGAGGGTTTTCACTTGTAGAGATGTAAAAAGATTACTTAAATTTGTTTATCTGATGTGTCTTTCTTGTATTCTGTAGATTTTCTGAATTATTTTGGTTGAATTTTCTTTTCATTTAGCTTATCTCATACTCTAAATCTTCGGATCACATATATTTATAAGTCCCCCAAAGTACTACGGCCAAATCACTAAACTGTAGTAGCAGAAGACTTGTACACCATCTCTCAATTTGAATCTATCAAACAAACTTCTGACACTAGGCAGATATTTGATAAAAATATGTTGGCAGGAAGAGAAAAACAAGGAAAAGGAGGAAAAATTTTAAATAACACCTACCACAAGTCTGCTCATTATTGATGACAATGAATAAAAGGATGACAACGAATAAAAGTAGAAAACAAAAGGAAAAACAGAGACTTACATATTACAAAAAATATAAATACGAGGACAACAGAAACAAAGCATCGATCACGCACTACTCTCCACCTGATGCACTTCTGGTCACGTTTCTTTTTGTTCTGATCTGTAATAGCCCCACACCAGCCACATTTGAAAGCAGATGCACATGATGGAAGCAAAACACGCAGTCCACAACCCCAGCATATTGTCTCATAATTCTCAGTAACCTCAGTTACATATTGCTCCTATATGTGACTTACATGAGCAACCAAGGAAGCTACAAAATTTTCAAACTGTAGAGAGAAAAAAAGGCAAGCAATAACAGCCATGAAGTCATCTATTTACTAAATGACTGAGACCGAGAAATCATAAGGGCTAACAATATTGATGTCCAAAATCATATGATTTCCAGAGATGTTACAAACTTCAATTACTAGTACAAGAAACAAAAACAAAATATAATTATGCATTATTCTTTTTCCCAATGTTAAAGATTCACAATTTTTTGTCTGATAAATAATAATAATAATAAGAATGATAGTACACTAAGGAGCTTGTAATGTGAGTAAAAGTGGAATTTGAAGGGGAAGTAGAATTCTCTGTATTTGTTGTATTATTCAGTGGTAATGGATTTCATGCACTACCTTGTAGCAGAGGACTACAAAGAAGAAACAGAATAAGAGGGACAGAGGTCAGAAATTCACCCATACCCCAATCTCTCTCCCTAATTGAAATATATTCTATTTTCTGGCCCACACAAAATCCCCCATACTTGTGTTGGTTAGCCTAGTACGCACGTTTTTCCTCTCTTGCCCATTTCATGAATCAGCTGCCATGGGTTGTGTTATCTCCAGAATAGCATTTTTCATGACCCACTCCACCACTATTTGTTACAGAGCTCCAACCTACTGCTAAAGGAATTGATTACCCGCACATAAGCAAACTCAAATACCAAGTTTCAGATATTTTCTTCACATCTAATTAATGCGTGCTTTCCATTTGGGGGCAGAGGATTTGATTATAAGCACGGCACAATATTTGAAACTAAAGGGTTAAGTCTCATATGCCAACTTGCATCCATCCTGATTTAGGTAATTTCTAAGAATGAATGATACAGTTCTTCTAGGATGTGCATAGTTGTCATAACACGCCCTTGTCTTAATAATATGTTGTTGTTTCAACATTTTCTAGGGAAAGAATGGCATTTTCTTAAAACCTATCTCCCACAGCTTCCACAAAAAGAATTGATTTTCCTTTCCCCAAAATAAGCTCATTGAAACACACCAGGTATGAGAGATAAGGATTCATTAAATGTCCTGCAAATTTGAGCATGTTGTGTACTAGAAAAATTGGAATAGAAAAAGAACATTTTCCACTGGTTTTGTACAACAAAAACATGTTTTGGTATAAAGTCAATATGAACTCATTCTGGAAAGAAACCAAACATTTCTATACAATCCCACTCTGTTCTAAGTTCCCTACTCTTTACCTTCTCAAACAACCACACACACAACAATTCACATCATAACAAGGGCAATAAACTAACATTTTACTCCCTGCTCCAGAGGGGCAATTTCCTATTGACCCCGTGTCATTCTTTTCTTGGTATTCTAAAATCTCTCACTCAAAATTAAAAAGGGTATTCGAGAACAAAATTCCAGAGTGCTTCCCAACAACCTGATTTTGAGACAAAGCAATTTAACATTTGATTTTCTGTTCAATTCAACAAATACAGTTGCAAGAGTACCACATCAAATAACACAACTTCCACTAAAGTAATTAAAACAATAATAACATAAAAAAGCATGATAAACATGATTTCTTATTTCTTCCCTTTCATAATATTAGTCAATGAAACACATTTTAAGAGATTAAACGCAGGCCACTATCTATGTAATCAAAAAAATATATCTTCGGTTCGGGGTTAGAGGTTGATACACGGTCAGACACATATATAACGGAAATAATGATTTGATTTAACAACTGATCAAAGAAACGATGATAATCGACAAACTAATAAAAGACAAATAAGAGAATCAAAATAAAAAACAAAGAGAATACGATCGAAAGATGAAAACGGGTATGATTTGGAACCAACCTGGGTCGAAGAAGAAGAATCCATAACAGTAAGAATTGGGAGCTAAGTTAGAACCCGAACAAACTTGACGAAGGGGTTTTCAATTTTGTTTTTCATCCCAATAAATCGCACGTGACGATAACGCAATTCAAACAAATGAGGTTCGGTTCACCATTTCCCACACTAGCCACAACCGGTTCGGTTCAAAACCATGCCTAGATTGGCATAGGAACGGAGGGCTTTTTTTTGCACCCCCGTGATTTCCATGTACACCTCATAAATTTAAAACTCCAAGTTCATCCTTGGTATTAAATGACAGAGCACATGTGAGTTTGTGGGTTTTTGTAGTCTATTCTTTTGATCTTTTAGTGGTATAAAATTGCAACATTGTATATTAATGTTTGGTGTTCATCATTGAGACGTAGAGTGAACATTTGCACAACAGAGTGAATATTAGCACAAGATTATGGTGAAATGAAGAGAGTTATGTATAGAAGCCAGATAGGTGAGATATTGCATATTGTTTTGAGGTTTCTTTTTGTTTATGAACTAAATTTCTTTCTAGATTGTTCAATCCAAAAAACTATTATGTTTCATAATCTAAATCCGTATTAAAAATTAAATTTGATTTTCATCTTACACATTCTATAAGTCAAAATCTCAATTGTTATTTTTAGTTCATACTTAACTCGTTTATTCATTTAATTGCAACATAGTATCAAGTATTACATTCATTTGTTATCATTCTTACCAGTATTTCACTAGTAATTTCTTTTATAAAAATAGATTTTGATAAGTTTTTTTCATTAATGAAATGTCTAACGTTGTCAAATTTGAGGCAACTGAAGATAAATTAGTTGAAAAGGATTGCGTTAAAACTTTCACAAAAGATGATGTAAGTAAAATTTGTTAGTATTTATGTAAAAATGTGACACATCATATTTGTATATATCGTTACCACTCCAATTTTTCTTATTTTTCTTTTCTAAATATTTTCTTTTAGTTTAAATAAATATATTTTATCTTTAATTAATTAATTTTGTTTTTTTATTGTCTAGAAAAATAGACTTTTAAGAAAAATGTGACAAAAAGGTTGATTTTAAGAGTATCTTGCATGAAATTTTTTTTCTTTTTAATCTCTTTTTTTAATAAAATTAGTTTGTTAGGAAGTCCCTCTTTTTTTCTATATTAAGTTTAGGACCCCTTACTCTCACTCTTTCTTTTCTCTACATATCAACCCCTTTGGTCAACTTAACTACGATTTGACCAAGGCTTTTCCCATCAAAACACATTGTTTCATTAGAAAGAGTGGCAGATCTTTGTGATGTGTGATCAAGGGCATTTCATCGGGAACCAAAAACATGATGTTGCAACTGTTGTAAGAAGTCAAACCAAAAATACATTTTGTTATATCTGTTAGCTATAACAGTTACTCTTTGCTGTATAAATACGTTTTCTGTTGTTCATTTCAACACAGAAGTTTATCTCATTCAATCTCATATATTTGTTCCTCTCACTTTCTCTGTTCTACTTTCAATCTTTATTACATTGCCAACTCTGATTTCAATATGGTATCAAGAGCATAGGTTCACTTGTGTGGTAGAAGGAACATAGTTGTTCGATCGTGTAAAGAGGAGCATCATAGTGTGGTGCGTGGCCGAGAAGGTAGCGCAATCTTCAAGGATACCAAAAAAGGGTGAAGGTGTCAATACTTGTGCATAGTTCTGAGGAGTTTCAGAATCAAGATGGCTGGGAGTGGAAGCATCATACAAGGAGGCTTACCAATCTTTGATGGTAAGATGTTTGATGATTGGAAGATAAAAATGAAGGTTGTGTTCCAGTTCCAAGACGTGGCAAACGTGATTGAAACTGACCTTGGAGAGCTTAGCAGTAAAGCTACAAAGAAAGACAAAAAGAATTATAAGCTGCAGCAGAAATTGGACGGGAAAGCAAGGTTCTTGTTGTACCAATGTGTAAATTCACAAATCTTTAACAAGATTTCACAAGCTGAGACAGCAAAAGAGGCTTGGGAAATATTGATTAAGACATATGGTGATGGTGATAAGCACAAGACAGTGAAGTTGCAAGCATTAAAGAGGAAGTTTGAATTTCTGATGATGGAAGAAAGCGAGACAGTGGCTCAATACCTGGACAAGATTCAAGAACTGGTGAATGCGATGAAATCTTGTGGTGATAAAGTATCAGAACAACACGTAATAAACAAGGTATTAAGGTCACTTCCTCCTAAATTTAATCACTTAGTGATAACTATAAAGGAAACGAAGAATCTTGCAACATTGGAGATCGAGGAACTCCAACATTCTCTAGAAGCACACGAGTTTAGAATGGATAATCGCAAGCATTGTCAAGAACAAGTGTTACAGGCCAGAACAAATTACAAAACAAATTCCAAAGGTTTCAAGAAAGGAGGAAAGCACCGAAAGAAGCAAGAAGAGAAATCTGAAGATGAGTCCAAGGCTGGAAAAGATCAGAAGAGACAAGGAAAAGATGACAAGGAGTGGAAGAAGAAATTGAAGTGTTATAACTGTCAGAAGCTTGGGCACTTCGCTCGTGAATGTTGGTACGGTGAAGGTGCCAAGAATAGGCCAAAGAACCAAGCTAATTTGACTCAGGACGAGGCTTCTTCTAATTCAGATGTGGTGATGCTTATGGCCAAAACTAGTAGCACAGATTCAAAGGAAAATTCTTCCTAGTATCTAGATTCGGGGTGCTCCACGCATATGACAGGTAGACGTGATTGGTTTATCAAGATTGATGATTCTTCACAAGGAAAGATTAGGTTTGCTGATGATAGCAGCCTAAATTCGGAAGGCATTGGTCGTGTGGTGTTACGGGATTCAGGTGGCAAAGAAGTGGTAATTGATGGTGTTCTGTATGTACCAGGTTTAAAGACAAACTTGCTTAGTCTTGGGCAATTGTTGCAGAAAGGTTTTATGATGGAAATGAAGGAGAATGGTCTAAATGTTTACGATCAATCAAAAAGACTGGTTGTTCATGCAGATCTATCTGAGAAAAGAACCTTTCGTATTGCAATGAATACTTGAAAGCATCAGTGTTTTGCCACAGCAGTGAACAAGGATGAGTGGATATGGCACAACAGATTTGGGCATTTGAATTTCCAGCACTTGTTTAATCTAAGTGAGAAGGAGATAGTCAAGGGGCTTCACCAATCAAGATTCCAGAAGAGGTGTGTAGAGAATGCATACAGTGCAAACAAACTAAGCCCAAGTTCAAAGAGTTGATCCCTACGAAAGCCACTGCGAAGCTAGGAGTAGTCTACTCAGATGTTTGTGGTCCAATACAAGTGGAAACTCCTAGTGGGAACAGGTACATTCTCACGTTCATAAATGATCTCACTAGGAAAATGTGGATCTATCTAATTAAAAGGAAGAGTGAGGTGTTGTCGGTGTTTAGAAAGTTCAAAAGCATGGTGGAACGGCAGAGTGGGAGTAACATCAAGATCCTAAGGTCTAATGGAGGAAGGGAATATGCAGCAATAGAATTCAGTGGGTTCTGTGAAAAAGAAGGGATTGTTCATGAGTTCACTCCTCCTTATACTCCTGAACACAATGGGGCTGCAGAAAGAAGAAACAGGACCTTACTTAACATGGTTAGGTGTATGCTAAAAACTAAGAAAGTGCCAAATTTCCTATGGGGTGAGGCAGCAAGTGCAGCAACATATGTGTTGAACAGATCACCAACAAGAAGACTGAAGTTGATGACACCCGAGGAAGCTTGGACAGGTGTCAAACCTGATGTTTCACACCTTAGGATATTTGGGTCCCTATGCTACAAACACGTTCCTGATCCTTTGAGAAGGAAGTTGGATGATAAGAGCACACCCCAAGTGTTGATTGGCTACCATGAGACAGGTGGCTACAAACTGTATGACCCCAATTCAGAGCACGTGTCCACCAACAGAGATGTGTATGTTGATGAGTCATCTAGCTGGGACTGGATGGTGGCAAGCACGGAAGCCAACAACATATCGAAGATAGTTTTAGAAAAAGAAGATTCGGTAGATCAAGACACAACAGATTTGACCTTGAGGAAATCAGGACGAAGATCACGACTTTCGTCCTATCTTCGAGACTGCGATGTTACTCATGATACTGTCGTAACATCTGACGGGAATTTAGTGCATTCTGCACTAAGTGCTGAATCAGAACTGATCACATTTGAGGAAGCAGCCAAGGATGGACATTGGTGGCGAGCTATGGAGGAGGAGATTGACTCTATTAAGAGGAACAACACCTAGGAGTTGGTAGAGCTACCACTAAATAAGAAGCCTATTGCTCTCAAATGGGTCTATAAGGTCAAGGTAAATGCTGATGGTGAAATCGTGAGGCACAAGGCCAGGCTCGTGGCCAAAGGTTTTCTGCAGAAGGCTGGTATAGACTATGGAGAGGTCTATGCACCAGTTGCTAGAATTGAAACTATCAGGTTAGTAGTGGCCTTGGCAACAAACGAAGAATGGAGTTTGCATCAATTAGATGTAAAATCTGCGTTTTTGAATGGCCCCTTAGAAGAAGAAGTGTATGTTCAGCAGCCCATTGGCTTTGTGCAGGAGAATGATAAGCACAAAGTATATAAGCTAAAGAAGGCTTTATATAGGTTAAAACAAGCTCCAAGAGCTTGGAACAAACGAATTGACAAGTTTCTCGAGGTAATTGGATTCATGAAGTGCATATCAGAACATGGAGTGTATGTGAAAAGGACTGAAGGCAGCAGAATCATCATATGCTTGTATGTTGATGATCTCTTGATTACTGGCAGCAATGAGGAGTGCATCGAGTCATGCAAAGCTGAGTTGATGAAGGAGTTTGAGATGAATAACCTCGGAATGCTGAGCTATTTTCTCGGCATTGAGTTCACACAAACAACATTTGGAGTGGTCATGCACCAAACAAAGTACACTCGTGACTTATTGAAGAAGTTCAGTATGGAGCAAGGCAATTCTGCTATCACACCTGCTGAAACTGGTGTCAAATTGGAGCACAACCCTGATGAAGAAGGGGTAGATCCTGTAGTATATAGAAGCATTGTAGGAAGCCTGAGATATTTGTGGAACACTCGCCCAGATCTGAGTTTCAATGTTGGAGTTGTTAGTAGATACATGCAAGACCCCAAAGTTTCACATTTGTTAGCCGTGAAGCGTATCATGAGGTATCTGCACGGGACTGAGCATTTTGGGGTGCTTCTATCAAAAGGAAATGAAGAGCTGATAGGATACTCAGATGCAGATTGGTGCGGTGACAAAACTGATCAAAGAAGCACTGCTGGCTATGTTTTTTTCTTGGGAAAGACACCTATCTCTTGGAGTTCTACCAAGGAACCGGTAGTGGCACTCTCATCATGTGAAGCTGAATATATTGCAGCATCCGAAGCTGCTTGCCAAGCAATCTGACTGTGTTCCCTGTTGAAAGAATTAGAAATAAATCAAAGGTGCAAGCTAAGGTTACTAGTTGATAATCAATCAACCATGAACTTGGCAAAACACCCTGCCTCTCACGGAAAGAGTAAGCACATCGAAACAAGGTTTCATTTTTATTAGAGAACAAGTTTCAAATGAGAAGCTAGTAGTGGAGCATTGCAAGTCAGAGGTACAATTTGCTGATATTCTGACGAAAGCCTTGAAACATGCAAGGTTCAAGTTTCTGAGGGAAAGTATTGGTGTTGTAGATGTATCTAGTTTGGTTTGAGGAGGAATGTTGTAAGAAGTCAAACCAAAAATACATTCTATTATATCTGTTAGCTATAATAGTTACTCTTTGCTGTATAAATACATTTTCTGTTGTTCATTTCAACACAGAAGTCTATCTCATTCAGTCCCTATCCCGAGCTCAACTCAAGGGATACATTTCAGCTCAACTCAAGGAATACCAGCAAACCCACCTTTGAAGCATCACCAAAAGCCTTGTAGATCACGCTTGCAGAACCAGCAACCCAAAGTTGCAACAATAAAATTGCATGGCGGGGGACATGTACCGCCAGGCGCAACCGTTTCCAGACCGCTTGGCGGGTGACTCGTATCGCTAGACGCCAAGTGCCTCTGCCTACACTGATTTTGCCTCTATCGCCTGGCAGGACGATCCATGCTGCCAGGCGCCACGAACTCCCATTCCTCTAAGTTTTGACACTATCGCCTGGCGGAGCCTAGCTTGCCACCAAGCGACATACCAGTAGTTGCGCAGTACTGGTTTTTCTCTCACATCTTGCAGACCCTTATTTACACATTTTAACTCAGGCCTGTCATTAAACCTCAGTCACGCAATTTCCCTTTTCTGTGGCCTCAATTCTCTTAATATTATCTTCTTACCAATATCCTTATGCCTATAAAATTTCAAATCTCATCATACCACTAAGTGAATATATTTACTTTAAAGGACTCACAAACTTATCAGCCCATACAACTTCTGCTAATTCATGACTAAGTCTTGCAACTCCCAGGCAGTATTACACTAAGTCCCTCCAAGGCCCCTACACAGTTTTATACCTTGTTTTATCATTTAATTTGCTATACATTCCCCGTACACCAATTTGCCAAGTTACATTAAGTCAACCTCATCATGGCTAACTAAGCATGTGTTGATCTGTACCAACACTTCTCTGATTTATAATTCAGCCAATCATACCATTAAATTTGCCTATTGCTAACTCTTTCTTTAATTCTCATTTCATTCCCTTAATCAAGTTTCTCCTCCAACTCCCGCGATTTTTCAAGTCAATCCTTTTCACTAGTTTATCAACACCATTACATGCCAAAAATTACCACAGCACCCAACACCAACTCAGCGCACCAAAAATCCCCATAATGCTTCTGGGTGCTGCGTTATCGCTTGCCAGCACGCTATAGCTGCCAAGCAGTGCATCAATCCTGGGAAAAATCCCAGGTTCTATTACACCTGCTAACAACTTCCTTCATTCCCATTTCTTATCACTTTACCCAATCTTCTTTGTTTCCATCACAAAAAACTCAATAACGAAGCTACGATAACCAACTCTGTCTATTTTATAGCACAATTTCATTACCCGATTACCATAGAGATACACGAATCATAAAAATCCTCAGTTTGTCAAACCCTAAGAACCTATCTTCACTGTTCCATCCAATTGTGCAGTTATTTAGATGAATTTAAAGGAGCTTAGACCCCTAATCATACCCTAACAACTACAATTGGCTTTCCCTCCGAACAAAATAACCCCAAAAACGCAAAGACATCCAAATCGTGTCGAATTTGACTCGCGTCGCCTAGCGGTTGTTCATCACCGTCAGGCAGTTCATCAAGAAACCCAGAAACTGGTTAAAATAGCACATGTCGTCTGACAATTGGGAGCTTACCGCTAGGCGGTTCTTCTTTAGAAACCCAGAAACAGGTAAAAAAGTATGCCTCGCCTGGTGGTCAGGGATGTGCTGCCAGACGGTTTTTGGAAATTTCCAGAAACACAAATATTCAACAATTTAAGGGAACAGTCATGCATATTACACCATAGGACATACAGTTCATGCTTAAACGTAAATAGTTAATGTGTAAAACTCCCCTAATCTGGATCCTTTTGCTAAAAGTTTGAGAATTTCAAGGTTCTTCTTTGCTCACCCAAAGTCTTCTTAGTTCTCCCTCCAATTAGCTCCTAGGCTCCCTCTCACAACACCAAAACCCTCTGAACTCACTCTCTCAATTGTGTAGAACAAAATCACGCACTAACTCTCTCCTTCTCTCTCCAAAATTCCATTAAGTGTGAGTTAATTACCCTAAAACGAAATTAGCATTAAAAGGGAATGTAATTACCATTTATGATCACTTATAGGCTGCTTTTCCAGCCTCCCTTGGCTGCCCATTCAACTAGGTTTTCTTTACCCTTTCATATTCAAGCCAAAACTCAATTTAGCAAAAATAAAGTTTAATTTGGGTTATCCAAGGCTTGAACTCATAACCATGCCAAAGCCAAATCAAGGCTCAACCATTCAACCACTTCACATTTTATGATAACTAATATAATTCAATGATTATATTATTCTCAATCATGATCAACGTAATTTAAAAATAATAACAAATAAATAACACACAATTGACATACATAGGACTTAAACCCAAGTCCTCTCACACAATCAACTACTCTTAACCATTTGAGCTAGTACTTTTCCACATCATCTAATTTAGAATTTAATGCCATAAAGGCTTCCACTACCCACATTTATTAATTAATTAAATTTCACGAGTCTTACAAATGAGGTAAGATCAAGGCTGATCCAGGGTGCAACGAATAGGGTGCAATGGTCGCGATTCTGGTTGGAGCAAGGATGAAAGGGTTAGGAAATCTAAGTGGTTAGGATTGCTAAGTGGGCCTTTTTTACCAATTCGATTTCTAAAACTACTCTCTATTGATCTTGTGTATTTGTTCTAAATTTTCAATAAAATATATTGATTATGGTTCCATTTCAATTTCTAGTTTTGAGCTTTAGTTCTGAATTTTGCTCACTTTTTGTTTTGCTTGCATTTTATTTATTTATTTTTCAATATTTAAATTCATTTGTCTAAAATTCTCTTTACAGTTTTCCATTATTATCACAATTTCATGTTTCTGAGTTAGTGATTTGAGTATGAGTGAAATTTGCACATTTCAATGTTTCCTCTTGTGAACCAAGTGACCCCAAAGTGGATACGAAATTACGAGATATCTTCTCAAGGGCAAAAGAGTCACAGTTTGATCACTGAATCAATTTTAAGATTTATTTCTATTTTGCTTTATGAAATTCTATCTAGGCATATTTTCATGCGATCATTTTACTTTACTATTTTATGATTTTGCACCACTTTGCCTTTCCTATCTCTACTTTAAGTTTCTACAGTAGTTAATGTTTCACTCATTAGCAGTAGTTTTCCTTAGGCATTTCTATTCCAGTACTTGATTAGCGTTAATGATGTTTGTTTCCTTGCATTCTAGTCTATTTAACCTCTGTTTGGTATTTATCATTTATGCAACATGGAAAAGCATTATAATGTCATGCATATTTATGTTTCGTTCATCAATTCCGCATTCTTTTCAATTTTGTTAAGTATATAGCATTCTTAGTTTCTTGTCATAAAGCATAATTGCATGATAGTGGGAACATCCAAACAAAGATACTAATTTCAATAATCATCCCACTTTAGAAGAGTGCATTATGTGTTAGCATGGCTTCGACTAATTCATTGTATGCTTTGAAGTTGTGAACATCTGTGACACATTTTTTAATACATATTTGTCTGGTCTTGACTTTATCTGCAAGGTTTTGAGCATGTTTGCTTCATGGTTAGGTTTGTGCATGGTTCCAGCATTTCAAACTTGCTCTAATCATGATAGACACATTCTACATTATTATTCTATTGAAATAGGGTTTGGTGTGGGCTTGAGTGACTCAATTCACTTTGGTATTGCATGTGATCATATCCAACATTTTAGATTAAGTGCATTTTGCATTTCCACTTGTAAAGTGTTCATGATTTCACGTTCATAGCAATTAGGCAAGGGCTATGATTTAAGTTTGTTTTTTTGTCGCATCAGTTTATAGTAGGGGTATCAAAGTGAGCCAACACGACTCATATGGGTTGGCTCACCACATGTTGAGCTAAAAAAGGGTCAGCTCAACCCGACTCACTTTTTGGTGAGCCAAAAATTCTGCAACCCGCCCGACCCACCACAGGTTGGTGGGTTAGTGGGTTAGTGGATTGGCTAACTTACAAATGTTTTTTTCTTTTCGTAATTTATTTTATATATTTATTGCATTACAATGAGAGTGAATTGACTTAATTTATTTTTTATAATAGTGGAATCAAAGTGTTCACCTAGTTCTCAAACTATCATTATAAAGATAATAGTTGAATATTAAAGTATCAACGTATATAACTTGATAAACAAATTAATTAAACATTCAAACAATTCAAATATTATTGAGCAATATTCTAGCATTTAAAAATATAAAATTGTGAACCTATTTAATTAGAAGTAGTAAATAATTATAACAAAAAAGAAATTAAAATTGTAAAAACATGTTTGTGGGTTAAGTGGGTCAACCCACCTTCAACCCAACTCAAACCCATTTAACCTGTGGGTTAAGTGAGTCGGGTTGAAATCAACCCACTTTTGAAAAAATTGAATTTTTCTCAACCCAATCCGGCTTGAACCCTTGATGAGCTGGGTTGGCTCACGGGTTACAACCCATTTTGACATCTCTAGTTTATAGCATGATTCATCTATTTTTTCACTTAAAGTTCAACTTAGTTCATATTAAATAGACTTATGATAAGTTCTACCATTGTTGGAATGCTTTCTACATAACATACGCATTATTGTTGCAATTTAATTGTAGTGTGAGAATTATTTTGTATATTGCCTATTATAATCTGAAACCACTCATTTTCATCCTAAACTCATTCATTTTAGTCATTTTACATTTCGTTTAAGTAGTGTTTTCACATGATACTACACATGTCTGGAATAACATCATGTTGGAGCTGTCTGCATCACAAATTTTGGTTATTATCCTCTGAATTTCAAACAACCATCCCTGTTCCATTTTTCATCCATGTTCCAACTTGCTTTGTCTAGTTTACGTATACATGTATACTAATCTAATTTGTTGTTGTTTAGGAAAATTGAGTTCATGTTTATTTAAGCAGGACATGACATTTCTAGCATTGCATTACAAATGAAATTTATTTGAATTGAGTGCATTGTTGTCGTGAATTGGATCTATAAAATTTTGTCCAATTGCAATTAGTTTCTTTTCAGATTGAGGTTGCTTTCATGGTTATTTATCGTTCCTCACTTGTGCATAATTTCTGGACTTGCATAGGCTATGCATCTCATTCACATTAAAGTAAATTCTTTCTCCCATTAGGTTCCATGCATCATGCATTATGCATCACTCTTGCATCTCATGTCATAGTTTCATCCATGCATATATATTAGTTTTAATGGAATAAATTCTGCTTTTCCTTATTTTAATTTATCCCCCCCTTTTAGTTTTAATGGTGGCTTGTAGATTACCAATATTCAGTTGAAGAATAAAGCATATTTGTTACGTTTAGCATGGGAGTTTGCTTATGGCAAAATGACTTTGGCTAAACTCATGCGTATTCGATTTCTTAAGTCCAAGTATCATAAATATATGTTCTTTAAATCGTCATCAGTTTGGTATGGTATTAAGGGTGCATATGATTTTGTTTTTGAAAATAATTTTTGGACACTAGGTAAAGATGATTGTATTAATCTTTGGAATGATTATTGGTGTTTTGACACTTGCATATTGTAAGACCCAGAAAAATTAAATAAATAAATAATTATTTAATAAATGAGAAGGCGAAAATCCCTAAGTTAATTAATGTGGAGAGAGAGGACAAGGAATAATACTAACTCAAGTGGTTGAGATTATTTGGTTATGTTGAGAGGAGTTGGGATTTGAGTCCTACGTATGACATTAAGGTGTTAATTTAATTGTGTTATTATTTTAATAATATGAGGGGCGTGATTATATAATCCAAGATAAGTATAAATTATCAAGAAACTTGAATTGGTTGAATGGTTGTGCATTGGCTTGGTAATTGCATGGTTGTGTGTTCGAACCTTGACTTATGTAAAATATGTTTCTTTTTGCCCAAATCCTTTTTGGCATGAATGGAAACAGTCAGAAACCCTAGCCGTCTTGAAGAGCATATCGTAATGGCTCTTGAATAGCAATTAAACCCATTTTCATTCATTTTCGTTTTCCTTTCCATTAAGCTTAGTTAAGGCATATTTAAGAAACCAACCGGGAGAAGAGAAGGGGTTTTTAAGATTACCAATTCGTGTGGGCTGCTGAGGAGTGTCTTGGGAGCATTAGAACGTGAGTAAAGAGAGCATGGGGGAGTTTTTCTGCAAAGGATCAAGTGGAGGCAATTCCTTTGGTGCAAGAAAGAATCCTCAAAGCACATTGGAGCAAGGAATCCAAGTAAGGGGAGCTGCACTTATGTGTATTTCATAAAGTATATGTTTTCCTAGTGCTTTGCATGTATGATAGATTTTTTCCACTCTCGTGGGCGCTAAAAATTGGGTTTCTGCCCAGAAATCGCCTGGCGGTGTTCTTGAGCCATCAGGCGGTGCAAGCTACTTTGAACTAGTTTATGGTTTTTTCCAATGCCTCTAAGCGGCGCGAACAACATTGGAAGTATTGCAATTGTGGTTGATTTTTGTGACATGATTTGGTGTTTTGAGGAGTTATATAATCTCTTTGTACGCATGATTTATAAATTGCATGAGTAGATCATGTATTTAGATGCTTAGGGTGTATGGAATAGGTATCTTTTCATGAAAAATGTTGTTTTTCATATTTTTGCACAGTAGAAACCGTTGGGCGCTGGTTTACTATCGCTAGGCGCCAGGTTCCTGACTTTTAGGTGCTAGGCACCACCTATTTTCTAGTGTGCACAATTTTCGTTAAATTGCGTATTCTGGTTCGTTAACCGTTTGATTTATGTGAAATTTTGACAGGTGATCGATAACATGTTGTTCTTTACTTTGAACGGTGGAGATTTGAATTTGAGATCTGTAGCTAGAAATATATGTTACTCATGATTGTTGGTTTGAATTCCCTAAGAGTATGATTAGTAATGGATACTTAAGTGTGCTTAAGTGTTGGTATGGCCTTGATTGGTGAATGTATGTATGCATATATATATATATATGTGTGTGTGTGTGTGTGTGTGTGTGATTGATGAATATATTTTTTGTAGTACTTGTTGAGCCATGTTGAATATATTAATCTATATATGTTAGCTCGAATGTATGATGTTATAAGTGTGTGAAAAAAGCCACTATTAATGATATCACTATGACCGAGTGTTGCATGATCATGATGGGTTTTGGGCAAGTATGGGAACATGATAATCATGCTTTAAATGTAATAGGACTGTGGGGGTATGCGAAATAAGTATGTAGCTTTGATTGTGTCTTACGTGGTGTATGAGTTGTGTAATTGTGCAATTGTATCAATTCGAGTATAGGTGAGTTTAAATGACTAAGTGTTAATGTTAATCTTAATTTTACATAAAGAATTGGTAAAAAGGGGGGGTTCCTGTAGTTACTGATTGAGGTAAGACTTATGAATAAATGAGTTATGTGCCTACTACCTTATTATTTCATAATTTCATATGAGCATGGTTTACTCTTAGGTTCAAATTGAATGTTGGCATTGATTTAAGATCTGAGCATATATGAATTTATAAAGGGATGGATGTGTGGTTATACTTGAATGTTGCATACGAGTTGTGATGTTGTAAATTTGAGTATATGAAGTATACGAATGTGTATTTTGGTTTCTGGATGTTTGAGAATTGAATGGTTGGATGCTAGGAACTAAATTAGAATACCTAAAACCAGTAGTGTCACATTACTAATGTAGTGCTTGATGGTGCAAAGTGAACCATCAGGCAATAGTAGCGCATGATTTATAGTTTATGTTACGCTTATTTTATGTATAATTACATGAGCTCACCCTTTTTATGTGTTTGGCGATGATCCTATAATTCGTTACACAGGAACATACGTTGTTTCAGATGGAGCTGGTGACGCTTAGAGCCAGAGAGAGACTAGCTTAGGAAGTTTTATGGACTACATTTGACTATTTTATAAACATTTATTTGATCAGTTTTGAACTTTGTAAACTTGGAGTTGAATTTATGGTTTTTATGGAGCATTTTAATGGTTTTATAATCAATTATTTTAACTAGATCATGGATTTTGTAATAGATATTGACCTTATTGTAATTTGAATTATGATGCATTCATAACAGTTTTGAATTTTTCCCGCATTTTGGGAAAGAACTTTGAATAATAATGGCAGATATAATATTATTTTACTTTATGTTATTTAAATTAGTAATATCCGGTCGAGATGTTACACATATCTAAATTGACTAAAATTACTTATATTGACAGAGTACGATTATACTTTGTTGTTTGTTCAGCCTAGACAGGTATATACTATAACTTTCCTTCTTTCGTTGCCAATTTATATGATTTTTCTTCTTTAATGGTTACTGAGGATGAGGATATGCCTAATTGGATTATGGATGATACTAGTGTACTTTCTCATAAAATTGTAAAAAGGTTTTTCTCTTATGGTATGGAATGTTTGGATTGGGGGAACTTGATTTAGTTAGATGAGGTGTCACCAACTAAAACTTTGGTTCTTTGGAAGTTGTTGTATAATCATTTACCTATTGATGTTGAGGTTTAAATAATGAGTGGTCTTATGCTTTATGTGTTCTTTGTGTGGTAATAATGTTGAATCTTCCTCTCATTTTTTCTTTCATTATTCTATTTCTATACAGTTGTGGGAATGGTTGAAAGAAGTTTTCCAGGATTTGCAGTTTTCTTCTTTGGATTTGGTTGTTCAATTTATGAAGTCTCTTTGTAGTCCTTTGTTAAATTGATTAAAGTGACTTCCATTACTCAATTATTTGGATGATTTTTGTGAGACCCCCTTTTTCTTTCTCCATATACCTTCTTTCTCTCTATTACCATTTTCACAGAACAACACACTCCATTCTCACTTTGCATCTTTCTTCCCTTTCTGTTTCCATTGCCTTCTCTCTAACAAAGGGGTCTGAATTCCTACCCAAAACTCTAATCTAGTCCTCCCTTCCTGTTGCAACAATCAGGCCTGAGGCTAGTGCAAAACCTCTTTCTCAAGTTGAACATACCCTTCCTACGCGTAAGTCAACTTCAATTTCTCCTTCCTCTTCAAATTTTCGAATTCTGGATGCTCCAATCTTGTTGAGTCGAATTAGGGTCCCATTCTTACTTTTGATATCTGCAATCCATCTCCTTAGGTTGTGCAATTAAGGTACCTCGCTGTTGAGAGTTGATCTTGCAAGTGGTGATTGCAAAGTTAAGGGAAACTAATTGTTTTGCTCAAATTTCGTATAGAAATCATCTATGATGACTTTGATTGCATGAATTTGTGCTTGTTTGATGTTTGGATTACTTGTTCATGATGAATTGAGGATTTTGGGTGTGAGATTTTGGGCTCTACATGTGAAAACAGATTGGAAATCTGATGTTTTCGCCCAAACAAGTAGCTCTCGCCTGAGCGAAAACACCAAAAACCCACCCCTGTTCCTACACGAATTGTCGCCTAGGCGAGCTAATTTTTCTTGAGTGAGAGACACTCTCGTCTAAGCGAAACAGCTTAAACTGAGCGAGAATTCGCTCAGATTTTTTTATTGCCCACTATTTGGAGCCTCGCTCAGGCGAGAAGGACCCACTTAAGAGAGAACCACTACAACTCAAATTTGTATTCCTCTGTTTTAAATGGATTAAACTGTATTTAAACGAGATAATGTGAAATTTGTTCATACTATGCTTGGATGGTTATGGCTGGTAGTATGTGTAGTGAAATTGCATGAATTTGGATTATAGGAAGATGTGATTGAACCATAATTTCAAGGGAAATTCCAAAGAGTATGTTAGTGTGTGTAAGGACATGAGGACTCACGATTGGTTGGTATCCTGAAACTCCAATAATCATTCACGCTCAGATAGAGCAGAATGGATTATGTCGTGAGGAGTAGCAAGAGGTCCTAGTCTTTGGACTTGATTAGTCTTATACGCGAAGGGGACTTACCTTGGGAGTGGTTGGGTGATAATCCCTTGAGCCCAAACTCTGAAGAGTTTGGGAACCGTCATAGGTGCACGCCACCAAGAGATCCAATGTCACTTACACAATCCGGATATTGAGTCTAGAGTCATGTATTTGTGATGTGTTGTGGTGGTTTAAGTAGTTATGACGAATGTGAAAAGTTCTTGCTTGGTATTCTTAATTGAACTGTATGATTTCTCTTAATTAAGTTAGCTTACCCTTCTTGCTTGTGTCGTTCTCCTTGTGTGTTTTCCCCTTTGCAATGATCACTTGTTATTGGTGTGAGCAGAGAAAGATCCAGGTGACGACACTCCCCTCCTGGATAGGAGTTGATCTGTGGCATGGGATATCTAGCAGTAGTCTCCATTCCATGTTTTGCTTAAACGTTGGATGTTTTGGTAACCCTTTCTTAGTATAGATTATAAATATAGCTGGTGCTTATATGGTTTTTTTGGATGACTGTATTGATAATAGATTTCATGTCCAATTATGTTTTCTTCTAGTATTTTTCAAATTAAAGAGTTAGTGTGTATGATTGGAATAAATCTAATAAGCATATGAGTAATATTATCTCTAATTTTTTGGTACTAAAAATTTTCAATTTTTAAACTACGGAGGTAAGGTTGTTTCACTTTTGGACGTAATATGGCAAATTCCATCTACCAATTGGCTTAAGGTGAATACTAATGTTGCAACTAGGGGTTATCTTGGTTTGGCTTCATGTGCTAGTATTTTCAGAGGAAGTCGGGTTGAATATGTGAGTAGTTTTTCTGCTTTTTTAGGATAAAAACTTCTTTATGTTGAATTTATAGGGCCCATTTATGTTTCAGAGCATGCTTGGTGGGAAGGCTTTCAAGAGCTTTGGTTGAAAAGTGATTATTCTTTAGCCAATCGTGGTTTTTTGGATCAGCGAGTGGTTCCTTAGTATCTTAAAGGAGATTGTGTTGGTGATTGCATTTTTGTAAGCATATGTAGTTCAAAAGTTACTCATCACTTACACAAAAAAAGCTTTTAACTTCTAATATTTTAAGTTTTTTATGTCTTTTGAAACTCCGACATCATAACTAGTAATGTTAAATTGATGTTTGTTGTCTCTGAACAAACGTCAATTAACGTTTGTTTAATTTATAACATATGTTAATTGATGTCAATTGCAAGGACAACAAACGTCAATTTGTGGGTTTGTTTTTTTTAAGCTTTCGCTAATATTTTTCTCCACTGAACCCATGGAAAATAAAAATACAATATAAGATACACCCACACAAAAAAAATCAAAATTTTCTAAGTACTTTGTTTATCTCAAATAAAATTGTAAAGTATGAAAATATTGGTGAAAATACTATGAAAATAAAAAACAAACCTTAAATGATGGATTTTTGAAATAACTTTCATTTTTTAAGTGTCTCCATCTGAGGTTTGTAATAAAAGTTATGACCTTATAAAGTTTTTCACCACCATAATTCTGAATCTGAGACCAATATGTAATTTATGAATTCTTTAGCTATTTTACAAAACCTTTATAGTGGGAAGGAATAGATGAGAAAACACCAACCTTTGCGAAATACTATAAAAAAGAATTAAAGCTTTAGCCCAAACGACCATCACAATGTTAAGATAAAGTGAAATGAGTTGAAGATGAAGCTTCATCACTAGGAGAGCATTCACACAAACGAGAAAGAGAAAGAACAATGAAGAGATTTCATTCAAATGCTCTCGCAATGTTTCTTTTATGTTTTTAAAAAGAGTTTGATGTCAGACGGGGTGTGTGACCGACATAATAAAGCCTTTTGACGTCATTTTTAGAGCACGACGACATCAATTGATGTCTATTACAAAGGGAGCTGACATTGACGTTTGTAACAAAGGAGGCCAACGTCAATTGATGTCTATTACAGAGGGGGTCGATGTCAATTGTCGTCTGTTACAAAAGGGGCCAACATCAAATTTGATTTAGACGTCTGTTGAAATGGAGGTCGACGTCATTTGGTATGATTTTATTTACAAAAATGTCACCAGTCATTTGTTATGCTAGTTTTTTCGAATGGGTGACGTTATAAGGGTTTTTTGTATTAGTGCATTTCTTTGTGAAGGAAATCATTGTGTTGATAAGTTAGCTAATTTAGCTTTGATTCATAAAGAATAATATAAGTGGTTTAATGCTTTACCTCCATGTATTTATTTAGATTTTATTTATAATAGGTATAGTTTGTCTATGTTTTGTGAAGCATAATTTTTATCATGAGTTTGATGTGGTTGTAACGTCCCATTAAATAAATAAACTTAACTAAATGACATATCACATGCAAAGTAATATAAAGAGCCACACAATGAAGTATATTTGTGTTAACCATTACAGTCATCCAAAATATACTCGAAGAGTAACTAAGGCATACCACGATGCCATGAATACCAAAATACATGCTCATAGAGCAAGATAGTACATAGGCCACAATGTCTTAAAAGAGTACTCGAAATAAGGGGATCCAACCCAAGATTAGCTACGCTACGGAGTTTCCATTACCCTAGTGACCATTAGGGGTTCCCACATCTGCTCACATCAATTAATTGATGATCATTGCAACACACAAGACAAACATAAGAAAATAGAAAGGGTAAGCTAGAGTATAAAACAGTTTAACATGTTATGGCACACAAATACTTAAAACAGATCATAAACATGCAACAAGATAGGCAAACAATCATGTGATAGCAAACAAGCAAGACTCTAAGACTCAATTATCCAGATACTTATAATCGGTCAGATTCACTGGATGCTTGCACTTGTGGTGGCCTCTACTACTCTGCAGAGCCATTGCCAACGGGTTTCACCCTACCACGCACAAGGTTGGCCTTCAAACATCTAAGGTTATTATCCTACCAAAGACTAGGGTCTCCTGCTACTCTCACCACTTGAGTCAATACGCTCTACGCGAGACTAACTGACTCTTTAGAGTTTCAGGATGCAATCCTTACTTGAATCCTTACCTAATTATACACACTGAGTGTAACATCCCTAAGGAATATTACTAATTTAAATAAATAAATAAGGAAAAGAAAATAAAATGTCACGATATTATTATTCCCAAAACGCGGGAAAATCAAAATGTGTAAACATCGCGCCACAATTATTAAAATCGTAGTATTTAAAACTTTACAATTTCCAAAAAAACCAAAAACATAAATGATAACATAAATGAAATCCTAGCTTAATCCCATCTAGCCCTTACTCCGTCGCCTGAGCGTCCTTAGCATCACCTGTATCAACATCTGCTCCCGTGTAACGAATCACACGATCATCACCATACACAAACAAAAAGGGTGAGCTAAGAAAATAAAAACCACATATACATATAATATACAAATTAAAACATACATCCATCTTATTCAATCTACCTAGTTCTTGGCCAAGACCTTAACCCCAAGGCTTTATAGCCTTCAAATCACACAAATGGTTAGCCTTGGACTCGGTAATATGATGCTCACACGAACCTGCCCGCTCGTGGTCCTGCCTCTACGAACCTCCCCGCTCGTAGTTCTGCTCTACGAACCTCCCCGCTCGTTATCCTGCTCTACGAACCTCTCCACTCGTAGTCCTGCTCTACGGACCTACCCGCCCGTAGTCCAACACATGTGATCCACCAGCCCCATACCTCCCCGCACGTGGCATCTCTCAAACGTGAGCACGGAACATACGAACCTATCTCGCTCGTATCCCCTGTAAGATCCAGGAAATTCATACAATTAATAATTAATAGAGGATAAGAAATGAGGGGTTAAGACTACCTTAAGAGAGTTCTTTGATAAACCCTAGACCAGAAACAATGTTAACCTAAGTGGTTTAGAGCACTTGATTATGTTGAGGGGACTTGGGTTCAAGTCCTGAGCATGTCATTAGTAGATTGATTTAATTCTGTTTTATTTTACAATTATATTGTGAATGTGAAAGCATGATTTAGGTTCATACGAATGGGTAAATTGACATGAACAATGTGATTGGTTTGTTGGTTTGCATGTGGTTGAGGGGTTGGAAGTATATGGGTTCAAATCTTGGGTTAAAGAAAATGGACCCTCTATATTTTTTATGTTTTGTTAAGTGATGGAAAATCTAGAAACTATAGAAATTCCCTAAGAAATCAGAGAGGCGTCAATTAGGTGCAGTAACCAAGAGTAATGGCCATTAAACTTAAAAATATAAATTAATTTCGTTTTCCTTTTATTTTTATTGAATTTGGGCTGAATTGGTGAGAGAGAAGGGAGTGTGGGAGAAAGCAAAGAGTTAGAGAGTGTGATAGACAAGAGAAACAGAGAGGGGACTGGAAATAACGTGGTCTAGAGGGAGAGAGTGAGGGTTGAAGGGAGTTGAAGAAGATACACTTAGAGGAGGCTTTGGACAACAAGCACAAATCATTTTAATTGCAATTGGAGCAAGGAAATCAGGTAAGGGGAGTTGTCCATATTTGTTTAATCGTCTTTTCATTGTTTTGAAATGATTCCATGGCTTGAATGATGAGTTCCCTTCCACTTTGCATAAATTTTCATAAATTCTGGGTAATCTGCTAGAAACCGCCTAGCAGCTAAGAATGCTCCGCCAGGCACACAAGCTTCCTTGATGTTTTCTGGGTTCTGTGATGAACCGCCTAGCGGCAATGAGGACCCGCCAGGTGGGTATGTGATAAATATGGGGCTGTGTACAAATGTATGATTCCATAAGTTATATGTGATTTCTAATTGTGATGGATGTGAATCGGCAATATGTTAATAAGAAGCCTTAATTAGATTGTATAAAATGAAGGTGCGTGTTAAAGGTGTGAATGCATGTGATTGAATCGGTGATGGAATGATGATTCGGGAATTAGGGATATTAGAGTTGTCTTCTGCGGGTGCGAGGAAATTGGAGGTTTCAAGTTCCTGACGCACCGCTCGGCGGTATACACCATGCCGTCAGGCGATACTACGCTGCAAGTAGTGAGTTGGCGTGCTCAGTGGGAAATAACTCGAAATTTATGGGTGTTGTGAATAACGGGTAGAATAAAAATGAAGGTGATTGCATGATGTAAGAATTATTATAAAATGGGTTGTGTTGATCCTTGAACTATATCTACGGAGTTATGAGAAACCTTGAAAATAGTATCTCAGTAGAATAGAATTGTATTGGTTTTTGTATGTCTAAATTTCTGGTATGAGAATTGTGCCTAATTGTAGTGTTGTTATTTAACTGCTTAAAGTGACATATTAGAATTTGAGCAGAATATGTGTGGATGGATGTTGAGTATCCTTTATAAACTGTATGTTGGGATTTTATGATATGAAAGTAGTGTTCTTGTAAAGCGGTGAGGTAATGGTATTATCGGAATCCTGGTTGTAGTATCGCATGTGTAAGCAGGGGATTGACCCTTGTATGCTTAACCTCCAAATGTACATGAATGAGTACTTACTTTGGTTGATGCTTGTTAATTTGATGATTTGATGACTGTAGTATTGTAAATGCTTGTAATTGCTTATCTGGATGTAAGATTAAGTGATTTGATGTGTTTGAAAAATCCTTGGAAGTGCTTAAGCCAGTAGAAGATTGTTTTTACTGGTGTGGCGCCTAGCGGTAGGAGAAGCTCCACCAGGCGATGAGCCACGAATCAGAGAATCACTGGGAGAGTGGTGCCCGGCGGTAGAGGGACACCGCCAGGCGGCCTGGAGCTTGTTCGCCTAGCGGCGCTTGGGAAGCGATAGGCGAAAGCGCAGGGGCAGGGGGTCCTTCGCAGATGAACTTGCATGGACGTTTTCTTTTCTTGATAGCTTGGTCAGGGATATGTTGGATTAGTTACGAGCGGGGAGGTTCGTAACGGGGTTGTGAGATGCGTGATTGATACGGGCGGGGAGGTCCGTATCTGTTGTACTCTTGTGTGGGGATACGAGTGGGTAGGTTCGTATGTTCCGTGCTCACACTTGAGGCTACTATGAGTGGGGAGGTTCATAGTAGGTGTTCACACATGTTGGACTACGAGCGGGTAGCTTTGTAGAGTTGGACTACCGGCGGGGAGGTCCGTAGAGTTGGACCACGAGCGGCTAGCTTCGTGGGAGCATGATAATCCCTAAGGACCAAGGTTGTGGATGGATCTTTCTCATATAGGTTATGAGATTAGAAGTATATTGTTATAAAAAGGTCAATAAACTAAAATTAACTAAACCCTTGCCTAGTCTTCAACGAAACAGTAGCACTCCCTTTCCCCCTCCAATTACCTTCTCTCACTCACTTACTACCTTAATTAAGTGTAATTAACACTAAAACGAATTTTAAATAAAAAAAATAGTTTAATGGTTATTCAATCCTCATAATTGGAATGTTTTTCAACCCTCTAAGCTACCTCTCTTGGCTGCTAGGGTTCTTAAACCCTTCCATATCCATGCCAAGGAAAAATTTGGCAAAAAGAGAGTAAATTTGTTCTTATCTAGGTTTGAACCCACGATCCATCAATTAGCAAATCAAGTGCACAACCAATTCAACCAAATTCACAATTATGATAATTCCTATAATTTTAGGATTCCATTATCACATCTCACATTCAAATATATCAATAAAATAATGCACAGATTAAAATAACACACAAATGGCATACATAAGACTCAAACCCAAGTCCTCTCACACAATCAAAGTACGCTCAACCATTTGAGCTAGTACTTCTCCACATTAAAGCTCTCTGCATTAAATGCCTTAAAGGCTTCTATTACCCGCATTTATTAAATAATTATTTAATTAACTATTTAATTTTCTCGGGTCTTACACTGTGGCACCACCACGAAACCTTACTAAGAGGTTCATGAAATTTCGTCCATCACACAAGGCACCACCATGAGCTCTCACCAAGAGGTTCATGGAATTATGTCCATCACACAAGGCACCACCATGAGATCTCACCAAGAGGTTCATGGAATACGTCCAACTCAATACCATAGTCATGTTTCACCAACCAACCATAGGTTCATCATGCATATCAATCTCATGCCAATATACAACCAACCACACAATCATGTTTCTTAAGCATACTCATACCAAGTTCATCAATTCCAGTCCATACCATCAGATATTACATGCATATTCACATACTTCATACTTTAAATAGGATAATCCAACTAATCCTACAACCAACAACCGAAATCATGGAAGAGAACAGCCACAGAGCAGGTTCCTGCACCAATCTCGCTCAAGCCATGGTCCCTCGCTCAGGTGAAAGAGATCTTTTGCTCAAGCTACAGGCTCTAGCTTAGGCGAGACTGTCAATAAAGAGCCTTGTAGGTTTCGTGAGTTCTCGCTCGGGCGAGACCTTCTCGCTTGTGCAAGACTGCTCATCGCCCAAAGGTGAGGTCTCTCGCCTGAGCTACAACTAAAGCGAAACACATCAGGCTCCCATGAGTTCTCGCTTAGGCGAGACCCTCTCGCCTGAGAGAGATGCTTCCTCGCTCAAAACGAAAGCCCTCCACCTGAGCGACAGCTTGCTTGGGCGAAAATACCAGTCCTCACCATTGTTCAAACAGGCAGCAACGGGACAATCAATATCAAACAACATTTTAAGGTTTTCCGGGCAACCACAACAACACACGAGCCATATAAACACGAAGTAAAGCTTAAACAGACATAAAATAGTAAAAACATGTGAATCCTAGCTTCCCTTACCTGGACAGATGCTAGCGGAAAGCACAAACACTCAATAGAGGGTTACCAAAACTCTAGGAACAGAGTTGCGAACTGGAAATACCAACACCAGAACAAAAAACGAGGTTACTAAGAGAACTCTAGTTGGAACCATGAAGAACAAGTTGGAGAATAGAAAGTATGATAAAATATTATTTTTCAAAACCGACACAATAGTCTACCCTTTTCCTTTCCACTCTTTCCTTCGTCTACCCTTTTCCTTTCCACTCTTTCCTTCCACCTAGAGACTACTTCCCTACTCCGTACATAGCTCACTTTACTTTTTTTTTCTCACCAAACATATTTTTTGGATTCTACTATCCGGAATACAAAATAAAATATAATCCATTTTTTATTTTTATGTTCTAGATTATATAATTTGAAATACAAAATTTTATATTTTGGATTGTGAAATCTGTAATGGAAAAATTAAAAATGCATTTTAGATCGTATAACTTATAATATAAAAAGAATGTATTTCAAATTATATAATTTAAAATATAAAATATGTATTATAAAATCCTAGAAAATGGTCTTTTACAAGTAATAGTGGTTTAAAAATAGTGAGACTCGATTATAAATGAGTTTCATTATTTTAAATAGAATTGTTATAAATGAGTTTCATTATTTTAAAACACACCATCTCTCTAGAAACCACTTTTCTAGAGCTCTCTGACTTCTCTCTAAAAGTTCTGTCTTTCTAGTCGTCTGATTGAAGAACTGAGACCGTAGGATTGATCCTCTCGGTGAGCTCTTCAATTTGGACCAAAAAGTTTCTCCGTTCGCATAAGTTAGGTTTCCGCTATCTTTTCTGTTTTTTTCTTGTCGCATGTAAGCCCTCTTCCGCTTGCATGTGTCATTTTATTTATCGGTATGAGTCTCTGCTGATAAGTGATCATAATGGTATGTCCTGATCGTTCTTGTGATGTTTCTATGTGTAGATAGAGAATCATGTGGAGTTAGAGACGTCTAACGTTTATAGAGTTGTTTAAGCAGGATACCAGGTAAGGGAAGCTAATGTCTATTATGTCTCACAAACTTGTTAGGAATGTTATTATATGATTATTTTGTAATTTCCTGATGTGTTTGATATGTGAATTCGGTTGTGATGCTTGAAAATGATAAATACTTAGGTTTTATCTGTTGTTTGAGAATAATTGTATGTTATGGGTGCAATTGGATGCAATTGGTGTGAATATTTTGATAGAATTAATGTTTGATACTTGAATGGTCTCTGGTGGAGGTTTTGGAGTTGTATGGATTGATTGAATAAGTATAATTTTGCTTAAATCAGTTTCTGTAGAATTATACAGATTTGCTTACTCGTTGGGCAAGCCTACTCGCTAGGCGAATGAGTTTATCTGCAAAATTATGCAAAACACTGATCTGCAAAATTATGCAGATTCGCAAACTTGCTGGACGAGTAATACTAGCTGGGCCAGTGGTTGGGCGAGTGCTACTAGCTGAGCGAGCATAGGCTAGTGGCTGGGCGAGTGATACTCACTGGACGAATTTCCAAGTTAGGAAATTCCATACCTGTACTAGTGATTGGGCGAGTGCTACTAGCTGAGCGAGCATAGGTCAATGGTTGGGCGAGTTATATTAGTTAGGCGAGTAAGTACGGAATTGAAACTTGCATTCTTGAGTGATTTGAATGATATTTTTGTAGTTGTAGAAGCTTTTTAATTATTATGAATGATGAGTATATGATACGAGATTGTTTATATGAGATTGGGTTGAGATTGGTTAATGCTAACCTAAGGAGGATTAGCAGTGATAGTGATTGTGGTAGTGTATGCATTGAGGTAGGGATTGTCTTGGCAGTTATCCTGACGCTCTAATAACCATTCAAATTCTCAAGTAGAGAGGAATGAGGTATGTGTTAAGAAGAGCAGGAGGTCCTAGCCTAGGGGTTTTTCCTTGATCATTCGTGTTAACGGACTTACCTTGTATGTGATAGAGTTTTCACTCTTAATTTGTCGCTCTGCAGGGCATGAGATGCCACTACAAGTGCAGAACTGACTGGATCCGACCGCAATGCATGTATCCGAATTAGTTGAGTCGTAGTTTATAAATATATGTATGTGAATATCTACTTGTCTGTAGTTGTTAGATATATCAATATTATATGGTTTAAGAAAATTCTTTAAAAGTCATTAGCTTACCCTTCTTCTGTGTTCTTGTCTTGTGTTGTATGTTTTCCTTTTGCGATGATCACCTATTCGGTGGGAGCAGTGGTGGTTGCAGTTTCAGAGGCACCTCTAGAGGTTGAGGAGCCATCTTTTAGGTTGGAAGGAGGTCTCAATGGAAAGTTGTTATAAGTGGTTAGCTTGTGTTTAGAGTTAGAAATGTGTGCTATGTATAATTGATATATTTATATAGTCTGATCATTTGTAAGACTGTATTAATATACTTTATATATTTGTTTATTTATTTTGAACACTAAGGTGAAATATCTTATTTTATTAGTTTTAAGATGCTAAAATTGGGATGTTACATGTATTCCGATTTTTAAATTGTATATTTTATATTTTGAATTATATGTTTTAGAATATAAATTTTGTTTTTCAGGTTAGATATTCTAAAATATTTTTGTATTGTGTATTTTGAAATTAAAAATGAAAAGAAGTCAAAATTGGAATTTTAAAACTTACGTGAGAAGAAATTATAGAGGTATCGTTGTTATAAGTACCGATCTCAAAAGCAGAAAACCAGAATCTAACTAAAAAGTCCTTATCACCCTTTTGTTTTGTCATATATTGTGTACCACATAAATATATCAATACAAAATACCTTTATTGCTTCTGTGAATTTTAAATACAAGTCAGAACCATTAAACAATAGCAGGTTTGCAAAATCAGAATAACTATTATCTGCGGCCATAAGATCATAAAGACCCTCACAATCTCTAAAACTTCCATAAGAGACTGATAAATTTGATTCATGTCTTCACGAAATGTAGCATTCAAAATGAAAGAAATCCACCAAGAAAATTGTCCCACACAACACAAGCATAAACAACAAAAGGAGCCAATTGCATCTATGCCCAATTGTTTTTGAGTATTTGTGTTCTATTGTTGTCATTTATCAATATATTTCCTTAACTGTTAGTTTTTCTCATTTTCTTAACTGGATGTATGTGAATCTGATTTCTTATATTGGAGTATATAATTCAATCGAAAACCATGACCTAATTTTGCTGGCCATGCGGAAAGAGGACACAACAAAGGTTGACTTTGTATCAAGGAGTCTGTTCTATTTACATGGAATTCTCTGAAGATGCTGAATAATGGTTTGATACTTTTGTAGAGATATAAAAGAAAGAAATATTTTTACAAAGATAAAAAGAAAGCAATGCAAGGGTCCATATTTATTCAGAAAAGAAAAGTTGTATAACAAGAAATCCAAATACAATGTGTGATCATTCCTTAACTTGATATGAACATCATGATCCAACTAAAGAAGCATCAAGGACCACCATTCAAGAAGGTGTCAACCTTCTTATTGACAGCACTAGACAAGAACTTCATGCAAATTGGTGGAGTGGCTCCAGCAAGAGACATTATAGCAGCAGGAACACTCCACAAAGAATCACCACATATAAGTCCAGATGCTAAAGCAGGACCAAAATCAT
>Ga0214545_1002599_pt1 | contig 34817 bp, 21 predicted proteins | sample CNSS4metaG_FD_160064 | JGI IMG/M metagenome (GOLD analysis project Ga0214545, IMG submission 160064) | Root nodule microbial communities from cowpea collected in UCLA plant growth center, Los Angeles, California, USA - CNSS4 | ecosystem: Host-associated > Plants > Roots > Nodule | place: USA...
CATAACCCATTGGTCTGAATCTGAATCATTTGGATGGAATAAGCTCATATTCGTAGTACCCTTAAAGTAACGAAGTATATGTTTTACTCTAAACCATTTTCTTCTTGTAGTTGAAGAACTATATCTTGCTTAACAAATTTACAGCAAATGCAATATTAGATCGAGTATAATTAGCAAGATACATTAGTGTTTCTATGACACTAAGATATTTTGGACCAAGAAAATCTTCATCATTTTCTTGAGGTCTAAGAAGAGTCTTTATCAACATCTAACGACCTCACAACTATTGGAGTGCATAATGGACATGACTTGTCCATTTAGATAATTTTTAGTACCTTAATTATATAAGTCTATTGACGTATAAAAACACATTTATTTAAATACTCAATTTCTAATTTCAAATAAGACTTTGCCCTTCAAAGATCATTCATCTCAAATTATTTCTTTGAGTAATTAATTGCCTTTGTGAACTTATTCAGAGTTCCAACGATGTTTATGTCATCTACATAAATAATAATTATGGCAAATTCATTTTTGGATCTTTTCATATAAATACAAGAACAAATAGGATAATTTCTATATCCGTCTTTTAATAAGTACTCAATAAGACGGTTATGTCACACACGTCCTGATTGCTTTAATCAATAAAAGAGCATGTTCAAATAATTTTATTGATAACCATACAAATAGGTTGTACATCATCCATTAGATGTAAATGCAAACCTTGTTGTGCAACTAGGATAATCGAATATTACAATGTTGTTGCATCCAATACTAGTGAATATGTTTTTTCACAAATCAATACAAGGTTTTGTGAACAACCTTAAACAACCAATTGTGCTTTGTATCTAACAATTTCATCATTCTTAATTTGATTTTTGTGCAAAAATCCATATGTACCCAACGGATTTCACAACTTTAGGTACGCGAACTATACGTCCAAAAACCTTTCGTTTAGCAAGCAAATATAATTATGCTTCTTTGCATATTTTCCTTTTGACCAATCTTTTCTTTGCCGACAATCTTTAATGATCATTGCTTATTGATCCTCATTGTCATTCATAGCATTCATCGCTATGTTATAAGTAAAAATTTCGTCAATGTTAACTTCATTTTGGTTCCATATTACATGATTCATGACATAATTTATTGATATCTCATCACTTTCAACAATTTCAGGTACCTGAGGTTCTTCTGGAACCGAACCATTAATTGTCAAATGAATCTTTTAGGATTTCAACATTTTTGATTAGGTCATTTTGCATTTTAGCTCCCTTTCTCATTCAAGAGTTTTTATCTTTGGAACCAATAGGCCTACCATGCTTCAAATGTGTCTTTGGAACTAACACGCCTATACGATACTCATGAAAAGCATGAGATGTAATTTCACAAGTATTATCAAAAAAAAATTCTAAATCGGATAATCTGGGAAGTGAGCTCTTAATTGTACGAATAACTTTGCAATTACTTGATTACGAGTTGATAATAAACAAATATGTGACCATCTAGTTGATGCATCATTTAAAACCATGAAATATATAAATGTTCCACATGGTGGGTGTATTGGACCACAAATATCACCGTGTATTCATTCTAAAATGAGATTGACTCATTTCTAATTTTTCTGGTGATAGTCTAATTATCAACTTTTGTGAACGTATAGTACATGAAAATTCATTGGTCTAAAGAAGTTTCTTGACTCTTAAGTGGGTGTCAACATGAGTTTTTCAACCCTTTTTTTCCGCATCATAATAGATCTAGGATGACCCAAATGATCATACCAAACAAAGAATTCATTTTGATTCGTAAACTTTTGGTTTACCATGACATGCATTTTGATTGTACTAATACATGCGTAGTACAAATCATCCAACTGAACATGTTAAACAAGACAATCATTTTGATTCATAAACTTCTGGTTACCATGACATGCATTTCAATTGTACTAATATACATGTAGTACAAACCATAAGAGAATGTTGATAATTTCTCCAATATAATTTTTTTTCAACTTAATCATAGAGATATAAAGATATTTCATATTTTTTTCATTGTTTGTCTCAATATAATATTCATTTAGACAAATATCCTTGAAACTTAATAAGTTTCTATTCAACTTCTTGTTAGAAGTATAATAGCTCTTCTAGAGTCTTCAAATATATTTGTAGTACTATAAATAATACTAACATTGATGTCTCACATTATCAAACAAGAGAAAAAATTATTACTCTTGAGAATTTTATAAGTTGTTGCACTATCAATAAGACACATAGTCTTTGGTACTAGTGCCAACATTCGTTCTTCATATAAACGTAAATATCAATATGATTTTTTTAACACTCTCATAACCAATGAGGTGATCAATGCTTCCATTTGATTTATTAAAGAAAATCATAATATCAAGATGAGTAGCATCCATATATCCATAATCAGAATCACCATCTTCATAAGCAAAATGTGTTTCTATGTTCTTCTCATTATTTGTAAGATGCTTTGGTGTACAATAAGTACAACTCAAATGGCCTTTACCACCGTAATGATAATATATACATTCATCCTTTTGTCAATATTTTCACATTTTCCTTTTCCCTTTTTCACATTATTGTGCCACTTCTGGTGACAAAATGTGTCTTTGTAATTTTCTTTATAACCATGTCCATAATCAATATCACGATCATGAAAATATAAATCAAATGTTGTTGCATTCACTTCTAGGAATGGAGTAGAACCAATTGGACAGGTTTCATGATTTTCTATCGAAAGCTCATTGCTTTGTTCAGCCATACAAAGGCATGAAATAAATTCATTAATATTTATTGTTGCATTCACTTTTGGAAATGGAGCAGATTAGGCGAATCTCATGATTTTTCATCAAAAGCTTTATTACATTGTCCAGCCATACATAGGCATGAAATAAATTCATAATATTTGTGAACTTTCTTCACAATATTTTTGTCGCATGAGCAAATTAGTTGCTTAGATGCTTTATTTCTTTCTTTAATGGTATCCCAAGATCCATTGCATCTAAATGTATTTCAACATTTAAAATCCAATATAAGGAATTCTTCCTTGTAATATCAAGATGACAAATTCAAAATTTGTAAGATTTGATCTGTTTAAAATTAGTAATAATCACCATAAAAAAAATAATCCTCGTCATAATAAATAAAAATAATAAGACGAATATGAGAATTGACAAAGTCAAAGAATTCTTATCACAAGAAGAAGAATATAAGGTAAAATTGTAAATAGAGAAAGGATTAGGAAAAGCTTGGATTGAAACACGCAAAGCACTATCGTTAGAGAGAAAAAGCTTTCACTAGTCCTCAAAGTCCTCAGTTGGTTGAAACATCATGCTACTAACATGTTATGAAATAAAATGAATAACAAAGAAAATAATAGATAATAGAGAATAGAAGAAACAATAGAGAACGAGAGAATAGGGAGCAATTCATCTGTGTATTATTATTGATAGGAAGAGTTCTATTTATAGATACAACATGTAATCCATAAAGGAAACAGTTAATACAAATATTTACATAAAGAATAATGAATTATATGAGTAACAATCATATGAGTAAATATATCAAATCAATGGACAATCATTAATTCATAACATCTTTTAATTACTTGTGAGATATATTATTTTTTATCAATAGGTTACTATTACAATAACTCTTATCACCAACACCCTATTATTATTATTATTATTATTATTATTATTATTATTATTATTATTATTATTATTATTATTATTATTATTAATATATACCTGGATATAAAGAAAACACTCCATTTTGATCTTACATTTTTATTTTCAATTTTATCCTCTAATAAATAATTATTTTCTTAAATTAAAAAATCATTTTACCTTTTTTATCTATTAAGTAATTTCTTTGTTAAATTTAACAGCTTCATCCATTTATGTTTTTTAAATTAATCATTTTTAAACTAAAACAAATATCTACTAAATAAATAAATATTTATAACAAAATTTAAAAATTATTTTTATTTATTTTTAAAATTAAAAAAAGTGAACAAATATGTGTTGTGTTTTCAATAATATATATATATATATATATATATATATATATATATATATATATATATAACATAATCCAACACTATACACTTTTCATCGATTAAAAATAGGGATAATAGATTGATTTCATTAAACAGATAACAAAGCAGTATATTTCAATAAATCAAAATATTAAAATAGTCGATTGAAATACTGAGAATTTTGCAAAAATGCGAATTTGAAGAATAACTCAGAAATAGTTTATGAAACTTCTAAATATTGATTCCAATAAGCAATATAAGTGGAAACATAGTCTTAGATTACGTCAAATCACTCAATAATTGTTAAAAGATTATAGAAATTAAATTTCTTGAAACTTTATGTTAAAAACAAGAGAGGACACACTCTCTAAAAAACTAGAACTTATATCATATTTGTTAGCATATTCAACAAGTTGATTTTTCCATTCAATGTGGGGATTATACTTAGCTTAAGTGAAATCAGCTGATTAAAAATTAATTCAACTGATTGAATATGTAACTTATAAAACTATTGCAACAAATCATTTAACATGTTAAAAACTCATTCAACAAGTTAAAAGACACCAACTAGATCCTAGATATCTATACAATGCCAAATTGTCTATAGTAAGAACATCAATCTTCAAATTTTGTGTTCTTCATGTGAAACACAAATTCAGCACACAATCTAAGCTTTGATCAACACGTAAATCTTCAAGTTTTCACATCTTCATCAATTTATCATAGCTTCATCACGTTCAAATCTTCATAAAATCTTTAAGCATCAAATCATTTGTGTTAATAGACACATGAAATTTTATTTAAAATCTAAAATTGAATATAAGTGTGTGTATGGGTGGAACCGCCACTAAAAAAAATAAATTCAAACAAATATTGTGCAATTATAATGTGACAACACATGACATATCATTTAAATTCCAAAATTTAATACAACTATGCGTCAATGGAACCCGCACGAACCATAATAAATTAATTAAAAGAATAATTGCGCTTTTTTATATGAGGACAAATGACATATCATTTAAATTCAAAATATTTAATAAAAATGTGTCGGCCAAATTGACGTTTAGTTATAGCTTTTCATGTAAAATTTGACTTTAATTTCTAATTCAATACGCCTATAAACTACCCAAGGATATTTATTTATTTTCTTATATATTTTAGTGGAGATGGGAGTCGAATTTCTCTTCCTTATGTATCATTTAAAGTTGACCCTTTTAATTTTGAAGTTAAAAGATCTTTTTAGTCTCAATATTTTTTAAGTTTTCTCAAATCAATCATAATTTTGTTTTTAAATTCAAATAGGTCTCAATTTTTGTCAATTTTATTCAATTTAGTCATTTTTTTGCTAACACCGTTTAAATCATTAACGATAATGAAAAGTAACTACCACATGTTATTTCGTGATTTTTTTTGTTTTTTATTTTTTTTAAAAATTTTAAATTTTTTTAAAACTTTTTAAATATCCACATGTCAACCCAATGTACCACGTGACAAAGTTAATGTTTTATATTCAATTTGATTCATATATTCGTTATTTTTATTCAATTTAGTCTCAATTTTCTTTTTCAAAATGAAGCAATTTTGTCTCTCTTCAAATTGAAACCAAATTTACTTTTTGTATTAAAATTCACATTTTTATCAAATTTTTTAGGGTTGCAATTAATTTAAAATTATAATGAAAATTTTAAGGATAAAGACTAATTTTTAAATTTTAGATTAATGATGTTAGTTTTGATCCTTAAAAATTTCGTTCTAATTTTATATTAATTGTAACCTTAAACAAAAATATTTAATAAAAATGTGAATTTAAAAAAAAAAAACACAATTATAATTTTTATAAAAAATAAATTTGGTCTCAATTTCGATAGGGACAAAATTGCTCAATTTTAAACAAAATTGAAACAAAATTGAACAAAAATAACAAATATATGAACTAAATTGAATATAAAACATTGACTCTTGACATGTGACACACTACTGGTTTAACATGTGGACAATTTTTTCATAACTTAAAAAAATTAAAAAACCATGAAATGACATATGGCAGTCACTAATCATTAGCGTCAATTATTTAAACGGTGTTAGGAAAAAATGACAAAATTGACAAAAATTTGAACCTATTTGAATAAAAAACAAAATTAGGAATGATTTGATAAAACTTCACGAAAATCGGATCAAAAAGGTATTTTCACCTAATTTTTATTATTTTTAAATTTAAAATAATAATTTAAAGTGGGTTGAGCACACTCAATAGATTTTTTTTTCTGTTTTATATTTGCGGAGTGGAAGTTAATGGGACGTTATTAAGAGTCATTCATCTCGGTGACGCTAATCATTATTAGAAGCTATTTAAGAACATTCTTCTTGTGATAGTCGTAATGTACAAAACCTGATTTAACTAATTTATACAATTAGATTGAAGAAATTTATATGGTTGTGGAAAAAACTTAAGCTCCAGTGCTCAAGTAAAGCCAAGCCAAGAATGAAACAAACATCTATCTCTAAATTGATATCATCAATGGTTAATGTTGGTTACTAGTATTATGTATTAAAAAGAAGGAAAACTTTAAATTATGTTTAGCATGGACATTTGAACAATGAATTGACGAGTTATGAGACGATTGTAACTAAAATTACAGAAAAAATGAAGTGGCAAAAAAAAGGGATCAGTGTAGAGAAGAGACAACAGAATCATCATATCCATACCCTCTCTTTCCTTTAACAGAACGCTATATATACCACCTTTTTGGCAATTCAAACCCTAGCAACCTATGCATTCTTCCTTTCACACCCTCTTAGTGTTCATTACCCACATCTTTTTATTCTACGCTTTACTCGTGTCCCTCCACATTCAACCTTTCCTCACTTTTATTCATTACACTACAACTAATCTCGATCCAATTAATAGAATTATTATAAGCTGCAAAAGTTTGCCTCTAAGATTTTAATACCACTATATTATTCTATGGGCAAAGATTATAATTCTAGGATTTATGCCAGCTGGTAGTGGGCAACACCTCCCTTTTAGTCAATACTTTTTATATTTATTAAACTAAATTCATTTATCATTCTAAACATTTTTAATTCTACTTAAAACTTATATTTTTTATTTCCATCTAAAATTTAATTAGAACGTACAACACACAAACTGTCATCTACAATACGATAAAAGGCACTTTTTTTTGTTTACACAATATTTTGGATTATTTTACCTATCCATATTCAACTTCTCGTTTATGCTATTTTTCTCTCATTAAACAGTATAATTAAATGGATGAAAAATAGTTTTAAAACATAAAATACGTTAGTTATATAATTACTTTAAAAATTATTTCTGAAATAGCTTGCACGAAAATCAAATTACTTTACCTATATTCATAACTAAGTGTAGAATATTGCGCATACAAACAACTCTAAAAAGAATTGCAATACCAATCTCAACGAAAAATTCGATTACGGGAGAAACAAGAAAAATGACGAAGATTCATTGGGACGCAATTGTATATTTTCGTACACAACAAACACTCATTATTCAATTCGTTACAGCGAAAATTACAATGAACAAAAAATTAACAATTAACAGTTTAAAACCTAACGAGCTCCGTTTCCACGAACGGTGGCAGGGCAACATATAACGGGAACAATTTTGATTTTCAGTGCTACACTGCATCTGAGAACCGCAGAAAACACCGTAATGGAAAACTTTTAAAATCATCGTTGGCGGCCCCACAAAGATTGGAGAAGTCAAAACCCAAAACCCAATCATTTCAAGTCTACCCTACCTTTCAATCGTGCCTTCTCGGAGAGTAAAGTCTACGACTTCATCAAAAGCCATATCCTTAACATTAAAAAAGTGTTCAACAGTCGCATGTTGTGTTATTTGTTAGCTACCATGAAGAAAAACCCATTACTATATTCTCAAATCCTCATCTCAGAATGAATAAAAAAACTCAGGGTGCAATCACTAACACGCACTGTGGGTATTAATTAGGTTTTCTCATGCGCTAAACATTCCTCACTTGCTTTTGCAGCAAAATCCACCTGCACTCACTCATCTCTATGATCATCACCTATGGGCATCCACATGGAATGCCCTGCACCTCCACCTGCACCGCGGATCATGAATCTGTATCATGATCCTGCACGTTTTTGCCTTCTTATCCTCCTTCTCGTGCCGCCGGTCGCAGCACAGTTTCAAAACTCGCCGCCGTCACCGTCGCAGTTGGATCCTTTCACGAGACTGAGGTTCGACAAGACCATGGCTGCGGTTCTTGTCATCCTCGTCGTGGTCTTCTTCGCTTTGGGATTCGTGTCCATCTACACGCGCCAATGCGCTGAGCGGCGGATGAGGGGGAGGCTCGACCTGGCCGTGGCGATCGCCGGCGGGATGGAGCGGCGGCAGCATCATGGGCTCGACCGGGCGACCGTGGACACGTTCCCGACGTTCGTGTACTCCGAGGTTAAAGCCCTGAAGATCGGGAGGGCCACGCTGGAATGCGCTGTGTGTCTCAACGAGTTCCGCGACGACGAAACGCTGCGTTTGATCCCAAAATGCTGCCACGTGTTCCACCCCGATTGCATCGATGCTTGGTTGGTGAATCACTCCACTTGTCCAGTTTGCCGCGCCAACCTCTCGCCGAAGCCCGAGGACGCGCCTCCTCCCGTTGAGATTCACATTCCGGATTCGGCCCGGCCCAACGGGCCAAACGCAGAGCCCGATTATGATCCCAATTACATCAACCCTGTCCGTGAAGGTGAAGGTGAAGGTGAACGAAACAGAATAGCTACGGAGCCTCTTAGTATAGATGATCCGAACCGGGCCCGTCCCATTCGGTCTAGATCGACCGGTTTTGGAGTTTCAAGGCTGTTTCCGCGGTCCCATTCAACGGGTCATTCTCTGGTTCGACCTGGAGAGGACTGCGAGCGGTTCACACTGCGGTTGCCAGAGGATGTGAGGAACCAGCTCATGAGTTCTGGGACGCTGAACCGGACCAAGAGTTGTGGGGTGACGTGGGAGCGGCAGAGTAGTGGAAGGAGGGGTTACAGAACGAGGAGTGTGGGGAGAAGCTATCTGCGATACGAGCGGTTCGGTGGGGAAGGGCGGTTGGACAGGTGGGGGTTCATGTGGACCCCACCGTTTTGGGGTAGAACCGGTTCGGGGAGATCAGCAAAGTCAACGAAGAAGAAGGATGAAGTGGACGTGGGAGAACGTTCCTCTGATCTTTTATTTACCAGAGATTGAGGATGAGAATCCAGAGAGGTTGGGTGTGCACAAAAATCACTTCAAGTTTCTTATTATCATTTTATATATACACAGATTTCGTGTTCATAGTATTCCATTTCAACTTTTTAGATTTGGATTTATATAATTTGTAATTTGGTTGAAAACAGGGATATATTTCCTAAAAAGAAAGGAAAAGACAATGTAAAATTCAATTATACTTATAACTTTAAAAGTTATTAATTTTTGTGAAGTATTACTTTAGTTATTGACATACTTGGATATGTTCAACGTATTAATATTTAGATACTGTAAAGTAAATACAGTGAAAAAAATGCAAAATATATATATATATATATATATATATATATATATATATTTTACTTTCCATTGGTGAAGGTCGAAATCCGATATGGTACCATTCTCGGATGAGTTTCGACCTACTTGAAATACTCGATTAGTTTGGATGCATAGTTAGTCCAAAACTTAGTCCATATGCGACAGGCCTAATCCATAGAAAACGGTTCAAAGAGGTCATTGGATATTGAGGGTAGAAAGATAGGAAGGACCTGACATTAAGTTACAACAAAATCGAAAAGGATGTTGTATTCCGCAAGATTTAATTAATTAATAAATGTGGGTAGTAGGAATTTTATGATAATTAATGTTAATTTATATGACGTAAAAAAGTATTAGTTCAAGTGTTTGAGAGTACTTAAGCATGCTGAGAGGACATATGTTTGAGTCTTATGTGTGTCAATTGTGTGTTATTTAAGTGTTATTATTTTAATAATATGTTTGATCTTAATGAGTGATAATATAATCCTGGAATTATAGAAATTATCACAAAACATGAATTGGTTAAATGGTTGAGCTGATAAAGGGGGCAGCCAAGAGGGACTGGAAAAACAGTCATTAATGAACCTTGAATGACAATTAAGTTCAGCTTAATACCAATTTTCGTTTTTCCTTTCATCACTACTAGTTAAGGCAAACTTTAGTGAGAATTAAGGGTGAATCACAGTGTAAAGAGAGAGAAGTGAGAGTTGAGAAGGAGTCTTGAAGGAGGAATCACAAGCTAAGGCTAATTGAGACCAAAGACTCAAATATTTGTGCACTTTTGGAGCAAGGAATTCAGGTTAGGGGAGCTAGACTCCATAAATTTTAATGGATTGTTATTGGTTGCATGATTCATGATGAATAAACTGCTTAAATTTTGTTAAATCTATTTAAATTCGTATTTCTGATGAGTTCATATTTATGCCCTCATTAAATGTTTAATTTTGGATTTTTTATTGGATTTTGGTTCTTAAAAGATTTATTTAATTTGGATTTCCTATAATTAACTTTATTGATCTTGAGATACAAAACATGTTAAAAATAGCTTTTTAGTTGCATAAATGTTTTTTTAGATATTTTGAGGTGTGTTAGTGCAACTGCAGGTAAGTTGAGTTCATGAAGGTATGAAAACAATTTGATTAAAGCTTCATGACACCTTAAAGATAAATCAAGAATAGGAAATTATAAAAATCACAAAAATCCAAGTCAAGTATTTCATGAAGACGACAAGAAAAGTTTGAAAAAGTGAAGAAGTTTGGCCAAGAAGAGGGAACATGCAACAAAAAATTGGACCTTATGGTTTTCTCTATCCTTTTTCAGTAGAAGAGCTTTGATAATTCGTAAATATTTATGATAAAAGATAATTTGGCAAAACATATCTTTAGATATTTTATTTGATATTTTTAAATAATTATCTTATTTAATTTTATCATAAAATATCAAAAGATAATAGCTACCAATTTTTTTTAAATATGGCAAGATCTTCTTGAATCTTTTTAGATCTCCACAACAAAATAATATATCTTAAAGATATTAGATTATTTAGAAGATAATTGGAGGAGATTATAAGAGGGACAAAATTGAAAATTGAACAGAACTTAAGTTGTTGAATAATTAATTAAAGATTTTTGATTAATTATCTTTGATATATCTCAAATTAACAATAAAGGAAATCTTCCAAATATTTTAGAAACTGATAATTATTTGAGAGATATTATATCAAAAGATAAAAGATTTCAGCAACAGAAAATATAAGATTCAACTCCAATCAAGGCCTATATAAAGAGACCCAAGGGAGTAGAAGAAGACAAGCTTGACACTTCAGAATTTAGGAGCCCTTAGGGGGGTTAATTTCTTTCTCTCTCCTTTCTTCTATTTTTATTTTATTTTGTATTTCATGGAGTTCTAAACCTCTTGGGTTGATTCCATTGTAATTTCATTATGGATTCTGAGGTTATAATGAGATAATTTCTTTGTTCTTTTTAGGGTTAAATATGTTTTTGGTCCCTCAAGTTTGAACGAAATTTGAAATTAGTCCCTCATCAAAATTTTTGACCAATTTAGTCCTTCATCTTTCAAAATGCGTGAATTTAGTCCTTTTAACCAATTTTTGTTAAGTTTATCTGACGTTTCAAGCGCATTTCATGATAGTATTTAAGTTAACATTGAAGCAAAAATGTGTCAAACAGTATAAATAATTTAAATACTATCATGAAATGCGTTTGAAATGTTAGATAAACTTAACAAAATTTGGTTAAAAGGACTAAATTCACGCATTTTGGAAGATGAAGGACTAAATTGGTCAAAAGTTTTGATGAGGGACTAAACCCAAATTTCGCTCAAACTTGAGGGACCAAAAACATATTTAACCCTTCTTTTTATTATTGTTGAGGTTTTAATTCATCTTTGTCTTTTATCTTTGAATCACGTGAAAAGTAATGGTTTTTATATCATAGCTAATTAGTGAGATGTTTTAATCTATATGCATATCAATCATATGAGTTCAAAGGTTTTTAATTTTAATTAAGAATTTACTTTAATTAAATTTAGAAACTTTCATGTGATTGAATGTGTTTTTACCAATGATGGAGAATGTACTTTGATTAGAGGTGAAAACTTTAACTAGAATTAATCAAGAATGTACTTTGGTTAATTAGCTTTTGACTTGATTTTAGAGGTAAAAGAATGGACATGATTAAGGATAATAATATTTAACTGAGAATGTACTTTGGTTAAATTTACTATAATTAATCTACAAAGTTCTTGCTTTTGATTGAGAATTTACTTTGGTTAATAGTGAGACGACAACAAATTAATTGAGAATTTACATTGATTAATTTGTAAATCTACAACAATAATTAATTGAGGAATAATCTTTAGATAACCGATGATGGATCTATTTTGAAAAAGTAATAAAATTAATCTATTTTTCTTTATCATTGTTTTTTTTATCTTTTTATCTTTTTAAAATTTTATTTCTTTATTCCTTATTTTATTTGATTAACCATTTTGTATAGTTTTTATAACAACTAATTTGTTAAAAATCAATTCCGTATTCGTTGGGAGACGACTTTGGGTTACTTTACCCTTTCTATTTTTTTGGCTACTTTCTTAACAATATTGAAGTTGTTATATATAAGTAGTATTAATTTGATCGTGTCAACAACAACGTTGTCCCTTTCAAAGCCACCAATTGACTCATGTTGTTTCTGTGTGTTTTCTGGGTTTCCTATGAGGAACCGCCTAACGGTGAGCCAATTTTGTCTCGATTTTTGGTGTTTGGGGAAATTCTGGGTTGATTTTGATTGGGAAATTGGGAAGCTATATATGTTGATTGATTATGGGATGTTATATACTGGAATCATGTCGCGATTGGAAGTTAATTGGTGAAATTTTATGAAGACTGATTTATGGTTCGCGAAATTGGGGCTCTTGGTGTTAGATGATTAATAGGCGTTTGAATCATTATGATTAGGGTGTGTGTTGTATAATTGTACTTTAGATTATTGGTTGTGTTGAGGAAATAGTTAATGAATGGTGAGGGAAATGTTCTGGAGTCTTTGTAGGTGCAGAGAATTTTTGGATTTTTCCAGAAATGTATGCACCGCCTTGCGGCACGAGTCCTGCCATTAAGCACCAGCGCAGATTAAGAAAATTGCGTGGCTGCGAGGTGCATTGGAAAAGTTTGAGGTCTTTGTGAATCAGATTAATGTTGAAGGTAGGATTGAGGAATGATCTGAACAAGGTGTATGGTGATGATTACTTAGGAACAAGTAATGTGAATCAATATGAGTGTTAATGGGTATTGGAAGGATCATGATATTAACAAAAATGCAGTAGAGGGAGTCTTATAAAATTTAAGTAATGCTGGATGGAGAGATTTAGTAAAATTAAGAGTAGAGTTCCTAAGGGAAGATGCCAAAGTTGGATATGAAGTATATATGGACAGTAAGGTTGAATCAATGGTGTAGTTTTGTTAGAAGGAAAAGGGCAGTTTGTATCAATCAATAATGAAAGTATAAGTGTGAACACTTGAGATTGCATACGAGTGAATGTAAGACCCGAGAAAATTTAAATAATTAAAGAGATAATTATTTAATAAATGCGGGTAGTAAAAGCCTTTATGGCATTTAATGTTAATTGTTATAATGTGGAAAAATATTAGCTTAAATGGTTGGGAGTATTTTATTGTGTGAGAAGACTTAGGTTCAAGACCTATGTGTGCCAATTGTATGATATTGTATTTTTCGCATTATTTTAAGGTATGATGGAATATGAGTAGTGATAATGTAATTCTAAAATTATAGGAATTATCACTAAACATGTATTGGTTGAATTGGTTGTGCACTTGCCTTGTGATTGAGTGGTTATGTGTTCAAACCTTGTTAAGAACGAAATTGATTTCTTTATTTTTGCTAATATAGTCGTGGCCTGAATAATCAAGAGAGTTAGGGGAAGTTAATTTTGTGGCAAGAAGAATTATCACCCTTCATTGTTTTAAGAAGAGGAAACCAAGTAATGGGAGCTATTTTCGTGTATGTTGTTATGCGCATGTTTGAGAGCCATAGTCTCCTAATTTTATGCCTTATTGACATGGAATTTTCGTGCCTACGTGATATGATGTGTGAATTGTTGTTTTGGCATTGTTGGAAAAGCCTCTTATACATTTGAGGATGAATATGATGGGGGTATTTGCATTATATGGCGGTTGTTCAATCTCAAATGGTGATGATTCAATTAGGTCGAAAGCATGTCCATAGGAATTATTGTTGGCTAAGAATTGCTTAATAATGTTGGTTTGTGGTTTTGGCTTGAAATTCTGGTTTCTGTGCGCGTAAACAGGGAGAATGTCTGTTATTCTCGCTTAGGCGACTCGCCTGACAAAAATATCAGAAACTCAAAACTCGATCTTGCTCAAGCGAGAGCATCTCGTATAAGCGAGAAAACGAGAAGTTTTGAGGTTGTGCTCGAGGGTCTCGCTCAGGCAAGGAGCCCATGGATTGGGCAACAAAGCACCTCGCTCAGGCGAGAGGTACTCGCCTAAGCGAGAAATCGTGACCTGATGAGTGTGTTTCTGCTGACTTGCTGCATATGCGAGAAATGTTTGTGTTGGGCGAAGGGAGATCTCGCCCAAGCGAGATGAGCTTGCCTAAGCGAGGCTTTGCAAGTAAGCCATGGTAGCACACTCGCTCAGGCGAGAAAGCTTAGCCTAAGCGAGACAGGCCTAGTCGCTTAAGTTAAGGCTTCTAGCCCAAGCAAGTTTAGTGCAGATGTGTGCATTGTTTGTACGCATTGATACGGACGTGGATCAGGAGATGTTGTGCCATGAGCGGGTAGGTTAATGGATGGTGGTTAACATGTGATGGTATGAACGGGTAGGTTCATATCCAGTTACTCTCGTGTGAGGATACGAGCGAAGTAGGTTTGTATGTTCCGTGTTCACACTTGAGAGATGTCGCGTGCGAGGAGGTACGTAGCTTGTGGATCACGTGTGTTGGACTATGGGCGAGTAGGTCCGTAGAGTAGGGCGAGGAGGTTCGTAGAGGCAGGACCACGAGCGAGCAGGTTCGTGTGAGCATCATAAATCCTGAGTCCATGGTTAACCTTGTTATGTGAATTTAAGGTTGAGAAGCCTTTGGGTACTAAGAGCTTGGCCGAGGTCTAGAACAACAGTGACTGGACTAGAACAAAAACCAGTAATGCACAAGTACTGGTGTAACGCTTGGCGGAGGTGTGTAACCCTTCAGGCAATGGCTACAAAACAGAAGGTCCTAGAATGCGAGGCGCCTAGCGGTGGAATGCGTCCCGCCAAGCGGTACCTGTAATGATAGAGGGTCTCAAGGTGCTTGGCGCCTGGCGGCACGTGTCGCTCGCCAAACGGTCTGGAAGCGAGTTTCACTTGGCGGCTCTAGAGTAACGCCAAACGATATTGCTAAGGCAGAAATTGTGTTTGATTGCTTTTGATGTGCGTGGTCTACAAGGCTTTAATGATACCTTAAAGGTTGGCTTGCTGGATGTCTTGAGTTGTGGTTCAGAACGTATTCCTTGAGTTGTGGCTCGGAATAACATCTCTTGAGTTGTGGCTCGGGATAGCGGATGAACACGAGAAACTCTTGAGTTGTGGCTCGGGTTGGCGAGTGTTGCTAGTGTGAGTGTGCGAGTTGTGGCTCGTAAGGATGGGTCCAAGTAGATTGCCCTCCTTAGTTTAAGCTGACGAGTTTGGTAGTCTTGAGACGTTACAAACTATGTTCGTATTGAGAACTCCACCTAGCGTTACAGAGTATGGTCTGTAGCAGGTTTCTCGTACGTGTTCTACAAGTTGTGGCTTGTAGGTGTGACAGCAAGACATCTTGAGGTAATCATCTAAAGGGGTACATCATGGATGACATGGTGGTGGCCATGTGATATGAAATCAAAGGATAGTGTTTCCTTTGATGTATTTGTGTTAATATATTGAATTGTATATGTTTTATATACTGTTAGCTGACCCTATCTGTTTGTGTTTGGCGATGATCGTGCACGCGGTACACGGGAGTAGATGATGTTGCAGGTGGATCTGGTGAGGCATAGAGCCGGGACGTGGGCTATATTGGGAAATTTTACTGCATTTTGGATTGTAATAAAAAACTGTAACCGTTGATGTTATAGACCTTGATTCTGTATTGAGTTTTTATAAACTTTGAATTTTGGATAAATTTTACTATTTAATAAAGTTTTAAATTTCCTGCGTTTTTCGGAAATGAAGTTATAATAAATGTCGTTGACCTTTTATTTCGTTTATTTTATTTACAATTCGTAATATCCAGACGAGATGTTACATATGCCCTATTTAAAGAGGGGGATTGTTTTGGGTTTCGTTTCCTCAAATTCACAGACCAGAACATTAGCGCCCACTGTGGGTTCCGGTAAAACTAGAAGTCGGCACCACTCGTAAGCAATTAACATGACAACTACAACAATAGGAAATGATGTTGATAATCAAGCCACCTTGGAGCGGGTCATGCAGTACATCAAAAGTCTAAGGCAGGAGAATAAAGTCATCCAGAGACAAGCTTGATTTTCTTTGAAGAGGACCTAAGGGACGTAATTCCCCATGAGGATGACCCAATAGTCTTGTCGATAATCATGATGGGAAGAAATGAACATAGGGTGTTGATCGATCAGTGGAGCTTGGCAGACGTCATGTTCTCGGATACATTCATAGGATTGCAAATTCTCAGGGATCAACTCCAGCCATTTGACGGGGGTCCTTGTGGGTTTCTTAAGAGAACATGTAGAAATTCAGGGACATGTGAGCCTACGACAACCTTTGCGAATGAACAAGCAACAAAGACAGTTGTGATCAAGTACATAGTGGTGACCGTCCTACCTTCATCGTACAATATATTACTAGGGAGACCGTCCCTCAATTGAGTGGGAGTGGTAGTCTCTACAACATATTTGAAGATGAAATTCCCTGCAGAGTGGAGAATGGTGATAATGAAGGTCGACCAGGAAGTAGCTTGGAAGTGTTACGAGAACAACCTACGCACGAAGAGAAACTCATATAGCATGGTTCAGGTCCCGACCTAGTATAAGGGGTAGATGAGTCCGAGCTAGATCCCAGGATTCCCACCGACCGTCAAGGTCCACAACCAATGGGCGACTTTAAAGATGTCAAAATCTCCCCAAGCAAGAAGATAAAGATAGGGGTCGACCTGGACCAACAGACCGAGTCCAAATTATGCCGAGTACTACGGGCCAACATGGTCTCGTTCGCTTGGTCAACTAAGGACATGCCAAGCATAGACCCAGACATACTTTGCCACCGATTGTATGTCAATCCCCAGGTAAAGGTCAGAATCCAGAGACTACGGAGGCTTAATGAGGAGAAGGCGAAGGCGAAGGCGAGAACTGAGGAAATAAAGAAGTTAACGGAAGTAAGTCATATTTTGGAAATACAATATCTTGAATGGCTTGCCAACATGGTGATGGTAAAGAAAGATAGTGGGAAATGAAGGATGTGCATAGAATTCACTGACCTAAACATGGCGTGCCCCAAGGATTCTTATCCCTTACCAAACATAGACATTGTGGTAGACCGAGTCTTTGGATGCGGGTTACTGAGCTTCATGGACGCATATTTGTGATACAACCAGATTAGGATGCATCCAGGAGACGAAGATAAAACTTCTTTCACGGGATTGAAGGTAAATTTATGCTACAAGGTGATGTCATTCGACCTCAAGAACGCATGGGCAACTTGCCAAACGATGATGGATACGATTCTCCAACCCAAACCCATGATAGGTTGGAACGTCGAAGCATATGTAGACGACATGGTGGTCACCTCGATTAGCAATGAAGTTCATGCCTAAGACCTGCAGGAGCTCTTCAACACCATTAACAAGTACCAGTTAAGGTTGAATCCCGAGAAGTGCATGTTCGGGATATATGTATATAATTCAAATACCTTTAACATTCATATATAGAAAACATACAAAGTTTCCAAAGGAATTAGGTAACATTTGTTTAGGTTCTTATCTACTAACTCACCGAACACATCTTCTGGCTGGGTGAAAAGGCACTTTCGACAAGCGAACAAATTGCTTGTCCAACGAGTATATCATTGTGATTCCAGCGGAAACATCCTTTAATAATTCGCCCAACAAGTAAGCACTCTCCTAACGACTTCCAAGTTAGTGAACCCTGACTTAGAATTCGTCCAGCGAGTAATTGTTCACACAACGACACCCTTGACTTAGAATTCACCTAACAAGTAATTGTTCGTCCAACGAGTATGCATAATTCTAAAAAGAGCAATTCTACAGAATTGTGCATTCCTAAACCAATTTTAGCAACCAGGGAACTTTCACAGATGTCAATCACATACCAAATTCAATTTCACCATGAACATCAATACAACTTCGTCTAACAGAACTATAAATTTCATAAATGTTCCTAAGTTAGTAACATTACAATTAACACCTAAATTCACACAATCATGAAAACATATCACAACTCAATTTCACATACCAAACTCAATAAAGTTGTGCAATTTACCAATTCAGTAATTCTACGAAACACTTAGTATAATTAGCTTCCCTTATTTGTGAGACAACTCAGACAACCCAACAAAATACCACATCCCTTTCAAAGTTGACAAAGTTCACAACTCAACCTAGAAACACAGAACATCATTAAAATCACTAATCATCAAAAACTCACAAAGAAAATTCAGAAGTCACATGCGATCCACAATTGATTACAATAGTGAGAAATCTAGAGAAAAGGTGGAGCTCTAAAAGAAAAAAATTTTAAAAAAATGATGCATTTATAACTAATAAAACTCGTTTATAAAATTTCTACTTATATTTTAACAATTTAATATTACAATAATCGAGTATTTATTTTTTTAAACATTTTATCAATTCTAAAATAAAATTTTCTAGATTCTTACACACAAAAAATCTTCAAATTTAATATTATTGTATAATCTAAATCATCACGAAACATGACTTGCCAAAATCTCTAGTCCACCTATAACCACCACCGTATGCCACCACTAGCCCGTGACATCAAGATCACCATCAAGTGTACCACGACCTTTACGAATGTTTAAAAAGACTTCAACACCAATTGAATCAATGCCTAATGAATTTAATTCCAAAACGATAAATTTGTAAATTTATAGGGTGCAGGAGCCTTAGACTTGTTTAAAATCATCCACTAAGTATTATCTTTAATAAAGTCAAAGGCAATGAAATCGGTTTCTTTTTTTGTTTGCTTATAACACTTTAAGGTCAATCTTCCTGGCTAATTCCTCTAACTTCGACACATGTCTTCTTGACAATTTTTTTTTCTTAAAAAAACAAGTTTTTCAGAAGTAAACTTTCTTCTTAATGAAATTGACTTCTAAATATGTCTTACATATTTTCATTTTTTAAAAAACATTTTTTACCCAATTTCAATAAATTAAAAATAAAAACTACACCACTTTAAATACATAAATTAGTTATTGTAATGTTTATTTAAAATATATAAATTGTACATATATTTCTTTGTTTTTTTTAACTGGAATTGGAAATCCTTAAATACTATAAGTTATTTTTTTTAAATCATTCAAACGGGCAATTCAAAATTTGGTAGAAAGTTTTATTATTTAATTTGTTTGTATTAAATATCAAATAGAACCAATGTTTCCTCAACATGTTGCATCAATTTAAAATATAAAATTACTAAAATAAATACGTAACATCAATTAAATATGTAAGTGGTAACCTGAGTAGTGGATAGGAGACGAAAATAATTTAATTCATGTATATCTTAAAGCTTAAAAACATTAGTCTAAGGACTAATTATAGCAGGAAAAAGAACATACATAAATGCATATGTTAATTATTCTATGCGTTCAATCAGTATCATGCCTGCCTAATCATTTATGTGTGGATCATTCTATATTGTACAGCTTCTAAAATACATTACAAAATAATACTAAAGAATTTATATTTAAATAATTAAAATATCAATGTTTACAACTATACAGTCAATTTAATATTAAAATTAAGATATAGTAGATAAATAAAACATATATGCAACAATAAAAGGGGACAAATGATGAAAAAGGCGTGATGCAAGAGAAAGTGGAGAAATTGTAGCAAGGAGAGGTGTGAATGGGAATTTCCACGATGGGGGGTGCAACAGGACAACAAGGCCCACAATAGCGCGATAAACGCGAGTGCCACGTATCTGTGGCGAAGGTTCAAACTTGAGGAGAACCCCTACAAAAAACTGCCTCTTAGTTAAGCCGACATTAATAAAATTAAAGATCATAATGTGTGTTTTTAAATTTAATATTGTTTTATACTTATTTTACATTCATTATTATATTCTTTATTCTTTTTGTAAACAAAATTTTATTTTCCAATAATCATATGTATCTTTGATTTTGAGTGGGGTCTCAAGTTTTCTTCCTTGATTATTATTTTTTTCTTTCAGTAATATCTATTTTTATATCAACTATCGTTACTCGTACTTTTAATAGTATTTTTTCGTTTTCCTTCCAAGAATAGAAGAAGATAAATCTTGTTTATGCGATTTCTTGATTTACTATCGACCCTCCTTTGCATGTTATTTTATTGTGCTCTTTCATTTGGGTTACTTCCTAATAAAATTCTTTTTGTACGTCAATTTTCCAACAAGATGCCATTTGTCTTTCTTTATAAAACCTCAACACTCGACAACCAATTACAGCTCAAACAAAACAACATAAACGTAACAACAAAGTCATTATATGCAGGTAATATCTATGAATAATACACGTTAAACAACAAAATAAATAAATAAATAAATTAAAGGTCAAACAAACACAAAACCCAAATCATAAAAAAAACTAATTAAAAGAAGAAATCTAAACACATTGTGCAATTATTAGTGGATTGTTTCCTTTGGTTTAGTCACATTAGCTTTCTTGTACTTGAAAAACGTACACATGGTTACATATCATCTTGACATTTGAAGATGGTTGCTTCTGACACATGACATTACATTTTGAAGAATATGTTTTCATCTACTTATAACACGTGGCATTATATTTTGAGAAAAATATTTTTTTTTCTTCAACACCTACGTTGCTATCTATTATATATATATATATATATATATATATATATATATATATATTATTGAAATTTCTCAAATGTTGATTATCACTATTTTGACACCTATAAACTTTTTTACTTTTTTTATTTTATTTTTTTCTCTCCTCTGAATTCTTTTTTTCGCGCCAACTTCATTTTCTTTTTTACACCAATACGTTTTTCTTCCTTCACCACTCTTATTTCTTTTAATTTTTTTTTTACCCTTTTACTCATAAAGTATTTGATTTTCTCCCAACTTGATTAAATGTTGATATTTAATAGCAAACGTAATACACGAACACTATCAAAGATAAAATAACACTGCACCACTTAAAATATTAATGTTTTAATAAAAAATTATAATAATTTAATCAGTTCTTTTCTAATTTAAAATTTTAATATATATTATTTTATTATTAAAATATTTTCAAATAAAATAATTCTGAAATTATAATTTTCCATTTTAGAATTCCAAAATATGTACTTTTATTATGAATACTAACATTATTAATTTATTAGTAGTATTACTAACATTAATAGTAGTAGTATATACTATTATTATTAGTAGATTAACATTATTATTATTATTATTATTTTAATATCATTATTTGTAATTTTATTAAATATTTGTATTAATATTTGTTTTATTAGTATTAATATTTTATTCCTATTATTATTAATGTATTAATTATTATTATTATTATTACTATTGTAAACCCCTTTTTTCTTTCAGTTTTATAGGTGTTTGGGCTTAGCTTGTCGTGGGCCTAAGGCCAGTCCCATAAGGGGACCTAATACTCCTTTCCAGCTCCTAACCCCCATGTATTCTGTCTCATTTGTAGAAATCAGATTCTCCCTCCCCTTTCTTTCCTCCAATAAGAGAGCTCTGCTAGGGCACAAAGATTCACTCCTCTCCAAGCTAGCTGAGAGCATTATACCTCCAAGTAAGTCAAACTTTGAAGCTCCTTGGTCCTTTCTTCAAGTTTTTACCGTTTGGGTATATTGTTCTGGTTAGGGTTTAACCTTTTGTGTTCGTTTTGTCCTATTGTTCACATTTCCAGCTCACTGTTTGAATTCTTAGAGCTGTGGTACCCCTTGGTTTCATACCTGGTGGCGTTTGCTAGCATCTAAGAAGGTAAGGGAAGCTAGGGTTTCACGTTATTTATATTTTATGCGATTAATGTTTTGTGAAATATGATAAAAGATTGGGGAAAATGTTAGTTTTTGGTATATTTCTGAGTTAAGGGTTCAAATATTCATGAAACTGTGATATTTGATGTTATTTCTCGTATTCTGGATGTGTCGCACAATCGTTGGGCGAGTGAATTGGTCGTTGGGCGATTGTGTATTTTTTCTGATATGCGTAGTTTTAGTAAAATTGACTTTTCCGACTCATTAACCGTTAGATTGAGCTCAGATTTTGACATTTGGTTCATAACATGCTATTTTATGGTTTGACCGGTTGGATCGTCGATTAGATGTCTGTAGCTCGAGAAATGTGTCATGCATTACTGTAGTAATTTTGGTTTTGTGATAATAAATTTACTTAGGAATTTTGGTATGAGAATTATTATTGTGTGTTGTGCTTGATTGTATGGAATTGCAGGTACTTAAGTGTTGGCACTCATTTATTTGGGATGAATACTATTTTGTGATATATGTATGTCATGGTATGCATTTATAAAGTAATAGATTAAATGAAATCTTGTTATGTTGAGTATGAAATGGAAAACATGACTTGTTTGATTGGTGGTGGTTTGGCATGAGAATTGAATGCTTGATATGGCATGTGGATTTTGTTGGTAAAAGAGTTTCACGGGAAACTCTTGGTGATGGTGGTTAGTGTATACCTTGATATAGGATATGTCTAGATAAAGGAAGGTATCTTGAACTCTAAAAATTATTCACGCTCACATAGAGTAGAATAATTTATGTGATGATAGTGGCATGAGGTCCTAGTCTTGGGACATATTGGGCCCAAGACATTAGAGGATTAACCTTGTGTGTGGGGTTGGGTGATAACCCCTTGCATCTAGACTCTGTAGAGTTTAGAAGCCAGCACAGACGCATATTTCTTTTAGAATTTTGTATCAACAGTATGATCCGGATATTGAGTCATAGAGTCTTGAAATTATTTGCTTTCACATGATTTGGGTGTCTACTGCTTTGTCTGGGCATAATATGATCTGACTATTTATTTTCTCTATAACATGATTAAAACAATTTTTGCTCTAGCTTACCTTTTCTTTGGTGTATGTTTCTTTGCTTGGTTTCTCCTTTTTGCAATGATCATCAATTTATTGGTGTGAGCAGATGTGGAAACCCCTGAAGGTACTCAGGGTGGTGGAGTGCTGTTGTGTAGAGTGGTCCCCATGGTTTGGGTTATGACTCACAGTTGAGCCCTTTTGAAGAACTCTTAGTTTGTTTTAAATTCCTTGCTCCCTGAGCAATCCTTTTGCAAAACAATAGTACTCTTATGTTATGTTTTATGACATCGTGGTGTGCCTAAACTTTCATTCCAAGTATATTATAGATAACTGTAGTAGTTAGTACATGTATGCTTCATGTCATGTGCTCTTTTATATTATAATTATGTGATGCTTAATTTTAGTAAACTACTCTATTAGAAATGAAATGTCACAACTATCACTATTATATTATTAATATTATTTTATTTTTGTTATATATTATTATTATTATTGCAAATTATTTATATTTACATGTACTTTTATTTTTCAAATTTTAATATTTATTTCATTTCATTTTTATTTTTTACGAAATTATCATATCTCATAATATATAAATGTTTTATTATTATTATTATTATTATTATTATTATTATTATTATTATTATTACTAGCATAAACATATGCACTATCGCGCTTGTGTGTATGCATTTGTTAAATATGCGTAATATTAATAGATAATTATATTGTAATGTTATTAAGTTAATATATAAAATAAAATTATATTTATTAAAAATAAAGTGATATATATAAGAAAATATGAGAGAATAACCATTGATAAATAAAGAAAAAAGAGAAGAAGCAAAGATGGATGATTTTATAAAAAACTTGTAAAAGTAACCGTCAATTTTAAAAAATTTAATAAATAATTATATTTTAAAGGATAAAATTGGTATTTTGAAAAATATACATAAAAGAGGGAATCCTCTTTATATATTGTTATAGATTATTATTATTATGATTGTTATTATTATTATTATTGTTATTATTATTGTTGTTATCACTACAAGATATTATTATTGTTACTATTGTTATTAGTATTTTTTATCACTACAAAATATTATTATAGTGATATTATTATTATTGTTATTATTATTATCATTATTATTATTATTATTATTATTATTATTATTATAGTTAGACACACATTTTACTTCTGTTTACTACGGTAGCATATCTCAATTACTAGCAATTTTTTAGTTATTGTGTTGTTTATTTATGGTTAAATTATGTCTTTAGCCTCCATTTTCATAGCAAAATATTGATTTGGTCCCTCTATTTTTTTTTCATCTCAATTTATAACTTCTAAGGTATGTGATTTATAATAAGTTGTCCAAACGTTAGTCTTTTTCAAAGGGTGACTAAAAGTTTCATTTTGGTAGGAGATTTTCATAAAAATATTTGATTTTACTTGAGAACTTCATTCATGGAGAATTCTTGAAGTCTTGGTACATGAAGAACCTTAGGCAAATACAATAGCATGCCTTTTCATTATGAGCTATGTCAAATATTTTTCTAATTATGTTCTTTTCTGGTTTTGAGAAGTGTTTTGTCGTATTGTCACCACCATATCCACCTTTCTTCCATCACCATGGTCAGTTATTTTGTCTATATAAAAGTGACTTCCTTCTATATTTATCTTCCAGCCTTTTCTACAAAAGACTACTTTTGAGTGATTATTTCCTTAACTTTTGCACATATGGACGAAATTTTTTTCCATTGTTTATATTTTGTTGTCACATGTTTACATATTTTTTGGTTGATATTGTCTCAATAATTAAAAAAATTATGTATACGATAATAAAATGATTTTTGGTTAATATTGTCTCCATAATGAACTAAAAAATTACTTTTATTTTTGAAATATGTATAAAATAATAAATTATTTTTGGTTGACATTGTCTTAATAATGAACTCAAAAATTTACTTTTGTTATTAAAATGTTTATGAAATAAAAAAGTTATTTTCGTCACCACCATCCATCTATCTTCCTTGCATCACCACCAAAATAAGTGTTTTGGTTTTCTGAAAAAGGCATTGCTTCCATATTTATAAAGCCACATTATTGAAAAAATTTCACACGACTTATAGTTTGACTAATTATTTTCTTAACGTTTTTATATGTGTAACAAACTTTATTCCATTGATTTAATTGCCTTGTTGTATGTTTGAGAAAATTTGTTGCTGATATTGTCTTACTAATCAACTTAGATATTTGATTTTCCTTTTGAAATATGTATTACATAAAAAACTTATTTTTCAACAATAACAATGTATTTGTGTTTTTGACAAAATGTTTTGTTTATTACATTGTAGAATTTCTACTATGTAGACCGTATTTTTGTTGTTGCATTTTCCAAAAACCTAGGTCTTTAGTGGTACTTGGAGGACCTAAAAGGGAACATTATCGTTGTCATGTATAATAGAGATTTGAGGAACCCGAGACTCACAGAAGATTGGATGAATTTGTGGAATTTCTATAATTTGGAAGGTGAGCACGACATTTTGTTCAAATTTGTTCAAATTTTACTTTTTAAATAATCTTTTGTAGAGGTATTTTTACATATTTGGGTTTGTAGAAGTTCTTTGTCAGGCTCTTTAAACTTCGAAGAAATGTTATTTTTCGTGTGACTTTGACAAAGTATCGAACCAAGAAAGCCATATGGTAAATTTTGTTTTTTGGTTGTTTGTTACCGTATTTGAATTTATTTTAGTTTACTTTAAATGAATTCTTCTAACTCTTAAATGTACACTGATGCAGGATTTACCTGCAGAGTTTGCAAAATATGTTTGCAAACATAGATTCCAAAAATTTGATACTTCATGCACATCGTAACATAATGAAATGCAAGGTGCTAATAAAAAATTTCCCTAAGAAGGAAACCAAGATTAGTAAAGAGTGGAGAAACTTATGTACTTTCAATCAATTGAAAGAGGGAGATATCATTCTATTCACACATGGAGAACTATATGTAGTGATTTTTAGAGTGAAAAAAAAGGATTGAAAATATTAATTCTGGATGAAGATGGAAATGTAACCACTACAACTAAAAAGTGGTTTAGAAAGAAATATTTGAAAATTTTTAATAAGAGGTATACAAATTAATCTTACATTGTTGTGATTCTTTGTCAAGTATTGTATTATTTTGTTTTTTGAATCTCATTTTAATGTAGTAAGGTTGTATGTGTTTTATAGCTGCATATGAGAATTGACTTTTCCATAATGAAATTCAAAAGGCTGTTATATAGATGTTCATAATAGGTACATGCATAGATGTTAAAAAAATGAACCTAGAAAAAATTGTTGCATTCACCACAAACATTGTTAAGTTATTGTATGATATTTTGAATCATATTTATCATCATTATTTAAAGTGTAATATCTATTTTTAACTTCTTGATTTACTTTTAATTGCTATGGAAAACAAAACTCATTGGTCTAAAAAGTAATTATGTTCGTTGCGTGGGTCAAAATACTAGTTTGATGCAAAACCAACAATAAGCACACCTTTGTAAATTCACATTGATATTACCTTGCATTCCCATTATAAGCTTTGGAAACCTACTGCTACTTGATTTGGCTACATCTCTCATTAACACACATGTTACCTTAAAGATTTTAAGCATGTTATGGAATTAAGACACCAATATGATAAGGCAAACTATGCTTTTAAAAATTATTATCCACTCATGTTTTTAGTTGTGTTATAGTGAACACCTTTGTAACATCTATTGTTTCACTTCTAAAACTCATGTTATTTCGCTACCTCTAAATCACCCATACTACTATCATCCTTAAGCATCTCCATACAATATTTTGTTTGCTACTTAACACAATAAAATTGACTAAATTGTTGTTTTGGTATGAACTGATACACATTGCTAACACCCACCCATTTGGTGCACAAGTTCCACACTCCTAAAGCCACATTACATGTAAAGAACAAATGAATAACATATTCATCTACTAACCCACACATGGTACATATTCAACTAGTTATATGTATCCCATGATTTCTAAATTATCCTTCATAGCAACTTTATTTAATAAAACGTTGCAAGAAAAAATGTTGAGTTAATAGAAGAGCCTTAACATCCCGAAATTTATGGAACAACCTTATTTCATGGTACACTTTACAATTTTCTATAAGTTGACCTAACAATATAACCATATGAATCTTAATATTCCTATACCCATAAATCATTTGTCCCATTATTAGGAATTTTAGTTACTATTTGTTCCTTTAAATTAGCTAATTGGTTTGCCTCCCACTCAAACCACTCTCTCATCCACTCAAAGTTCCACTCTCAAATGTCTTTTTTCCAACTACTCATCTCTCTAATTGTTGCATGTTTGTTAATTGAATTGGCATATAGCCTTGGGTATATATGTTACTCATAGTGGTTATTGGCCTAACCACCTATAAGTCCAAAATATAATATTATTTCCTTTTTCCTATTTTACATTCCTTATTATTCTTAAACCACTTCCTTCATTTATCTCTGCTTGTTGCCCTCCTAATATCTGTCCACCAACATGACTTATACTTGCTATCTATCCTATTATCCAAACTTCTCCATGTTTCGTATTTGGATTATAAAACTATTTTCCATAATCCCTCACTTTCTGTTCCAAACCTCCATTTCCATTTTTCTAGTAATACAATATTAAACAACCTTAAATCTTTTATTCCTTATTTGCCACACTCTTTTGGTTTGCAAATGTTATCCCACTCAACTCATGCTATCTTTTTACCTTCACTTCCCCATCCCCATTGAAAATCTCTTTGAATCCCCTTAGTATCTTTTTTCCACATTTATTGGTATTTTCAAATAAGACAAATAAAATAAGTGTAGTGTAGTGATGACAAATTTAAGCAACCAAGTCCTACCAACAAATGATTTAGTATTTTCCTTTCCATTTAGCTAATCTTCTTATTTTCTCAACTACACTTTTCCACATATGATGCTCCTTAAAATTACCCCTAATTTCATGCCTAAATAATGAAATGGTAATTACATGGTTTTTCAATTTAACATTTTTGAAAATCTATGCATACAATCTTCCTCAACAGTTACACCTCCTACTTTACTATGAAATTTACTTTCAGTTCCGAAGCTAAGTGAAAGCACTTAAGTATACTCTTTGTCACGACACGTTATATTTTTTTTCTTCACTTAAAAATAATGTATCATCACTATTGCAAAATGGGCTTTCTGATCGAGGTCGTACCCAACCAAATAAAACAATTTAAATGTAGTACTCAAGAGTTAACTCAAGGTTGTCACCTAGTGACCAATGTATTCATTCAAAGGTTCTAATTACAAACATAAGGGGGGTTAGAAAATTCAAAATTTCAACACAATTAAAAACATAACTGCAAATTTAAAAATAATGACAAAAACAATATTGACTCCTTGATTCAATTGAAATTTCACCAATCACAAGTTACGAAATTACTTGGTTCTGTTAACTCTCATGAAACTCATGATTAGGTAACTAAGGCAAGCTTAAAAATGAATTCATCATGCAATTAAGCAAAACATACATCATTCAACTTCTCTTACACAGATTAAGCAACTATGACACAACCCACATTCATTAAGCATGAACAAAGGCTGATTAAAGTGCAAAACAGAAATGTAAAACTATGATTAAGCATTTACCAGTTTCGTATTCCTTCCAAAAAGCAGATTGAAAAGGATGAAAAGAAAACATAACTGAAACTATAATATAGAACAACAACCTCAAGGTTTCATTTCAATTTCTTCAAGGAATCAATATATAGAGGTTAGCAAACCATGGAATTCGAGTTATAACTCAAAAGAAAATGAAAATGCATCATTGAATTGAAGAGAAAAGAAGAGAAAACATGAATCAAAGGAGGCAATGTGCAGAAAACATAAACCTATGTAGAAAACGTGAAAACCCTAACTTAGGTGTTGTTCTAATATGTAGAAACCTCAAAATGGAGCGGTTGCCTTCAATGACTATTCAAAGGTCTCCAAAGAGGCTAAAGGTGAAGACAAAAGAAAGTAATATAAGGTTCTGCCACCTTAAAATCCTAAGGAGCTCGTGATCACATGTGTAAAATTACAAAATTGTCACTATTGGCTGCAAAATTACAAAAATGTCATTTTGGACTGCATAATTACAAAACTACCATTTTGACCCAAACATTAACGTGGAAAAAGGGCGAAAGTGTCACAGATGATGTGGCATAGATGTGTCACTCCTCTCTTCAACCTAATATTAATATCAAAGCTCAAAATTGCTTCACAAAAGATCCTTAAATAATTACAAACGAAAATTAGACAAATTGAATCTCAAGTAGCCAAAATCCAAATCACTGGCCCAATGAAGCCCAATATATGAAAATGCACTAATAGTAGACAATTAAGTACTAAACATCAATCAAGATGGTACATCAGGTAAGTAAATAGGGGAAAATAATGACTCATCACTTTCCATGAACGCCTAAAACAACCCTCCAACAACGATTTTCAAATTGTGGTAGATGTCGACTTCATTAAAAATTCGACAAAAAAACAACAATAGTTAAAATAACCGTCGTTAAAGTTTCAAACCATAGCGATTGTTCTTGAACTGTTGTTAAAAGTCATCTAAAAAAAGAAAAAAAATAACGTGTTGTGTATCACGATAAGATTAACAAAGGGAAACCTACTAGAGTTGAGCACTCAAGGATCTCCATCTGACTATTAAAAGGCACAAACGTTTTCCATGGATTAACCATTTGCTTACTTGTGAAGTCGTAGATATAAATTAGAAACAAGTAAGCAAATCTTTGTATAAATGTAAAGTACCAACCATAGGTAAAGAGGAGACTCGCGACAAGGGTTTTACGGTGTGTAGACAGCTTCACAGAGGAACCTCGCAGCGCAATGTAGAAAGCTTCGCGGAGGAGCCATGCGACGTGGGTTTTATAGCACGATGTGACGAAAACTTGTGGTTCTCGGTGAGATCAGTAGTGATTTGTAACTTGCAAAGGTTCACATGGAAGACTTTGCGACTAGTAGAGGCTCATGGAGGTTCACCACAGGTGGTAGTAGCGACAGTGAGATCAAGGGGAAGAGAAAATGAAAGTGCAATGGGAAGATGAAACACTCAAACGAAAGTTGTGCGGAGGAAAGAAACATGTCTTTTTTTTGTTTTTATGAAAGTATTGAACATTCAATGATGGTTCTCTATATAACCATCGCTATTTACACTTTTAACAACTGTTATTAGAGAACCATTCTTAAAAAGTTCGCAAAAATTACAATTTTGACATCACACATCAATCGATGTCGTGGAATACCCTTTTTTCACTAGTACAACTACGAATTGCAACATGTTTACTTCTATCATTTTGTCAAAGTTTTACTCTATCTAATAATTTCTCATTGTTCCTCATCTCCATTAGGAAGAGGCGTAACGTCCCATTTAATAAACAAACTTAATTAAATGAAACATCGCACAATATAATATAAAGAGCAAATTGGTGGAGTATCGAAGTCACTCCTTGCAATTGTTTAGAATAAACAACGAAAGAACCCAAGGCACACCACGATGCCAACAACAATACGAGTAAGAAGTTTAACAATAGTAAAGTAAGTGCCCCAAGGGCAAAGAAATACATGGGTTACAACCCTAAAGTAAATTCAGAAAAAGGTGGGGTTCTACCCAAGATGAGCTATGCAACAGAATCTCCATTACCCTGTTGACCACGAGGAGTTCTCGCATCTGCTCACATCAATAAATTGATGATCATCGCAAAAAGAGAAAACCACACACACAGAACATACAACAAACAAAAGGGGTAAGCTAGAGTAGGAAAAACATTTTATCATACGATTGCATACATTTTCATAATCCAAGATACATACCTCAACAAATCATGTGATAACTCGCAAACGACACGACTTATCCGGATACATATAATTAGTCAGATTCACCAAATGCTTGCACTTGTGGTGGCCTCTACTACTCTACAAAGCCAATTGCCAATGGGTTTCACCCTACCACTCACAAGGTTAACCTTAAAAGATCTAAGGTCTCCTGCTACTCTCACCACTTGAGTTAGTATGCTCTATGTGAGACTAACTGAATTTTTAGAGTGTTAGGATGCAATCCTTACCTTGAATCCTTACTAAATTATATAATGAGGCACCACCACGAACTTCCTAGAATTACATCCTAAGTATGAGGCACCACGATGATCTCCCACTAATAGGGGATATGGAATTACGTCCTGACCAATGAGGCATCATCACACAACCATCGTGGAATTACGCACTAGTGGAAAAAGAGGAATCTATGACGACTTATTATGACAGGTATAAGCCACCTATCATAATAAGTTGACCGATGGCATTTTTGTAATAAAAGTAACAGTTATTATGACTGGTAAAAAGAAATCTATCATAATAAGTGAGAAGGGAAAATTTATTATGACAGGTGCAGATGACCTATCATAGTAGATGGGCACGGTGGCAAAATTGAAATTATGTTAAAAATATATTATGACAGATTTATGGAAACCTGTCATAATATCTTCAAATCCCTAATTTTTTCCTTTCCTCTTTTCTTTTTCTCTTTCTCGTCTCCATTTTCTCCAACATTCAGAACCATAGTTTCTTTCTAGAAACAGTCATTCGCGCACCATTTTCACGCTATTCGCTCACCGTCCGCTCGTTGTTCGCTCGTCCTCCGCTCGTCGTCTGCGCGCCGTCCGCGAGCTACCTACGTGTTCTTCGTGCATCGTCCGCGAGCTGTCCGTGCACCGTCAGCTCGCCCTCCGCTCGTGGTCTGCGCGCCGTTCATAGTGTCCACGAGTTGTCCGCTCGTCCTTCGCGCATCGTCCGCAAGCTGTCCGCGGGTCCTCTGCACACCGTGCGCGAGTTGTTCGCACGTCCTCCGCGCACCATCCGCGAGTTCTCTGCGCGTCCTCCGCACACCGTTTGCAAGCTATTTGCTCGTCCTCTGCGCACTGCGCGTCGTTCGCCCTCCTTATGTTGCTCTTTCTCACAAAACCAAATTAAAAAGGGTTCCAAGTAACTGATATAATTTTTTGTCTTTATCTCAGGAACTGTTCCTTTTATTGTGTTCTGGGTTTTGCTGGATCGGTAAATTCAGGTTGGTACTGCAACTATATATTTCCCTGCACAATAAATTACACATACATCTCCTTTTAAAAATATTATACTTATTGTATGTTGATATTCCTATGGCATTGCAACTCCTGAATTGTTCAGAAATTTTCGTGTTGCCATGGAAGATTACCATAGATTGTTATAGTTGGTTTGTAATATTGTTCCTAGTTTGCATGAGTATCCTTTCTTCTTGTATTAGAATCTATTTTCCACTTTGTTCTTGCATTCTAATCATACCACATTTGTAGGAATTACAACCTTTTAGATGGAGTACGGACACTGGGTGAACGAGCAGAATAGGCAACATTAGTATACAAATTCCATATTGAATGGAAAGGAAAATGGTAAAATAGAAAAATCATTAAAAAAATGTGACTTACTATGACGTAGTTTACACTGCCTATCATAGTAGTCTGACTTACTATGACAAGTTTCTGCAGTGTCATAAAAAACGCACATTTTCTATGACTCCTGAAACTATGACACCAAAATACATGTCATAGTAAGCTCGTTTTACCTGTCATTATAAGCCCATTTTCTAGTAGTGACGTCCTGACCAATGAGGCACCACCATGACATTTCACCTAGAGATTCATGGAATTACGTCCTGACCAATGAAGACACTACTAATTAAATCAAATAGGATCTCCCCCATAGAATCTCCTATATTCTCACACAAGCATTTTAAGACACATATTAAAATCCTACAACATATTTCTCTCTTGGAAAATAACTAATTCTTATAATTTTTATCTAATCCAACTTAACAACACAATATGCAAACGATTTGGGATTTTAGAAATAAAACTGCAGCTTGTGTAAAGCACCAAAAATTTTGTATTTATATTCAAATTAAATATGATTGAATCAAGAAACAAATGAAAAAAGAACTAACTTAATTGAATAACTATAAAGAAAGTTATGCACCAAACAAGCAACAAAGGTCAATGCTGTCAACAACCAAACTATAGTGATCTTGCGATAAAACTCTGATTCAAGATCCGACCAGTCAAAGTTAAAAACTATGTGTTAAGGATCACCTGTTAAAAGATCAGCTCGATCCAACGGTTAACGAAGTAGTAACCTTTATTTTACGAAAAGTGTGCAGTGTTGTCAACAACCAAACTACAGTGACATTGCGATAAAAACTGCTCTCACTATAGAGCTCTAATTCAAGATCCGACCGGTCAAAATGAAGAATTATGTGTTAACAATTAGCTGTTAACATTTCAACTTGATCCAACGGTTAACGAAGTAGGAACCTTCATTTTACGAAAAATGTGCAGTGCAAAAAAAAATGTAGCGCCACATCTATCAAACATACTCATTCCAGAATGAAAATAAGTACACTGTATTTCAAAGAAAAAGGAGTTCTAGCTTTCTTTAGCTGGAGTGAGCTAACAAAAGACTTCAACACCAAAAAACAGAGTACAACATCTCTAGGGACAGATTCAAGAGGTGGGCAGAAAAATGGTTGAGCTAACGTGAAGAGAGCCAAAGTCCAAATTCTAGCAGAAGGTGGTTGCAGCTCTAAGAGAGGGGGAAGAAGTTGTTTTTCTGAAAAAATGAGTGGAATGAGATGGTTAGGGCAGTTTAGGGTCTTGGACACCCTTAGGCCCAACAGATAGGAATAGGCCTTAAAACATTAAGGCTGAAAAATAAGTGGACCTTACACATGCGATGATCATGGTTTATAACTTCAAAATAACTTAATTCCTTATTAAAACATTATTGATTAATTCAATGAAAATTTTATTAAGAAATTGTATATGAAAAGTAAATCATTATTCAAACTAGGGATGTCAACGGGGCGGGTAGGGTACGGGTAGTAGTTCCCCCATACCTTACCCGCTGGATAAATATTCGCCCCGTACCCGTACCCATATCCGTCGGGTATCCGTTATGTGGGTACCCGCCTATTTTTTTCATATCTACGGGTATCCACGGGTACCCGCGAGTATTTACAAAAATATTTAAAAAAACAAATATTTAACCATTATTAGTGCTTGGATCAACAAGTCCCCTTTCTCCGATTGATTCTTGAAAAGTAAACAAATAAAAAATCACTAACAATTTATATTGTAGTTTATTTTTGAATGAAATATTAAAGAAATTACTAACTTCATCAATGTTCACCTCTTGCAACATTGTATAAAGTTTCATGTTGTCCAATTT